>Ga0247727_10014982_pt1 | contig 12791 bp, 10 predicted proteins | sample WisWelCaveWW1625_FD_202498 | JGI IMG/M metagenome (GOLD analysis project Ga0247727, IMG submission 202498) | Biofilm microbial communities from Wishing Well Cave, Virginia, United States - WW16-25 | ecosystem: Environmental > Aquatic > Deep subsurface > Groundwater > Cave microbial mat | place...
CGTTCACGGTCCCGGCCGGCGAGACCTGGACGATGGAGCTCACGCCGAACGGCGGCGCGCCGCAGGACGTGTCGATCGCCGGCACGGGCGCGGCGCTCACGGCCCAGGACATCGTCGACGCGATCAACGCGCAGACCGAGGACGTGGTCGCGAGCGTCGGCACCGGCGGCGAGATCGTGCTCACGAGCGAGCGCAGCGGCACGACTTCCAGCGTGAAGGTCGTGCCCGGCTCGTCCGGCCGCGACCTCAAGGGCTTGCTCGGGCTCGCGGACTTCGTGCAAGGCACGGAGACGACCGCGACGGCCGCGACCGACCTGAACGACCTGACCACGAACCTCTCCGACTACGCCGCCGGCGACATCGTGCAGGTGGCCGGGACGGACCAGGACGGCACGCCGGTCGTGGCCTCGTTCGTTTACGGCACCGACGGCACGACGCTCGGCGACCTGGTGAGCTTCCTCGAGGCGCGCTTCGCGCAGTCGACGGTGGGCTTCGATCCCGCCACGGGCGAGATCACGGTCACGGCCGACGCGACCGGCGAGGCCGAGCTCTCGCTGGCGCTCACCGACGGCACGAACCAGAGCGGACGCTCTTCGTGGTCTTCGGGCTTCTTCGCCGTGACCACCAACGGCACCGGCCCGGACAAGGTGACCACGTCGACCGAGGTCTTCGACAGCAGCGGCGCCGCGCACGTGCTCACCTTCGAGTACGAGCGCCAGGAGGACGGCACGTGGAACCTCGAAGTGAGCGTGCCCGCGGACGAGGGCACGGTCGTCGCGGGCTCGATCACCGGCATCACCTTCAACGACGACGGCTCGATCCTCACGCCGAGCGGCGCCTCGATCCAGGTGCAGTTCGGCTCGCTCGGTTCGCAGACGATCGCGCTCGACCTCGGGACTTCGGGCCAGTTCGACGGCCTGACGCAGTTCGGCAATCCCGCCAGCGTCGTGCCCGACGAGCAGGACGGCTTCGGAGCGGGGGACCTGGCGAGCCTCGAGGTCGAGGCCGATGGCGCGATCCAGGGCTTCTACACCAACGGGCAGAGGCGCGCGGTGGGCAGCTTCGGCGTCGCCACGTTCGCCAACGAGTCGGGCCTCGAGGAGGTCGGCGACAGCTACTTCCGCACCTCGGCCAACTCGGGCGCGCGCATCCTCGGCGCGGGCCAGCTCGCCGGCGCGGGCGAGGTGATCAGCGGCGCGCTGGAGGCCTCGAACGTCGACACGGCCGAGGAGTTCGTGCACCTGATCCAGGCCCAGCGCGGCTTCCAGGCCAACGCGCGGGTGATCACGGTCCAGGACGAGCTCCTGGACGAGGTCGTGAACGTCGTGTAGCGCGCGCGCGAATCGACCGATAGGAACGAACGATGGAGGAGATCCCATGCGACGGACTCGAGTTTCCATGACGACTCGAAATCCCTAGACGGCCGGCGGCCGCACACCGCCGGCCGGAGCCGTGACCGAACGGCCTCAGCGATCAGCCGGATGGCTGATGGGGCGACCCGGGCAGCGACCCGGATCGCTTCTTTTCCACCGGGAGCGCCGGGCTCCAGCCCGGCTTTTCCCTCTCGCTCTTGCTCCAGCAACTGTCGGAAGAAGAAGAGGAAGAAACGGAGCCGGGCTGGAGCCCGGCGCTCCCGGTTGAATCAGCCGCGTTCGTCACGCCACAGGTTCGCCAGCTCCTGCCTCCTCCGAATCACGCGCACAGCCGGTCCGTCGACCAAGACCTCCGTGGCGAACGGCTGGCTGTTGTAGTTCGAGGCCATGCTCGCGGCGTACGCGCCGGCGTCGTGGATGCACAGGAGGTCGCCGGGCGCGAGGCGCGGGAGCGCGCGCGGCTCGAGGCGTCCGTGCTCGTCCTGCGTGAAGACGTCGGCCGCCTCGCACAGCGGGCCGGCCACGACCTGCGGGACGAGCGGCGCGCCGTCCGCGCGGCCGAGCACCGTGATCTCGTGGTAGGCCCCGTACAGGCGCGGGCGCGGCAGGTTGTGGAAGCCGGCGTCGACCAGCGCGAACGCGAACTCGTCGCTGCGCTTCGTGGCGCGCACCTCGGCCAGGAGCACACCCGACTCGGCCACGAGGTAGCGGCCGGGCTCGATCTCGAGCGCGAGCGGGCGATCGAACTCGCGCTCCAGCTCGCGCTGGACGGTGCGCCACACCTCCGCGAGCGGCTCGAGGTCGACGCGCTCCTCTCCCGGCCGATACGGGACCTGCAGACCGCCCCCGGCCGAGAGTATCGACAGCGACCGTCCGACGCGCGGCGCCAGCGCGCGCATCGCCCGGGCTGCCGCGAGCAGCCCCGCGAGCCCGGCCCCCGAACCTACGTGCACGTGCAGCCCGGTGACGGTCAGGCCAGCCGCGCGCGCGCGCTCCAGCGCCTCTTCGAGCTCGGCGTGCCAGATACCGTGCTTCGAGTGCGGGCCGCCGGTCGTGACCGCGTTCGTGTGGCCCGATCCGAAGCCCGGGTTGACGCGCAGCGTGACCTCGCGTGCGATCCCGAGCGCGGCGAATTGCTCGAGCATGTCGGCCGAGCCGAGGTTGACGCGCACGCGCCGCCGCACGAGGCAATCCAGCGCGGGGCGATCGAACAGGTCGGCGGTGAACACGATCTCCTCCGCGCGGAACCCGGCCGTGAACGCGCGCTCGACCTCGCCCGCGCTGGCCGCGTCGACCACGCAGCCCGCCGCACGCACGAGCGCCAGGACGGCCAGGTTCGAGTTCGCCTTCTGCGCGTAGCGCACGACGTCGAAGCGCACGCGCAGCTCCGCACAGCGCGTCCGGATCGTCGCCGCGTCGTACACGAAGAGCGGCGTGCCGTGCTCGCGCACCAGCGCGAGCAGGGAATCGTCGGAGAACGGGCGGGCCTTCTGCGCGCGCATCGGGGCGGCGTGCAGAGGATACCGGGGACGGCAAGCGGAGTTCCCTGGCGCGCGAGGTTGCGCACGACTGCCATCCATCTCGCGGTCCGCCGGCCGGGGCGCGCTCGAGGGCTCGCACGCAGGCCTCCTGGGGGAGGTCGTCCGCCGGGGAGGCGTTCCGTACGAGATCGACGCCGGCGCCGGGCCAGGGCGCCCGGCCAGCGGCGCCTTGCTCGCCTCGGCTCCGGGGCTGGCCGGCAAGGCATGGCTCATTCTGATCGGGGCTCTTATCCTGTGCGACGAGGAACCCATGTCTGGACCCGGCGAGAAGGGGGAGGTGCCGCTCCCCGGAGGCATCGATCCGACACAATCGATGGAGCTCGTCTGGCAGGGCCAGCGCGGAAACGCCGGGGCAGTGAACGAGCTCTTCACGCGTTACATCCCGCGCCTTCGCCGCATCCTCTGCATCAAGATCACGGCCACGCAGCGAGTCGCGGTCGATCCCGAGGACGTGCTCCAGGAGACCCTGATCGTCGCCACGCGCCGGCTCAACGAGCTCGAGGTGCGCACGCCGGCCAGCATTCTGCAGTGGCTCTCGAAGATCGCGGACTACGAGATCAAGAACCGCCTCGAGTACCTGCACGCACAGAAGCGCGACTCGGCCCGGGAACTGCGCGTGCGCTCGGACAGCGAATCGGAGGATCTGACGGGCGTGGTCGTGCCGTCCGAGGATCCGACGCCCTCCCAGACCTTCGCGCGCAGCGAGATGGAGGAACTGATCGATCTGCACGTGAAGCAGCTCGAGCCCGCCGACTACCGCGAGGTGATCCTGTTGCGGGACTATTACGAAGCCGACTGGGAGAGGATCCGCTGCATCCTGGACCGGCCGAGCATCGAGGCGGTCCAGGACCTCTACCACCGTGCCCAGAAGAAGCTGCGCGAGCGGATCGCGAAGTTCATCACCTGAGCGTCGGATCGAACGCTCAGGTCCCAGGGGTCAGGACGCTTTTCCGAGAATCCGTGCCCCCCCTCCTCGGGCGTCCCCATTGGTCCCTTGTCGGCCCCACTGGAGGGCGAGAAACCAAGGGCAACCAAACGAGAAAAGGGCGAGTCATGAAGTTCGAGCAAGTCAACGCATGGAAGATCGTGGGCAACGTGGCGGCTGCGATGGCGCTGGGCGCCGTGGCGACAGCACAGGTCGCGGGGGGCAAAGGCGCCCCGCGGATCGTTCGTGGGCAGCCGTTCCAGGAAGTCTCCCTGGAGGGCGACATCCGCGCCGGGCAGCCGGCCGGCCGCAAGATCGTGCTGGAGCGCCCCGACCAGCGCCAGCTCGAGCTCAAGTTCAAGATGCGCCCCCATGCGGGCCTCGATCCCCTGGCACTCATCCCCGTCCTCGAGGAGATGGAATCGATGCTGGTCCTGGAGAACGGTACACCAGGTGGCATGGCCGTGATCCACCTCGACAATCATTCCCTGGAGGTGCGCAGAACCAGCGGCACCCGGATCGTCGGCTCCTTCAACGACGACGGGTCCTTCCAAGTGGTGCTGCCCACGGGCTTCGGGTCGCGCGGCATCTTCGCCCACGGCGAAGAAGTGACGTTCTTCGGCCTGGTCAAGAGGGACGCTGCGGGCCACGCGGTGCCGTCCTCCAAGCGACCCGTCACGGAAGAACTGGATCTCAGCGAGACCGCGACCAAGGCCTACTTCAACTGGATCAAGTACTTCACGGACCTCCAGTTCCGTACCGACGCCAGGATGAGAGGCGCGGACCTCGAAGCCCAGAGTGCGGAACTCCTGGCGGTCGCGAGCACGCCGCTCGGGACGCAGCGCGCTCTCGACAAGATCGTGCTCCAACGGCCCGCTCAAGCCCCCACGCTCGGCGGCGGCCACACCAAACAAGGTTCGGGCGTCGAGGAAATCGTGAACGGCGAAGAGCCGCCCATCGTCGAGCCGCCGCCCGTGCTGGTCGATCCGACTGGCGGTGGACGTGCCGGTGAGAAGATCGCGCTCCAGCGGCCCGCTCAGCCCACGCTCGGCGGCGGCCACACCAAGCAAGGCTCGGACGTCGAGGAAATCGTGAACGGCGGAGAGCCGCCCATCGTCGAGCCGCCGCCTGTGTTGATCGACCCGGTGGGCGGAGGCCGCGCCGGTGAGAAGATCAAGCTGCATCGGCCGCCGACGCAACGCGACAACAACGTCCTCCAGCGCCGACTCTAGCTGAAGGGACTGGTCCGAGGGGACCAGAGGAGGAAGGGAACCCGCTCTCGGTGCTCGCACCGGGGCGGGTTCTCGCATTTCTTGTCCTTTGCGGCTTTTCCTCCGTCGTTCCAGCAAGCAGGACAACCGCAAAGGGCGCAAAGGACACGAAGAAGAGCGCGAACCAGGGCCGAACTCTCTTCGCGGCAGGGAAGAAAAGGCTTCGCCGTGAGCGGTGCGCGGGGCGTGGTGGATGGCGCGCACGTGCGCGCCAGAGGGGTTGCGCCGCTGGCACTGGGCTTGCCAACCCGGCGCAACGGTGAACGTCGGTCTCTATCGCAGCGCAGTGGCCATGGCGGCGCAGCAGCGCCGGCTCGACTCGATCTCCGCCAACCTGGCCAACGTCGGCACGGTCGGTTTCAAGCGCGGGGTCACCGCCTCGCACGAGGTCGAGGTCCAGCGCCCGCGCGGCCGGGTGCGCGGCGTCACCACGCTGGCGCGCGTCGACTTCGCGCAGGGCAACCTGCATCGTACCGGACGCGAGCACGACCTCGCGCTCTACGGCGACGGGTTCTTCGCAGTCGAGAGTCCCGACGGCGAGGTGTACACGCGCGACGGCAGCTTCCACATGAGCGAGGCCGGCGTGCTCGTGACCGAGCACGGCTTCCCGGTCGCGTGGGAAGACCTCACCGGCGCCATCGACCCCGTCGGACTGCCGCTGGTCGTCGACGAGGGCGGGAACGCGCGCCAGGGCAACCAGAACATCGGCCGGCTGCGCGTCGTCGACTTCGCCGACAAGCGCGTGCTGAGCAAGGACCGGCTGGGATTCTGGACGGCTCCGCAGGCCGTGCCGCCCGGCGCGTCCGACGCGCGCGTCCACCAGTACTCGCTCGAGGACGCAAACGCCAACGGCATGGAGGAGATGGTCGAGATGATCGGCGTCCAGCGCTCCTTCGAGGTCGTGGCGCGCGTGTTCGAGGCCATCGACGACACCTACGAACGCCTGACCAGGCCGTTCTAGCCGCCCGTTCTAGTCCCTGCGGGAAAGAGCCGAAAGGAACCCCGGATGATCCGCGCCATGCGAACGGCCGCCTCGGGCATGATCGCCCAGCAGACGCAGGTCGACACGATCGCGAACAACATCGCGAACGTGAACACCGCCTCCTTCAAGCGCAACCGCGTCAACTTCCGCTCGCTGCTCTACACCACGCTGCGCGAGCCGGGCGCGACCTCGATCGCCAACCAGCAGGTGCCCACCGGCCTGCAGATCGGCACCGGCACCGAGGTCTCGAGCTCGATCAAGCTGTTCCTGCAGGGCGACATCGAGCAGACCGGCAACCCGCTCGACCTCGCCATCCAGGGCGACGGGATGTTCAAGATCGCCATGGGCAACGGCGAGTTCCGCTACACGCGCGACGGCGCCTTCCGCATGGACGGGAACGGCGACATCGTCACGGTCGACGGCTTCAAACTCGAACCGGGCATCAGCATCCCGCCCGACGCCCAGGAGGTCGTGGTGGGTCAGGACGGCACGGTGCAGGTGCGGAGCGGGGGCTCGGACGTGCTGCAGGCGCGCGGACAGATCCGCCTGACGCGCTTCCCGAATCCGGCCGGCCTGCGCGCCGAGGGCGCGAACCTGTTCCGCGAGACGGCCAGCTCCGGCGCGCCGACCGAGCAGACGCCCGGAGACGCGGGCGCGGGCTTCCTGCGCCAGGCCTTCCTCGAGCGCTCGAACGTCGCCGTGGTCGACGAGCTGATCGCGCTCATCCAGGCCCAGCGCAACTACGAGGTCAACAGCCGCACGATCCAGGTCGCCGACGAGATGCTCCAGCAGGTCTCCAACCTCATCTAGCTCGCCCATGCTGTCCGCCTTCCTCCTCCGCTCGCTGCTCGCCGGCGTCACGGTCACGTTGCCCGTAGAGGCGCGCGTCAAGGGCACGGAGATCGAGCTCGGCGAGCTGTGCCTCGTCGCCGGGCTCGACGGCGAGCTGGTCGCACGCGTGCGCGCCCTCGAGCTGGGCTATGCCCCGGCCCCGGGCTTCAGCCGGCTCCTGACCGCCGAGCGCATCAAGAGCGAGCTCGCCCGGGCCCTTCCCGCCGTCGAGGTGCGCGTGGCCGGCGAGCGCGCTTGCCGCGTGTGGCCCGAGATCGACGCGATCTCCCCCGGCGCCCTGGAAGCAGCCGCGCGTGCCGAGCTCCTGCGCGCCTTCGCGGGCAAGGAGGCGACCTTCACGCTGAGCGAGCCGATCGCGTCGGTGAAGGTCCCGCTGGGAGAGCGCGACCGGCAGTTGAGCGCACGCGTCTCCGCCACGGAGCTGCACAGCGGGATCATCGGCGTGCCGGTCGAAGTGCTGGTCGACGGCTTGCGCTACCGGACGGTGTGGATCTCGTGGCGCGTCGACATCTGGGAGACGCGGCCGGTGCTGTCGCGCCCCGTGCGCGCCGGCGAGGAGCTGCGCCCCGAGCTGTTCTCGCGCGCGCGCGTGCAGATCGGCCGCGCGTCCGAGCCGGAGGCCCTGGATCCGCGCCAGGTCATCGGCGCGGTCGCCAAGCGCGACCTCGCGGTGGGCGAGCGCGTCACCGTGCAGGACGTCCACCGGCCCGCGGCCGTGACGCTCGGGACGACCCTGTTCCTGCGCGTGAAGAAGGGCCCGATCGAGGCGCGCGTCTCGGCCCTGGCGCTCGAGACCGGCTCGGTCGGCGAGCGCATCCGCGTCAAGACGGTCGAGGCCGGCCAGGAACTCGTCGCGACCATCGTCGGGCGCGACTTGTGCGAGATCTCGCTGTGATGCCTGCCCTCTCCCGTTCTGGTGGCCGAGGTAGAGCGCACCGCGGAGACGCGGAGACTCGCGGAGGCAGGCCCACGCTGGGTCTTCCCGCTGGCTTTCTCCGCGCTCCTCCGCGCTCTCCGCGCCTCCGCGGTGCGTTCGGGTTGCTGGCGGCCTGCGCCCTGGCGGCGCCGCTCGCTGCCCAGGGCCGGGCGGGCTCGATCTACGACCCTGGGCTCGGCCCGATCAACATGATCGCCGACAAGACCGCACGCCGGCCAGGCGACCTGATCACCGTGCGCATCGTCGAGAACCAGGAAGTCAAGAACGAGGAGACCTCGCAGCTCCGCCGGGCCACGACGCTCGACTACAAGCTCGACGCCTTCGACATCGCGCCTTCGGCCTTCGATCCGCTGCCGCGCCTGGCGGCATCCTCGCAGGACGACTTCAACGGCACGGCCAACTACGAGAAGAACGGCGAGTTCACGGCGCGCATCACGGCCATGGTGGTGGACGTGCTCCCCAACGGGAACCTGGTCATCAAGGGCCGGCGCGAGATCCGCATCGACGACGAGACCAAGCTGATCGAGTTCTCGGGCGTGGTGCGGCGCGTGGACATCCGTGCGGACAACACGATCCTGTCGGAGCTCGTCTCGGACGCACGCGTTTCCTACACCGGCGAAGGCCAGCTCTCCGACACGACCCGCCGGCGCGGTTTCGGCAACTGGATCCACCGGGCCATCGTCTGGCTCTGGCCCTTCTGACGGAGGCGCACGTGCTCGCGACCCTGCTCGTCCTGCTCATGCAGCAAGAGGCCCCCGCCCGGGATGAGCGGTTCGTGGTGTTCCCCGAGGCCGTGGAAGCGCCGCGCCAGCCGCGCGGTGCATCGGACTCGGCCGTGATCCGCGCACCGCGCCCGGAGCTCGCCACCCACACGGGCACGTTCGGGAGCCTGACCGTGCGCATCGGCGACATGGCAGTCGTGCGCGGCCAGGAGGAGAACCAGGTGCAGGGCATCGGCCTCGTCACGGGCCTGTCGGGCACGGGCGACTCGACCATCGCGGCGCGCCAGGCGATCCTCAACCTGCTGCAGACGCAGAACATCGTGCTCGACCTGCAGTCGGTGTCGTCGTCCAACGCGGCCGTCGTGCTGGTGCAGGCCAAGCTGGAGCCGGGCATCAAGCCGGGGCGGCAGATGGACGTGCGCGTCTCGTCGCTCTACGACTGCGAGAGCCTGGTGGGCGGGACGCTGCTCCACACCGAGCTCGCCGACATGACCGGCAACTCGGTCTACGTCACGGCCGCCGGCCCGATCACGACCGGAGCCTTCTCGGCCGAGGGCCAGGGCGCGACGGCCACGCGCAACCACCTGACGGTCGGCACGATCCCGCTGGGTGGCAAGGTCGAGCGCGAGGTCGCGACGCAGATCGTCAGCGACCACGGCTTCGTGTACCTCGACCTGCGCGCGCTCAAGGGCTCCTTCGGCAACGCCACACGCATCACCCACTCGATCAACGCCTTGTATCCGGGCTCGGCCGTCCCGCAGGACGCAATGACCGTGGCCGTGCGCGTGCCCGGCGACCTGCCGCACGAGTCGACTGTCTCGTTCCTGAGCTCGATCCTCGAGCGCGAGATCGAGCCGGCGCCCTTCGCACGCGTGGTGATCAACGAGCGCACAGGCGTGATCGTGATGGGCGAGGGCGTGCGCATCAGCCGCGGCGCGATCACCAAGGGCAGCCTGACGGTCACGATCGCCGAGACGCCCGAGGCCAGCCAGCCCGGGCCGTTCAGCCAGGGCAAGACCCAGGTCCTGCCGCGCACCTCCGTGCTGGTCGAGGAGGAAGACCGGCCGCTCTCGATCGTGAACGGCGCGGTCACGCTGCAGCAGGTGGTCGAGGTGCTCAACGTGCTCGGCGTCTCGCCGCGCGACATGATCCAGATCCTGCAGCTCATGGCCCAGTCCGGCATGCTGCACGCCGAGATCCTGGTGATGTGATGCGCATCGGCGACTCCCAGCTTCCCGCTCTGCCGAATCTCGCGGCCCTCGGCGAGGGTCCGCTCGGATCGGCGCGGCTGGCCGAGTCCCAGCTCGATGTCGCGCGTCGAGCGGCCGAGCGCGGCGACGCCGCCGAGACCGCGCGCCAGTTCGAGAAGCTCTTCGCCGTCCAGCTCGTGCGCGAGCTGCGCCGTTCCATGCCCGCGGGACCCTTCGGGCAGGGCGCGGGCACGGACGTGTACGAGGGCTGGTTCGACGAGCACCTGGGCAACGCCCTGGCCGAGCGCGATTCGCTCGGGCTGGCGGGCATGATCAAGGCGGCCATCGGCCGCGCGCAGGCGGCGCGGGACGCGGCGGAAGGCGTCGCTCCGGGAGCGAAGGAGCGTGGCGCGTGACGCTCACGACGCTCGCGATCCACGCCGAGGTCTGGCTCCAGGAGGAGCTCGGCGCGCAGCGCACCTTGCTCGATGTCCTGGGGCGAATCGAAGCCGCCGCGCGCACGGGAACCGGCCCCGAGCTCGCGCGCGCCGGGGAAGAACTGGAAGGCGCGCTGGCCGGGACGGGCGCGCGCGACGGGCGGCGCGGGGCACTGCTCGCGCGGCTCGCGGCCGTGCTCGGCCTCTCCGCCGGGGGCGTCACGCTGTCGCAGCTCTCCGCGCGTCTCTCCGGCGAGGGAATCGATACGACGCGCCTGGAGCGCATGCGCGCCGAGCTGCGCGAGCTCGTGGCCTCCGTGCTCCGAGCCAGCCGGCGCACGGCGGCCCTGGCCCAGTACCACCGCGGATTCTTCGAGGAGCTCTGCCGGATCTTGCGCCTCGGAGCGCCGAGCTCCGAGGGTCACCTGGTCGACGCGCGCGCCTGAGCATGTCCACCATCGGCTTGAACACGGGGCTCAAGGCGCTGCTCTCCGCGCGCTACATGCTCGACACGATCGGGCACAACATCGCCAACGCCAATACGCCGGGCTACTCGCGCCAGCGCGTGCAGCTCGCGAGCGCCCTGCCGGTCCAGCTCGGTGGGCTCCTGATCGGCAGCGGCGTCGACGCCGGCCGCGTGCAGCGCAGTGTCGACGAGCTCCTCGGCCGGCGCATCCAGGGACAGCACGCGCTGCTCGGGTCGCTCACGACCCTGCGCGGCGGGCTGAGCGATCTCGAGGCCCTGGTCGGCGAGCCGGGCGAGAACGGGCTCGGGACGCTGCTCGACGGTCTCTTCTCGAGCTTGTCACAGCTCTCGACCGCGCCGGCGGATCCGCTGCTGCGCACGGGCGTCGTGCGCTCGGGCGACGCGCTGGCGGGCCGATTCCGCGAGCTCGCGCAGGCGCTGGACTCGAGCGCGTATGACGCCCAGGCCGACGTTTCCTCGCGCCTGACCGAGGTCAACCGCTTGGCGGACGAGATCGCGGCGCTCAACCTGAAGATCGGCGAGACCGAGTCGGTCGGCCTGCACGCCAACGACCTGCGCGACCGCCGCGACGTGGCGCTCGGGCGCCTGTCCGAGCTGGTCGACGCGACGACCGTGGACGGGCCGAACGGCTCCGTGCGCGTGCTCGTGGCCGGGAACACGCTGGTGGGCATGGCGCGCGCCAACCACCTGAGCCTGGTCGGCCAGGGCGCGGGAGCGGGACAGATCCTCATCCAGGGCGCCGACGGCTCCGTGCCCATCCAGGGCGGCGAGATCGGCGGGCTCCTGCGGCTCTCGGGCGAGCTCGCGCCCGCGTACCGCGAACGCCTCGATCGCCTCGCGCAGGCGCTGATCCTCGAGGTCAACCGCACGCACACGACCGGCATCCCCTCCGCGGGCGCGTTCCACTCGCTGACGGGCGCCGCACGCCTGGAGGACTTCGACCAGGACGGGCGCGTCCAGGACGAGTTGCTCGCGAACGCCGGCTTGCCCTTCGCTGTCGGCACGGGATCGCTGTACGTCAACGTCAGCGACGAGGCGAGCGGCGCGCTCGCACAGCACCGCATCGACATTTCGGCCGCGCACACGACCGTGCAGGACTTCCTGGACGAGCTGAACGCGCTGCCCCATCTCTCGGCCACGCTCGACGCCGGCGGACGTCTGCGCATCCAGGCCGACCAGGGCTTCGGCTTCGATTTCAGCCGCCGCATCGACGCCGATCCCGACCCCGTGGGCCTCTTCGGCGGCGCGAACGCGACGCTGGGCACGCCTGCGGCGGGACCTTTCGGCCTGGTCGACGGCGCCACCCTCGATCTGTCCGTGAGCAACGGCGGAACGCCGGTCGCGCTCTCACTCACCTTCGCGGCCGCCGCCTTCCAGGACATCTCGGCCGCCACCGCAGACGAGATAGCGGCCGTCATCAACGCCGATCCGACGGCGCAGGCCGGCGGCCTGCGCGCGAGCGCGGTCGACGGGCGCCTCTTCCTCCAGACCGCTTCGCAGGGGACGGCGTCCGCCTTCACGCTCACGGGCGGGACGGCCGTGAGCGCCCTCGGCTGGAGCGGCTTCGTCGGCGCGAGCATCCAGGGTCAGGCCAACGCGGTCGACGTGCGGCTCGCCGGCGCCTACACGGGCGCCTCGGACGAGCGCTTCACCTTCCGCCCGACGGGAGACGGCACGATCGGGACGACGGCCGGGCTCGCGGTCGAGGTCTTCGACCGCGCGGGCAACCTGGTCTCGACGCTCGACGTCGGCGCGGGCTACGTGCCCGGCACCGAGCTCGAGCTCGGGCAGGGCCTGCGTGTGCGCTTCGGCCTGGGTGAGCTCTCGGCCACGCACGGTGACGCCTTCGCCGCCCTGGCCGTGGCCGATTCGGATTCGGCCGACGTGCTCGTGGCGCTCGGGCTCAACACCCTGCTCAGCGGCTCGGGCGCGGGCGACATCGCCGTGCGCGCGGACCTGCTCGACGATCCCGCGCAGCTCGCCGTCTCGCTCACGGGCGAGGACGGCGACGGCGGGCTCCTGCTCGAGCTCCTGGGAGTAGAGAAGCGCGCGTCGAGTGCCCTCGGCGGCGCGA
>Ga0247727_10014983_pt1 | contig 12790 bp, 24 predicted proteins | sample WisWelCaveWW1625_FD_202498 | JGI IMG/M metagenome (GOLD analysis project Ga0247727, IMG submission 202498) | Biofilm microbial communities from Wishing Well Cave, Virginia, United States - WW16-25 | ecosystem: Environmental > Aquatic > Deep subsurface > Groundwater > Cave microbial mat | place...
ATGTATCAATGGAAGAATGAACTACATAAAGAAGATCTCATGCAAGGAAGTTTGGATCAATTAGAAATAAGATTAAAAGAACAAATAAGAAATCACTTTCCAAAAGTAGATGTAATAGAAATAAAGGCAGCGTGGGAAGTATAAAAGGTGAAGGAGCGCATGTCCCGCTTGACCGCGAGAATCTGACATCTGATGAACTCAAACTATTATGCAAGATGCTTGAGGCTCCAAACTTAATTTGGACTGGTAGGGGATGGCGCGAGAAGATGCACAGCCAGGAAGACCCGTGGAATATCAGAAAGGCAGTATCAGCACTCTCCTGCCTTGTAGGGATGGACTTGATCAAATCATCAAAGAACAGGCAGTGGCTTACAGATGAAGAAAAAACACTCCTTGCAAATCTGACAAGTTCCAATCTCTACTGGATGGGTGGTCTTGGTACTCCCTGGTACAAGAGGGCAAAACAGGTTGCAGAATCGGAAGGAAGATTATTTGAAATCAAACAAGTACATGATCCACTCAATCTCTGGCCACACCGTCCTATCAATAAAATGGTTATGATTGCAAAAATTGGAATTGTGCAAGCCCAGATTGGAGTCCCTGACAGAAAAGATGACCACTATTATTTCCAGGTAGTCACCCAAGATGACATGTTTTACAATGAGATTAAATCCTTGGCAAAAAATGAATTTGTCAGAGTTACTATTGAGTTGTTGGGTTAATGACACTTACACTTGCATCTGTCTTTTTGATAATTCAAATAAGTTTTATTCCTACAATCTTCATGCCTGCCCATCCTACAATGGACACATCTTCCTGCCTTCTTCCAATCATATTCATATTTCTGGGCTAATTTGCTCACTCTCTATCAGTTTGTATTTGCCTTCTTCAAAGATTATCTCAGGGTGAAGTCTGAGAATTAGGTCTTTATAATTATAGAATGTGCTTGGACTCAAATCACAGAGGATGGCAAAGTCAACCTTGTCTAATTCCTTTCGTGATTTAATGACTTTGATAATCCTATCTATTGTGCGAGCAGTCTTTCTATTCATTAAAGATTCTAGTTTAGTCTAGTTTCTAGTTTAAATAAGTTTTAGTGAAAAGATATTGACATAGCATATACCTGCAGCCCCGTCCACCCCCATACATACATACTCACTATCACTATTAGTATTGTATAGAAAGTAAACTAGAGTAGAAAAACTAAACTAGAATGCCTATCATTAGCCTTTATTAGTCTTACTTACATCAGTAAGTCATGCGTAATCCACCAGAAGAAATCTATTCCTATTTTATCAAGCGCCCACAGAAAGGCACTGCAGTCTATCTCTATCTATCCTACATCAAGCACAATCCCAATGGCACAAAGAAACGTGAGACAAAGTACATGGGCAAGGTATCTGGCGAAGACCCACGAGTGAGATTATTAGAAATTCGTAACAAAGCAGGCAAGAATCTTGCAATTTTTGCACAAAGAGATGCAGTACGTCTTGGCATAATCAAAGTTTAAAGACTACTTGCCTCCCCATCCTTCCATGCAAAGAAGCAAGATGGCCATCTTGACTGCAATCTGTACGCTGATGATGGTTGCGCCAAGTATAGCATTTGCTGCCCAAAGTGATGCAGATGACATCTTCATTGGTGTCAAAGTGGGTCAGGAAGCATTGGCAAACGCTGTGGCAGGAGGTACTGCAGGAGTATTTCTGTCCACAGTTGTTGTGATAGGTAAGCACATCAATAATGAAGCCAATAAGAAACCAGACCCGAAAAGATATGGGCTCAACATCCTCATAGGAGCCCTTACTGCAGTCCTTGTGGGACTTGTACCTGGTATCAACCAAGTAGTAGGATCAGACGCAATCACGTTTGGAACAGCGTTTGCTTTACTATTTGTAGTTGACAATGTAGTAAGACCAATCTACGGTAACTGGGCTAAGGGCGAGAAGGCAAGTGCAAACGGCAAGAACAAGAAAGAGAAGTAGCATTAGCCAACTTTAACTAATGCTTTCCACATTTTTTATTATGGAAATCAGTCTGAGAAAACTAGGATTAATTTGCTACACACTTCTATATGCATTGATGATTGTAATACGTCCAGACTTTCTACTCAAAGATGCAGCAACAATAGGTATGGGAATGGCTCCTATCTTGGCATTGAGTGGTGCTGATGTCAAGAAGCACTGGCATGATATAGTTGGAAAGAAAAAATAGTTATACGCCATTCTTATAAACGCCTTTTACTTACCGTAATTAATGGTTCAAAACACCCCAGCCCAACGGGCAAAGGCTACCATCAGATACAAACTGATCACAGATACAATAAAGAAAGGACTTGCAAGATTAGAAGCAGACCTCGCTTATGGCAAAGCACTCTTGAAAAATTCTACCACAAGAGATGATGCTGAGGCAAGGAACATAATCAAAGCAACCACAAGTGATATAGCAAAAACAAAAAGAGCAGTAGCCATAGATCAACAAGAAAATGAGGCAGCAGTTAGACGTGGCGAGATAAACAAGTTCTGGTAAGATGAATAAATCAAAGCCTATCTGCATAGCAAAGTCATCCAAAAGATATGGCGGTGAACCTGTCAAGAGGGCTGTCAGTTCAGTAGATGTCCAAGGCAGATGGCCAAATAGTCTTGTTACCTATTCTCTGACAAATGATACAGGAGATATACCAGGAGACAGTCTTGAAACCAAGGCGATCAACTGGGCATTTCTTACATGGGGAATTAGATGTAAAAATATAAAATTCAAAAGAGTAAAAGACGGTCAACTTGCAGACATTACAATCAGTTTTGCTACACCAGGAACTGATGATTATTTCACAAGCGAAAGCATCTTGGCTTATGCTTGGTATCCCAATGTCAAGGCACCGCTTGGTGGAGATATCGTGTTTAATGACATGCCAAAGATCAACTGGAGCCTTGACGGACTTCCAGTTGAAGCCTGGAAAATAGATCCTGTTCACTATACCAAGGATAATCCGACAAAATTCAAGACAATCAATCTAAGACAAGTTGCCTGTCATGAGGTTGGTCATAGTCTTGGTTTAGCACATGCCGACATGTGCAAGACATGCATGATGTATCCATGGTATCATAATGATTTGTTGTTAGATACTCTTGATGCAGTCAGAATACAAAATATTTATGGCAAGCGCCTAATACAATCCAGTTTTATCAATAGCATCAATACACTGCTTGGCAGGGGAATCATACGATAAGATGGGCAGCAGACAGAACGATCGTCATGTCATGCCATTGAAGATTAAATGTGACAAGTGCGAGGCATCATTTGCAAACAAAGAGGGTCTCCGGAACCACAAGAAAGAGATGCATGCTTACTAGCAAATCTTAAATTTGATATACTTCTTGATATCCCATGGGCAATATGCTTGGTACCGCAGTCAACAATCCCCTAGACGAGGACACCAAGCCAGATGCCTGTAAGGACTGTGGACGAGATTGGTATCCCAGTCCCAATCCAGAACGCAAAGGTCAGTGGGAACACTTGTGCAAGGCAACGGAGGGTGTGGTCTTTGTACAGGGTGGATGGCCAGAGAGTCTCAAAAAGGATGACGTGGCAAAGTTCAAGGACAAAGAAGCAAAGAAAGTAAAGGTATGAAGACCCTGTTTGCATATCGTCCAGAACAATACCTGTTTGACGAGTTAATCACACCAAATTTTCCACAGATTCTATTGAACCGGTCCTTGGAAAAGAAAATACTTGTGTCACACCCAGAGTTATCACCTGATGCCTATGTAACAAGAATCGATAACTGGTATCTACTCAAGGGCAACAAGCGAAATATCTCCATGTGTTTTGATTTGCATGGAACTTGGCATGAAAAAGATAGAATCCAGGCTCGTGACTGGAGGAAGAGGGAAGTGCTGGAGTGGAATGGTCACTGGTATATTGAGATAAAAGGATATGCCGGGGCAGAGGAATGCATGGCATTATGGGAAGCCGTGGAATTGAAATTGGAATTGCAGAAACTACAGGAAAAAAGAGGTAACCTGGAAAGAAGAAAGACGTACTACGACAAGTATGAAGAGAAGATGAAGGAGGCTGCTCAGCAGATTGGCAACCAAATCGTTATCCAAATGGCAGAGAACCATCCACGCAATGTAGATCCATTAGGTTTAATCTAATTTACTTGTAAGTTTTATATGGTATCATGGTGTCATGATTCTACTAGAAGCCTCGTGGATTTCATCGAATCCCAGATGCCTATAGTGTCCAAGAAGGACGAACTTAACGGGAGAGTCTGGCCTAATAAAAGAAAACTGATGCTTCTGCGTGACCTTGGATATGATCCAAAGAATACAAATCCGAGTGTCCTACTTGAACTCAGGCTCAGACAGCCAAAGAATATTACTAGCAGTAAATCCTTATAAACACCTATTTCCATAGGTGGAAGTATGGTTATCTATCTACGAGTGAAGGCAGATCCTATCATAGAATCAATGTGGAAGTTGAGCATGAGGCAAGATAGTTTTACAAGCCAGGACCTGCAGAGGTACATCAAGGCACAGGGATACAAAGTCCCTGCGATGACTCTATTCCATCGGCTACAGGCTTATGTCAAGAAAAGAGTTATTGAGACGGTTGGAACAAGTGTCTCTCAATCAGGAATTTACAATCGCTATTTTATTAACAAAGAGGAATTTGAAAAAGAGATAGGCAAAGTTGTATGATAAAACTTGGTTATGAGATTGAGACTGGAAAGCAGATTGACATAGAGCCATCTCATCTCTTGGTCACTGGCCTTACACAGAAGGCAGGCAAGACTACCACACTCGAATCTCTCATCGCAAGAAGCAAGAAGAAGGCAATAGTCTTTCGCACTAAAGTTGGAGAGAAAAGTTTTCTGTCTGGCACTATCATCCCGCCATTTTTCAAAGACAGAAGTGACTGGCAGTTTGTAAAAAGTTTGTTCGAGGCAACCATCAACTCAAGAGTCAGCAAGATTGAGCAGGCAAAGATAATTCAGATCTGCAAGTTGACCAGTGGCAACAGTCTGCTTGATTTCAAAAAGAAAGTGGATGAGAAACTAGCAGGTGCAAAAATTGCATCATTCGAGTTAGATATATTCACAAACCTCCAGGCTTACTTGGATATCGTCATCCCAAAACTGCAGACAATCAGATTCTCTAACAAACTGGAACTGGTGGACGGGCTTAACATCATAGACCTAGAGAGGTTCTCACGGGACCCCGAGGTGCAGAGTCTTGTGATACGCAGCGTGCTTGAAGAAGTTCTTTACAACTTCAAGGATGTTATCACCATAATTCCAGAAGCCTGGAAGTTCATACCACAGGACCGCGGTAATCCCTGCAAACTGATGGTAGAAGAATTCATCAGGCAGGGTGCAACAAATCACAATTACCTCTGGATTGATTCGCAGGATATGGCAGCAGTGGACAAGACACCACTCAAACAAATTACAGAATGGATACTCGGATATCAAGCAGAGAAAAATGAAGTGAAGCATACGCTTGATCAGATGCCACTACCAAAAGATAAGAAGCCAAAGGAGGATGACATCATGAATCTTGGGACTGGAGTATTTTATTTTGCATCCCGTGATCTCAAGGCTAAAGTCTATGTACAACCATTCTGGCTTGATGATGAACGTGCCATCAAGATAGCAAAGGGTGAACTAAAAGTGGAAGAGATTGATGCTCCACAGAATCTTGCACAGTTCAGAATGTTGCAACCAGAAAAAGTGGAACCACAGGCAGTTGCCCAGAGCGGACCTACAAACCAAGAACTCACAGAACTAAGGACTGACTTCTTCAACAAAATAGATGACATGCAGCGCCAAGTAATTGATATTGTTACAGACATTTTCAACCTGAAAAACTCCCAGAAGGATGTGGATATCAATGCTATAGTCGCAAAGGTATTACAAAAGATTCCACTGCCAAAAGCAAACGGACCAGTTGCTGTTGATATGGAGTCCATCATCGCCGAAGTCCTCAAGCGTGTTCCAAAAGGAGGCAGTGTAACCTATACGATAAGCCCGCTTGAGAAGATACAAAAGGACTTTTTGGAGGAGGCGAAACAGCATATCCTATCTGGTGCAAGCACGCTGTCTGAGAATGCAAAAAAGATGTTAAAATATTTGGAAGTCCAGGGACGGGGCTGCAAGCCAGGAGAAATAATTACAAAATGCTTTATCATAAAGGAAGGAGGAAGTGCCAGAGAGAAGGTAACGGCAGCCGCATTAGAACTCTTGACTCCAGAATTTATCAGAAAGGACTCATCTGGAGCCCACTTTGGAGAACTCAAAAGCAGAATCAAAAGTCTGATGGGAAATCATAATGCCACTGATGCAGAGATTGAGAATGTCTATCAGCATATCTTAATGGAGATGCTCTAATTGTCCCGCTATCACACCAAGCCCTGTAAGACGGAAGGATGTGGTCACATTGCTCGTGATCATGATCGTTCGACAAAGATAAATGGAATATGGACGGGTAGATGTCATGTGTGTACTTGTGAGCAATATACGCCATGAGTGCCAATCCTCCTACCAACAAAGTTGATCTTACGGTCAAACATTTTGACAAGCACATGGTTGTGGATGACTATCGAATAGTATTGGAGTCACCGACAGAACCTGTGGAGAAGTTGATAGAAAAGGCTATGAATCTCAAGGAGAAACTAGAATCAAAGGCATGATACCAATTCGGCAAAAAAGGGGACCAGGTTAAAATGTCAGATCCCAAGAATACTATAATCAAGATTACAGTGACAAAAGAGGATGGAAAAGAACAGATAATAGTTTTACAAAAAGGTGAGTCTTGTCATATTGAGGTGAGATATTATTATTCTGTCCTTGACCAGTTTGAGCAGATTGAAGCATGACATTTGATCTTTCAGCAGTTAAAATAGAAATTCCTTGTCCTGGAAGCACCAAGGACCATCCACATAATCTGGCAATTTCTGATCCTACCACTGGCAGGCTTATATGCCATTATTCAACAAAAGATTTTATCTGTCCCTTCATGTATCGTGACGAACACAAGGTAGATACCTGGAGATCAAATTATAATAGTGCAACCGGAAAGTACGATGAAAAGTTTTAGTGACTGCTCAATTTGTGGCGGAAAGAATACAGTTGTAATTATCAAGCGAGGCGAACGTACGATGTCATACTGTGAAGGAGCATGCAAAGAGAATTGACAAAATTCTTCTATCTCTTTTTCTTACTGGCTCTACCTTCATATCAATCAGTTGATGGGGATGGCATACGTTACATCAATACCTGCATCACAGAAAATGCTGGATGGACATGGTGCTATACAGTAGAATTTCTAAAGAATCCACGTACACTCTTTGCCTGTGCAGACTTGGCAGAAATTGGTTATACATCTCGGATGTGTATCTTTGCGTTCAGGTTGAATTTCTATGACTAACATTCCTACTGAATGCCCAGATTGTGATAACGATGAACTTGAAAGGACAGAACACGTCATCTCCTGCGAAGCATGTGGATGGTTTATGAATATATGAATACAGATTGGTTTGGGAATTGCATCCATTATTTTGCTGCCATGCAGCAGGAAGGCTATGAACCAGATGAAATAGATCCTAAATTCGAGGCTGAATTTAGTTTTATAATGAATAATTGCTGTATGATGGTGATAGCCAATGACTGAATGTTACCAATGCCATCAGGAGATTATCTTCATCAGACATCCAGAAGGCAAGAGAAACCCAGACGGGACTGTTATGATGATTCCACGCAATCCAAACGGGACAAAGCATGACTGTCCCAACAGACCGATAGAACCATGGGAGTGGATATGCTTTGAACATAGAGTCAGGTTGCGATTTACAGAGAAGAGGATGTACTGCCCAGTCCCCAATTGCAAGAAAAAGTGCTGGGGAATGCAAGCGGAATTTATCAGGATGAGGAAGCAGAATGCAGTGTGTTGAATGCTGTGTAGATGTAACTGATGAGGAGTTTCTCATCAATAACTTTGGATATATCGAACTCTTTGAAGGCGTAGTCCACTTTGGGAAATGTCTCAGAGCATATCTTCGTACTTCTGTAAGTAAAGATAAATACCAGATGCGGCTAGATGATTTGAGATGGATGATCAAGAAATGACACAACAGAATAGAATCCCACTTGAAGAAGATGATTTTCAAATAATAGATGAATATTCTGATTTAGATAAAAAAATTGATGAAGTTAGATTATCATTTTTAAAATATGGTGAAAGAAAAGACGCTGAACAACTCAAACAACAAATCCTAAACGATGCCAAGATAGTAGATGAGATTAGAAAACAAATAGATGAGAGAATAAAATACACGGAAAACGAAATAGAAGAATTTCATGAACCACTGGGTGAAGAACTGTCATGGTTAAAAAAACTTCAATCAATAATAGAGGGAGAGAAATGACTTTTAGTTTCTCATGCAAGGCAAAGGCATGGAAGGGACTGGCATCGCTTCTCAAGACAATGCAGGAGGAGGCAACCTTTGCTGTGGACCAGCAGGGAGTCCATATCAACTGTATCAATGGTAGTAGGGTGACGCAAATAGATTTTACTTGGCTACATACAAACCTCAAGGAATTCAAGTATGATGATATCATTGCAACGCTAGTCGGATTCTCAACCAAGTCCTTGGATGATGTGATGCGAAGATTTGACAAGGACGCCGAGATTGCACTTGCCTATACCGGGGAGGGTCTTCTGCAGATCAGCAACGAAGCAAAGCATTATTCTCTCAGGCTGATTCCTGGCGATGCAGTAGAAGCGCCAAGGAAGATTAAGGTTGACCTAGAGATCAACATCCCCACATCATTTGAAAAGTTGCAGGAGATACTTGGAGACCTGCAGTTCATGCAGGAGGCAATGACATTTGAAGTCAAGGAAGGCAAGTTTTCCATCTACTCGGAAGGTGATACCGCAAAGGCACACCTCCTTATCAGCAATTCAATGGTATCAGAGATTGAGGCATATTCAGAGTACAACATCCCATATCTCCAGGATCTAGTCACTGCAATGAAGGATGTTGCAGAGTCTGTGATGATGCATTGGGGTACTGACAAGCCACTGCACTTGGTCATGCAGATTCCAGAAGCAGGCGAACTAAACTATTATCTATCACCATACGGTGTAAAGTAAATTATGAACAAATGCATTGTCAGTTATGGTGCTGGGATAGATTCCACTGCGATGATTTTCCATTTACTGAGGAATAAAAAGCAGATTGATTATGTAGTCTTTGCAGACGTGGGTGCAGAACTACCAGAGACATACGAAACCGTAAAGCAGATGAAAAAATATCTTGATGAGAAAAAGATTCCATTTGTTACTGTCTTTCCAAAAGATCGTGGATTGCAGGAGAGATGTGAGGATAGAAAGGTCATACCTGACAGGATTAGACGCTGGTGTACCAGGGATGTCAAAATAACTCCGATATTCAAATTCTATCGGAGTCTAAATGCTGTAATTTATCAGTACATTGGAATTGATGCCAGTGAATCAAAAAGAATGCGTCCAGATCCAACAGACTGGATACATAATGTATATCCGCTTGTCGAAGTGGGTATAGACCGAGATCACTGCATTGAGATTATAAAGAGTGAAGGCTTCCCAGTTCCAGTAAAAAGTGGCTGTTACTTTTGCATTTACAACAACATGGAGAGACTGTTCTCAATATATCAGAATCATCCAGAACTCTTCCAACAAGCAATGATTTTTGAGGAATCAAACAAGCACTTCCCAAAACAGACTCTTTTCCCAAAGATACCTTTGCGTGAAATTGAGAAGAGTTTCAAGAAGGCTATTGAGATTGAAAGATAGAGTCGAGCAGATCTGGCAACTCGTGCCAGTCATCAAGTGTAAGGGACTTTGCATTGAATCATGCGGACCAATCACCTGTCCTTCTGCGGAGATGCAGAAGATAAAACAGTACTGCACAGTCAACCAGATACCTTACCACGAATTCGAGTATCCGATTACACCAAAGAAGTTCATCGATGATCTGCTCAAGTCAGATGAGGAACTCACCTGTCCCTATCTCAAGGAAGGTAGGTGCAGCATCTATCCAGTGCGCCCGACTATCTGCAGGATGTGGGGTGCTGTAGAAAGCATGCCTTGTTCGTTTGGTTGTGAGATAGAAGGCAGGCTGATGAAGAACAGTGAGGCACACGGACTCTTGGATATGCTGAAATGAATGACATAACCTTTGGAGAATTCCTCCCCAAGATCCTAGGGCAAAATTCTCTCCAGAATTGTCCCCAAGAAATCCTGGAAAAAATGTCCTCCAAGAAAATGTCTGAGATTGCTGCAGAGAATCCTCCAGCATTTTTCATGATGTTATGGGGAATTTTGATACAGAAACAGATGGAAAATATTGCCCAGGTATTCAGAGAACTTGGTGTAGAAGTGCCAGAGGGTTGGCCGCCAACTTACGGGAATTGTTTCCCAAAAGATGCCTAACATTTTGCAGTACTTAGTCCAGGATTGCTGCCCTATACACAAAAAAGTTTGACAGAATGATGTGATTTATCTCTCTAATGTGATCGTGAGAGATGCCAGAACAGGCAGGCTGCAGAAAAATATTCTGCAGAATCACCTGCCTGGGTATTCCTTAGTGCGTATAATAGGCTCCTTTTGATTTTTTTATAATGCAAAAAAATACTAAGTCCACATGATTCCAGGCGTGGCTAAATTTTACAATTCTGGCCGTATAAAATGAAATTCCTGGCGAATTGGATTAATTGCGGAGCAAAAAAAAAATAGGGTAGTTACTTTAGCGTCTTACTTAGTGCATACGCAAAAATAACGATTGCATAGACTGCGATGACAAAGCAAGCGATGAATTTGTCTTTTGTTGATGTTGTCATCTCTCAAGATTCTAACGCCTTTATTAATGCCTCATCATGACCAAACAAGATATTTTTTTCCGTGTCAAAAAAACAATTTCCTATGTATTGGATGCCATTCTGTGTGACATCGTACACCTTGATCTCGAAGTTTTTCGAGGCTAAGCCGATTCTATAGAAATATTCTGCTCCATAAGACTCAAGTTCACTGTCTTGGCATAGCGTTGGAATTATTCCGAATCCCGTATGCAATCCATCGTTATGGCTAGGCTTATCAAACATTTCTTTAGCAGATTGCTCCGTTACTTTTGCACTATCAAGTTTTGACCATAGGAAAAAATTCGCTATTGTGTACGAAAGATCACTACTTCGTTGACCATTCCACACAAAGAATTTTTCCAAATCTGGCAAGACGCCTTTAGGATAACCATCCCAATGTCTATAGATTTGTACTTTAGCGGAGGAATCACTAAATTCCAAGATCGAACGAGTTCCCATTATAGGACAATCTCCATTTTGACCAACTCGTCAGTATATGCCTTATGGATGTGCTTAGTTATGCCTACGATTTTTTTGTTTTCTATGTGCAATCGGTATATGATGTAGATTGAATCATGGCAATCTTCGCCTCGCACATCGATATGATCATTGAAGGCTTCGACAAAATACCCGCATGCTTCCGCAATGTCAAAAGCCTTTTTGAATATATCACTTGCAGAGTCGGATAAATCTAAATCCATCTCTCCAAATAGATGTATTTGATTCATTTCACTTGCTTCCATCCGAATCCAACCAGTTTTTCAAAATTTCGCCAAGTCGTGAGCATTGTTTCAAACTTTGCTTGATGCTCTTTGTTTAGTGCATTATAGACGGTTAGGAGCATATTGGCCGTTTGCATGTCGATGATCATCCCTTCGCATTCTGGGATTTTTCCCTCCTCTTCCGTGAGAATTTCTAGATCATCCCATGCTACCTCTTTGTAAGACTTGTCCCTAACAATTTCTTGCAATAATTGCAAACTCATCTTTTCGAGAGTCATTGTTTGGGAATCACTCCCACGATTAAGCCCGCCTTGATCTCACTTGCCAAAATGTGCTTGCACTTGTCTGCATATTTTAGATTGTACATCCAATCATAGCAAGGCTCGGAATCTAACATGCATGAAACGGTAGATTCACCAAAGATCACTTGGTAGATTTTTGCCTTGTCTGTCTCAGATTCTACGATTGCCGTATTTTCGCCCGTTATGGTTACCTTGTTTTGTGTGACCAGATTAAACGCCTTTTCTAGTCTCTTTATACGATTGTTTGCTTTTGTGTCTAAAGTCATTAGTATATACTTCCAAGCATGGAAATATAACATTTTGCTATATAGTTTATGGGCGTGCGTGATTTACGCCTAGCATGCCTATGAAAACATAATCTTTAATTCCAACTGTGGAAATGTAAAACTATGATAAATAATGTTATCTGGCAATCTGGCACGAAGCCTTTTAATTTCTCAAGGTACAAAAGACAACTTGACATCGCGCGGAGATTGACACCTTGACTAGTGAATTTTTCAATTTAAAATTATCAAATAGACAGGCTCATGATCTTTTAAATTTTATATCTGAATGTAAGTGTAGTATGTCTATTGAATATAGCAAAAAAGAAATTAAAGAAAAATTACTTGAACTTATTTGTGAAGATTTAAAATGACAGATTTTACTTTTGGCTTAGAATGGGATTCGGTTTCTATGATGAATCAAGCATTAGAGACACTAAAAAAACTAGGCTTCAAAGATCACGAAGGCAATGAAATTAACATGGGCATGGGATTTAACGATAATTCGACCAAGTCACAATTTGTTTTGTACGGGTATAAAGACACGCTTGCAATACGATTAATCGCATACAACGAAGATCAGAAATTACTCATCTCAAAAGGAAT
>Ga0247727_10014984_pt1 | contig 12790 bp, 14 predicted proteins | sample WisWelCaveWW1625_FD_202498 | JGI IMG/M metagenome (GOLD analysis project Ga0247727, IMG submission 202498) | Biofilm microbial communities from Wishing Well Cave, Virginia, United States - WW16-25 | ecosystem: Environmental > Aquatic > Deep subsurface > Groundwater > Cave microbial mat | place...
GTTATACCAACTTCAAAACTTGGAATTGAGGTTCTAAAAACATTGCAAAAGTCAGGCTATATTGGAGAATTTGAACATGTTGATGACGGACGCGGAGGCAAGTTCAAAGTCAAACTATTGGCAAAGATAACAAAATGTGGGGCTATTACCCCAAGATTCAAGGTAAAAAGAACAGAGTACAATGAATGGGAGCAACAATACCTGCCATCATATTCGCGAGGAATGCTTTTAGTTACTACAAATCAGGGCGTGATGTCACATCATGATGCAGTAAACAAGGGTTTAGGAGGGTTTTTGATAGGATATGTCTACTAAACAGATGGAAAAGTTTGAAACTATGGTGGAAATCCCACAAAAGGTAACTGTAGTTCTAAAAAAGAACATGATTCATGTTGAAGGTCCGCTTGGAAAGACATACAAGAATTTTAAAAAAATACCTGTATCAATAGAGGTAAAAGACAAAACTATTCTTGTAAAGGCGCAGGGAACTAGAAAAAGAGACTATGCTATTTTACACACCGCCAGATCTATACTAAAGAACCTCTGCGAGGGAGTTGTTGAAGGTTATACATTCAAAATGAAGATAGTTTATGCACATTTTCCAATAACTGTAAAAACAAAAGATGACCAAGTTCTCGTAGAAAATTTCCAAGGTGAGCGTGCCCCAAGGGTTGCCAAGATTCATGGAAACACAAAGGTTGTATCAAAAGGCGATGACCTGATTCTGACAGGCCATGTTCTTACCGATGTATCTCAGACTGCAGCAGAAATTGAGCTAAAAACAAAGGTAAAAGGCAAAGACCACCGTGTTTTTCTTGACGGCCTTTACATTTATTCAAAATCAAAAGGCATAGAAAAATAGTAAACAACACTAAATTACCATCAATTCATAATTTAACAATATGGCCCTTGATCCTGAATTTAAGGAACAAACAAACCGGCTAATTAAAGAGACACTCACACTTTACAAAAACACTGGCGCTTCTCCAAGGATAGGCGAGGTGTGGGGGTGTCAAAATATTGGCGATTTTTTATGCGGTTTTTTTGTAGGCGAGATGGTCGGCTCTGCACTAAGCGCGTTTCAAGTATTTCACAAGCGTGAGCCAACAGCAGATGAGCATTTAGAAATTATTGATCTTGTTGAAAAATATAACAAAGAAATCCAAGAATTCTTTTCACAGTTCAACCAGTAAAGATTAAATCGCTTTTGACTAGGTACAAACCTGTTGCCGCCCTAGCTCAGCGTGGTAGAGCGCCGGACTGTTAATCCGATGGTCGTCAGTTCAAGTCTGACGGGCGGCGCATTCTCATATTTCTTAATTCGAATTAAGAAATGCAATAACACTGCAAGTGGAAGTCTATTGCTAATGGCTTGAAATAATTAGTGATATTTCTAAACTCGAGTTTAGAAATATAGATCCATGGAACCTTTTGGTTTATTGATTTAGACTGAATAGATCTAATATTTGATCGCATATCAGCAATAATGCAGGAGGTTTACATTGGCCAGAACTAGGCGGGCCAATAGGTATTGCGTTGATTGCGGTGCAAGGCTAGTGTATTATCCACATCTTTCAAACCCAAAGGCGCCAAACGAGCATCGAGTTTTGGTTTATGCCTGTCCTGACTGTACCGAAGACTATGAAAAACCAAAAATGTTTGCAATCAGGCGAAACCAGGTAGAAGAACCCCTGGAAACTGTGGAAATTGAGATAGTCCAGATGCGAAAAAAGCAGGATTAACCCCACTATTTTATGTAAAACTTAGGTCAAAAAGTGTTTTTTCACATTATACTGAGAAAATAAGATCTTTGAATTTTTGTAATCTGATAGAAACTCGAATTTTTAGTAAATCGTCGTTTATTCATAAAAGCTAAACCCCCTGATATTCAATACATGTTTACGAACAAAGTCATTTTTTCAAAAACGCCTAATTTCATGGGGGGTTTAGCACTTGTTCGTAACTATTGCAGCCAACCATCAAAACATCCCCATTACCCAGTTAGACTTGTATGATCTTTTTTTGGCACGAATAAAAGCTAAACCCCAATAAAACATCAAAAATTGGTAATTTATGGAACCTGGCAAACTACGTAGACTGTCAATACCTGACTTGTATATCCATTATTCTGTGCTCCAACTTCCCATCCGCTTCTATTGTTAGATTCATCTTTAATTGGCGTGTTTTTGTAAATGTACATTGTGTCCAATCCTTTTTCTACAGTATATCCTCCACCTGTAGCATAATCTCCATTATTGCACCATACTTTAGCTAAAGGAATGTCATCGCTAGGGCCTATTCTTACACTGTCTTGCATAACATAGATCCCAACTTCTTCGATCTCAGGTACATATTCTTCGATCTCAGATGTACTATCTTCTGGTTCTACTATTACAGGGACTGAGACCTCTTTCTCTTTAATAGACTCTATTACTTTCTGTTTGAATTCCTCATCAAGTATTGTAGCTATCCCAATTTCTTGCCATTTTTTAGCAGTTGATTTCTCTACGCATGCATTTTTATCTGCATTAACACGATACACTGGAACCAAATCCATCATACAGTCATCTTTTTTATCAACTTGAATTTGAGCGGGGGTTCCAATTATTTGAGCTAGACCTAATTGTGCCCATCGTAATGCGGCTGGAACATCAATGCAAAGGTAATCTTTCCCATAGAATCTATACACTAGTACTTGTTCTTGCCTACACTGAATCTTGCTGTTATCTGTTGTCGTCTTATATTCAATAGCAAACGTAGTAGGTAACGATGATGTAAATAATACAGTACACAGGATTCCTATAAAAATTGTAAATATCATTGTGTTTTTCATATTTTTCTTTTTAGTGGTTGTGATACGATGTATTTAGATATGGTGCCTACAATCATTTGTGGATTTATAGAGTATTTTTTGATAAACTCACTTTTAAAATGTTTTCATTATGAACTGATTTGTCTTTTCACTCATCTCTAATACTTGGTTTATGGCATCAAGCACAATCTGTTGTGTAAACCGTTCAACATTATCTAATACAACATATACTCCAACTACCACCTTGCCATCTTCCCTAAAGATCCTATGAACTGCATTTATAGAATCACAAAAGTCTTTAACCGAATTTTTGAATTTTTGCTGTTCTTCTTCATTTAATTTCAAAAATCGTGCAGTATGTCTATTCTGTAAAAAGATTTTCCCTCCTAAAACTATCACACCTGACTGTTTTTTTGGCTCAAAAATCTCAATTGGAATTTTATATGCTCCTAAACCCTTTATTATAAAGCGAAAAGTATCTTCCTCAGTTTTTGATTCTTTAAATGAATAGTTTTCATGAAATAGCCATCGTTCAATGCTGTCTTGAAGTTGTGTTCTGGACATGTTTTTTGAAATTTTTTGCCCAAATATGACTCTAAACAATTTTTGTTTTTGTGCTTTCCAAGAATTTTTCATCTAGTCCAAATAATGAATATTTTCAAGATAGGATTAGAAAATTCCATAGATGTTAATTTTTTTAATACTGTGTCATAAGTGGCGCCTATATCACCACTAGTCATAGATTTTGTAATCACAGTATTTGCCATGATGTTATCTTGCCATAATCAACAATAAGGTCAGTGTTTGATGAATTTTCTGACTATATTATAATCATGCAACTATAACCTCAAGACAACATTTGTTGTAAAATATGGTTTAGCGCGAATTTATTAAATAACATAATTTAATGGATTTCAGTAACAACATGGATATAATTTTGCCAATTTCACAATCAATAACTGATGAACAACTTAAAAAATTAAAAGAGTATTTCAAAGAAATGCCAATCGAAGTTGTGTTATCTGGTTTAAAATTTGCCAAAAACAGATGGTCAGCTAAAGATGCAGGTGTGCTTAAAGTTGGCAGAAAAAGCATTGTAAAAAAGGAAATTCATCTAGTTACTGCAGAACAAGCGCAATGGAGGCTAAAAAACTGGAAAATGATGATCGCAAACTATAGAAGAAGAGGATACAGCTATCCAACAATATTTAGAATAAAAAAATTACTGATTCAAATTAGTAAGAAAAAATCTAGATAAGAGTTCCTTTTTTCTGTGCAAGCTTTGCTTGCAAGTCAAATGGAAGCTCAGGAATACTTTTCTTTGTTTGTCCTTCAATAACTGCTTGTGCTTCTTCCAGTATAGCTAATGTTTCAGTACTTCCTTGTGTTGAAGTAAACATTGACTCTTGTGGAGTTAGCGACACACCTGATAACACCCCACCTAATATGTTTGACAAGTCCTGCATAGATGCAGTTGCATTAGGCATTATTCCGCCAAGGGTTGCGCCAAGTCCTTTTATCACTGACATACAAGGACTGAGTGTTACTACTACATCACCTAATTCAGAAACTGTGTTGAGTCTAATCTGGATCTGTTCCATGGCAAGCTTTGCATTATTTACCATGTTGTTCATTTTTCGAATTTCTGCAAGCTCAATTGCATATGCTCTTGCATATGTATGATTATTTGTTTTCTGGGCATCTACAATTTTTTTAAAAACAGCGTCATGCTTTTGTTGTAATTTTTCTGTTATAGCACTTAGCTTAGTTACTTGAAATTGTAATTTTTTTTGCGCATCTTCGATTTTGTTTCTTAAAGGAGCTTCAGGCTTTACCTTATCCATTACTTTTTGCGATAATTTTCCAGTGTTGATCTTCTGATCCCATCTACTAATGAATGAACCCAAGTTTCCCCAACTATGGTAAAAAAATTGCTTTTAAAGAAATTTGTAACAACTTGACATGTAACTCTAGTGACATTACCCTGTGGTTACATGATTGATAATCTATCCAAATGTGAATGTATAGATTTCAAATCCTGGGGAATTTACAATAATTTCTAATGTGTGGCTCTCCGCACTGTTGCTTTTTACAATATTGTAGAGCTTAGATTCTAATGTGTACGTATTTCCGTCAAAATCTACATCAGTTCCAGCATAATCCTGTGGTATCTTGTTTCCATCAAGAAGTATTGTCAAGTCACCTTTGTTTGAAGTCACAATATTGACCTCTTTTGCATAATATGACAGTTTTATTCTTCCACTATCTGAAACTAATTTCATACTTCCTTCCAAGTTTTTCCATGTGCCATCCAAATAGAAATTGTGTTGTTGTATGTTATCTGGACTTGTATATGTGACATCATTTTCTAGATTAAATCCTTCAGGATTTCCTAGCTGATTTCTTCCTGCCGCAAACTTGTATCCAAAGTATAGTTCTGGGGTTCTAAGAGTTGTATGTTGAAATTCTTCTAACTCTACTAACTGTTCAGCTGATGCTATGTTAAGACCAAGACCAGATGCTCTTTCTTCTAATAATTGTTGTATGACTTTTTCAGTTTCTTGATACGCGCCTTCGCCAATGTGGTCATAGCGTATGTATCCTTCATGATCAGCTATATACTTTCGCGGCCAATATCTATTCTCAAATGCCTTCCATGTTTGCCACTCATTGTCTAGCACAACGGGATATTTGATTCCATATTTTTCAACTGCCATTTGAACATTTTTTACATCTTTTTCAAATTCAAATTCAGGTGAATGAATACCAATTATTAACAATCCATCATCTGCATATTTCTCATTCCATGCTGTGATGTATGGAAGAGTTCGTATGCAGTTAATGCAGCTATATGTCCATATGTCATATAACACCACCTTCCCTCGAATCTCTTTTTCTAATTTTTCTGGCGTTGTATTGATATAATCAGCTATACCTACAAGCTTTGGTGCCTTTTTGAAGCCACTTTTGTCAATTGTTTGTCTTTGTAAATTATCATTTAGTGTTTGTTGTGGTGATTGAGTTTCAATTATTGAAAACGCAAAACTCAATGATCCTACAATGGCAGAAATTATTATGCCTAAAATAATCGCTGTTTTTATCTCATTTTTCATATGATCATCCTAGTAACAATAACTCATTCAATAATGGGAAATTTGCAATGTATGCAAGTTGATTTGTAAAAACTAGTATGCCCAGAACTATGATAAATGAGCCTAGAATTAGCGAATAGTACTTTAGATGTTTATTCATTGCACGAACTATTCTGGTTGCTCTTGAAAAGAACACTCCCATCAAAATAAAGGGTATTCCTAGTCCTAAAGAGTAGGCAAGTAAGAGATTAAATGACATTGCAGGGGTAGTGGCAGCCAACGTTAGAATTGTGCCAAGTATTGGTCCTACGCATGGTGTCCAACCCGCAGCAAAAGCTAGTCCAAATAGAAAAGAAAGATAATAGTTTGATTTTGTTTTTTTAGGAAAGAATCTTTTTTCAACGTTTAATGATACAAATTTTGTTGAAAGTAAAAGAAATCCACCAAATCCAATTATGATTATACCTCCAATTTGATTCAGAATAGTTACTAGCTCTGTAGCAGAATTAGACAAAACGCTGTTGATTAGTACTCCTATGGTAGAAAAAACAACTGAAAAACCTAAAACAAAAAAGACGGTGTTTAAAATGATGTTTGTTCTGTTTATCGAAAGTGTGGTATTGCCTTTTTGATTAAGTTCAGTGATGGTTGTCCCTGAAATATATGCAAGAAATGCTGGAATCATAGGTAAAATACATGGGGCAACAAAGGATCCCAAACCAGCCAGTGCAGCAATTGCGATAGTTATATCTGACATAAATCAAGCTCATTGTTTTTTTATTAAAGCGTTCTTCCAATTTGTTTCCAAAACCATACATTTGATTTTTATCTAAGGCTAAAATCATATCATCGTGAACAAGCGATTCATCATAGTTGGTGTCTTATTAGGAGTCTTAATTGGCGTTGCAGTTTACATTGGTTCTCCTATGTTTCTTGGCTTTGATTTACAACGTTAATTTTAGATAATCTGGAATTTTTTTCCTGCCATTTCAAATACGTCTAACGCTTTTTCAATCTGATTTTTTTCAAACCAGGCAGTTACAGAAAGTCGTATTCTTGCTTTGTTTCGACCTACTGTAGGATATCTTATCGGTTGAGCAAAAATTCCATTTTTAAACAAATATTTTCCAAATTCTAACGCAGTTTTTTCTTTTCCTATAATTATTGGTATGATGTGCGTAACCGAACTAATATCATATCCGATATTTTTTAATCCATTTCTGAAAAGAGTTGTATTTCGTTGAAGTTTTTCTTGTTGTTTTTCTCTATTTGAATCAAATTTTTGTATCGCATCTCTTACAAGAAATGATGGGAGCGCAGATGTATAGATAAACGACTTTGATCTATTGATGAGAAGTTCTATAACATTATTTTGAGATGCTACATAACCACCAAACGAGCCAAGCCCCTTGCTTAGGCTACTAATGTACAAATCGATTTTTTTTGAGATCTTGAAATGATTGGCAGTCCCTTTTCCATCAGTTCCAAGTGTAAAATCCCCATGTGCGTCATCTAATATTAGTGTGGAATCAGTTTTTTCAGTGATTTCTGAAATTTGTTTTAGGTTTGCAATATCTCCATCCATACTAAAAACACCTTCAGTAGCCATAAACTTTCGTCTGCTTTCTTGCTTTATTTTTGAAATTAAATCGCTAGTGTCATTGTGTTTATACACTAAAACTTTGGCCTTTGTTAACCTACATGCTTCAATTATGCTGGCATGATTTAGCTCATCGCTAAAAATGACATCGTTTTCTCTAACTATAGTTGAGATGGCCCCTAGGTTTGCCATATAACCCGTTGGAAAAACTAATGATCTTTCCTGAGATTTGTGTCGGGCTAATTTTTTTTCAAGTATATCAAACGATATATCATTTCCAGCTACCAATCTGGAGCTTGTTTGTAACTGATCTGAATAGTTACGTATACTAGAAAGGCCAAGATAATCATTTGAGCAAAGATTTAGTAATTTTTTCCTCTTAATGTAGATGTATGATCCTTTGTTCTTTACACTCTGCATCTTGCGATAAAGATTATCTTTTTTGATTTTTACTAGTAGCGGTTCTACAAAAGCCAGCTTAGGCTTCAAGGTTTATCCTTTGCAACATTTCCAAATCTTTTTTCATGTCATTTCCACCAATAGTAAGATATCCTGAGCTAATAATTCCATTAGCTCCGCTTAGCAAAAGCTCCTCGCCATCATCTTCCAAGTTTATTTCTCTCCCGCCAGAAATTTTTATCGTTGATGTCGGTAAAAGAAATCTAGTTACAGCAAAAGATCTTATAATTTCATTCAGTGAAAGTGATGCCTGTAATTCTAGAGGTGTCCCAGGTACTGGAACAAGTAAATTTATTGTGACTTCCTCTGGATGTAATCTTGCAATATCTAAAATTAATTCTAATCTTTGTTTGCGTGTTTCGCCCATGCCGAGTATTCCTCCTGTACATAGCTCAAGACCAGCTAGTCTTGCAATCTTTAGTGTGTCTAATCTGTCATCATAAGTATGAGTAGTGCAAATTTCTTGGAATTTTGATCTTGCAGTTTCCAAGTTGTGGTTATATCTTTTAACATTAAGGCTTTTTAGTCGTTGAGCCTGCTCAAAGGTAAGAAAGCCAAGGCTGCATTCAACACTAATGCCAACTTTTTTATTTATTTCATCTATTGCCTCACAGACTTTGTCAAAATCTTTTGGTGATGGTTCACGCCATGCAGCAACCAAACAATACGAATTTGCCCCATCATCATATGCCTTCTTTGCTTTTTTTACAATCTCTTCTTTTGGTAGTATCTGGTAGCTGTCTATATTCGTATTAAAAAATGCAGATTGGCTACAAAATACACAGTCCTCACTACAATAATTTTTTTTGATATTAGCTAATTGCTCAATGTCTACTTTGTTTCCATTAAATTCTCTTGTAATCTTATTTGCGGCATCTGATAGCGTCTTTAATTCCGAGTCGTTTACATTCATCAATATTTTGGCGTCGTTTTCAGATACTCCAATACCTTGCAAAACTTTATTCTGGCACCAAATTACGAATTGATGTTCTAGTTTCATAAATATAGTAAAATCTATGTTACCTTGGGATTTTAAATTGTTAACCATTCATACATTAATGGGTTAACAATCTAATAGTTTAATTACTAATTTTTTTCGTGATCCCTTTGATCGTCTTTATTGTTGAATCAATTAAAAAGTTTAGCTCATTTGATGATATTGCAAGAGGGGGAACCAACATGACAATATTGCCAAGTGTTCGCAAGTAGATTTGATTTTTCCTAGCCTCTTCAAACACAATCTTGTTTATTGATTTCTTACTGGACAATAGTGTTTTCTTTTCTTTATCTTTAACTAATTCAATACCCATAAGCATACCTTTGAATCGTACATCTCCAACAAGCTCCAGGTCTGCAAATTCATGGGCTCGTTTTTCAAAAATTTTTGATGTTTTTTTAATACGTTCAATTAATTTTGTTTTTTCATAAATCTCAAGGTTTTCAATGGCAACAGAAGCTGCTAAAGGATTGCCTGTGAATGTGTGCCCGTGAAAAAGATGTTTCATTTCTTTAAACGATCCCAAAAATGCATCATAGATTTTTTTAGTAGTTAGTGTTGTAGCCATCGTAATATAACCGCCAGTTAACATTTTTCCATATGTTACTATGTCTGGTACACTTTTTTGTGCTTGATATTCTACTAGTGAGCCCAGTCTTCCAAACCCAGTTGCGATTTCATCCAAGACTAGCAAAACATCAAATTTCTTGCATAGCTGACTAATTTTTTGCTGAAACCTTCTAGGAAATATTATTGCCCCTCCAGCTATCTGCGCACCGCTTTCCATAACATACGCTGCAATTTTGTCATTGTTTGAAAATAGTTTTTCAATTTTTTCTAAACAGTAATTCTGATATTCTTCATATGAATAATTTCCAGGGATTCTATATTTGACTGGAACCGGCGTCCTAATCACATGAAATAATTGATTTTTAAAATTTGAAAAAAATTGTGGAACATATCCTACTGACATTGAGCCAAACGTATCACCATGATATCCATTTTCAAGTGTTGCAATAGTTGTTTTATTTTTCCCAATATTTTTCCAATATTGTAAAGCAATTTTGAAAGATATCTCCATCGCAGTAGAGCCGTTATCCGAATAGAATACTTTATTCATGTTGGGAGAAATTTTTACGAGTTTTTTTGCAAGAATTTCTGCAGGCTCATTAGTCAAATTAAAGAGTGATGAATGTTGCAATTTTTTTGATTGTTTTATTATTACATTAATCAGCTCTTTTTTTGAGTGCCCCCAAACATTACACCACATGCTTGCAACTCCATCAAGGAGTTTATTTCCATGAGAATCATAAAGCCACATTCCTTTCCCTTTAACGATTTCATCAAATTTTTCCCATTCACTCATCTGAGTGTAAGGATGCCATACAGAACTATCACGTTTCATTTTGTTCCTTCTAGTTAACCTGTTCTTAATAACCAACCGGCAAAAAGGTTAATCAATTAAACAACGGTATTTTTTTTATTGAAATCCTATTTTATAACTGGAACCAATACAGGTATTGGCAAAACTTGTGTTGTTGCAGGATTAGCTAGGGCACTTAAACAAAATCAAATCGATGTAGGAGTTATGAAACCATATGCGTCAGGTTCTAAGAAGAATACTAAATTTAGATCCGAGGATGTAGAAATCTTAGTAGATGCAGCACAGGTAAATGATCCTGAAGAACTTCTAAACCCATATTTCTTTTCAATTCCAGCATCTCCTTTTTCAGCTGCAAAAAAACTAGGAGTCACCATTGATAACAATATAGTCTTGGAGAGATTTAAAAAACTACAACATCTGCACGATATGATGCTTGTAGAAGGGATTGGTGGAATACTTACACCGATTCTGGTCAATTATTACATAATTGATCTGATAAAAGACATGAACTTGGAAACAATAATTGTTACAAGTTCAAAAATTGGAACTGTGAATCACACATTAATGACATGCAAGATGTGTGAAAAATACAACGTAACAGTTCGTGGATTGATCATAAATGATTATGATCTAGGTTACAACACATCTGACTTGGAACAAGATTTTAAAGATTTAACCGGAGTTTCAGTACTTGGAATAATTCCACACATAGATCCTTTTAACATAGAAACACTTTCACAAATTTTAAGTAAAAAAATAGATCTGAAATCTCTGATAAATCTCTGAATTACAGTCTATTCGTTAAATGCGTATTTTCGCTCACCTGAACTTTCAGGCGCAGTTTCTACGCTTACTAAAACAAATTCTTTCTTTGGTTCAAGAATGCTCTTGTCTACTCCTCTTCTATTTTCATGAATCTCTTCGTATTCTTCAAGACTGAGTTTCTTTCTTTTTCCTAGCTCAGCTTCAAGATTCATGTCTTTTACCACTTGCTTGTAACTTGGTTGAATCAAACCGCTAAACACCATTGCACTACTGCCGCTTCCATAAGATCCAAATCCGATGCGCTTTCCTTCTAGCTCAACACCTTTTTGGAATTCAAATTCAAGGCTGCTTCTAAAACCTAGATACAAGGATGCAGTATACAGATTTCCTATCATCTTTGAGGCAATCAACGAGCTTGCAAGCTTTGCCTCATAAACGTCTTGAAACTCTTTTGTTTTTGTAAACAGTTTTGTAAATTCATGATCTTTTGTCATATAGTCTGCATCTGCAAGAATGGACTCTATTGTACCGCGAGGATCCTTTGGTCGTGGTTCTTCAATTCCAATTTTTTCAATTAATTTTTTCCAGCGTGGAGTTCCTCTCCATTCATGGCGAACTAAGTATGCAAGTGCCTTTTTACCCATGTTGCTGTATGGCAAGTGCATGTTAAGATAGTCAATGTGATCTAAGACTGTTTCTCCTTCCTTTAACTTGATCAAACCTGTAGACAATGCCTTTCTTTTGTATGCTTCTAAGGCGTTTCTTACCTGAATTAGGTAAAGCAAGTTTGAATATTGGCCATGAACAATCGGAGTTTCTTTTCCAAACGGTCTGTAAAAATCATATTCATTTTTTATTGATGTTGAAGTAACTTTAGGATCAAATGCCAATAAGCGTGGCTTGTCATTAAGTAGCATTGCAACTGCTCCAGCTCCTTGAGTCATCTCACCGCTAGAACCTAAATCATATTTTGCAATGTCTGATACTACAACTAGTGCACTTTTGTTTTCTGCCTCTCCTGCTCTTATCCAGTTAGCGTTATCGTATAATGCATACGAGCCGCTCACACAGGCAAATTTGCACTCGATTCCACCACAGTGCTCAAATGAGCCTTCACCATAAACCTGTTCAAGCATTCCAATTACATAGGAATTCATAGCTTTTGATTCATCAAGTGATGATTCTGTTGCTACATAGAGTCGTCCAATGTCATCTGGCGATAGTTTGTTTTTTTGCATCACTCTAAGACAAGCATTTGCGGCAAGACATGCTGGGTCTTGATTAGTATCAACTATTGCCATCTGCGATACGCCTAATCCGCTTTGCAGTTTGGCAGGATCTACGCCTCTTGCAACAGCAAAGTCCGAAGCGTCAACAAACAGCTTTGGGATGTATATTGAAATGTCGTCAATTCCTGCTGCCATACGCTTGCCCTCTCTAATTCTCATATAAGCATTATTCAGCTAAATATGTCTACCAAAAAGTTATAATTTTATAATTTTGTACGTAACCTTTTCTAATAATTTATAAATTTTTATTTGTTTAATTCAGAATCAAGTGCGCTTAAATACATCATATGGTTGTGCGCCACTGATCCGTGTAACTTCATTATCGGGTCCAATTATAAAAAAACCAGGTGTGCCATCAATGCCAAGTGCTTTTGCGTCATTATTGCTTGCAA
>Ga0247727_10014985_pt1 | contig 12790 bp, 13 predicted proteins | sample WisWelCaveWW1625_FD_202498 | JGI IMG/M metagenome (GOLD analysis project Ga0247727, IMG submission 202498) | Biofilm microbial communities from Wishing Well Cave, Virginia, United States - WW16-25 | ecosystem: Environmental > Aquatic > Deep subsurface > Groundwater > Cave microbial mat | place...
GTTTGTGATGGCGGTGTCGCCGCAGTCGCAACAACTCGCGTCGCGGCTGGCCGCCCAGCATGGGCGGCCCTTCGCGCCCCTTTTTGGAGAACGGGTGTATGCCGGCGTGGTCGCCGGATGGAAGCAAGATCGTCCACGCTGCCGCCGATGAGGGCGATCCTGTTTTCATTGCCGACCGGAGCGGGAACAATCCCCATTGATGCAGATTCCTACCTGATTCAGCGCCCGCCTTAATTCAAGGGCGTCGCGGGGGAGGCAGCCGGCCTCCCGCCGTAGTGAGGTTACCGTACCAGGTGCCAGTGGGTGGCCGCCGGGTTCTCGGGGCTCTCACCACGCACGGGCATGGTGAGACACCTGCCTGCGGAGCAGCTTCCTCTGATACCGTCTGCCAGTGCCCCCATGAGTGTTGCATCGGTGGTGGTTGTGTCGTGATCGAGGTCGAGGTGATTCCCGTCGCGGTGCCCGCAGTGTGGCGGGGCCCAGGTCGCCCTATAATCGTATAAAAGCCACCCCAAGGCAGGGATGCGCCCGTTAAGACCAGGCGCGGAAGCTGATCAATTGGCCTCCCGCTGAGAACACTCCACCTTGTGCGGATCCCCTGTAGCAGGGTGTTTAACTCTGGCGATGCATCGTCTGCGTCTCCTGCTCGCCTGACGAGGGCTCCACCACTTTCGCCAGGCCGAAGTCGACCACTTTGACCCAGCCTTGCCGAGAGACCAGGATGTTCTCCGGCTTGATGCCGCGGTCGACGATGCCGGCCTGGTGCGCGGCGGCCAGCCCGTCGGCCATGTCGAGCAGCAGCTCGGCCATCTGCCGAGGCGCCGGTTTTTCCCGCTGGGCCCACTGGCGCAGGTTCCAGCCGTCGATGAACTGGGTGACCAGGTACTGCTGGCCGTCAACGATCCCGGCCTCGAACACCGTCAGAATGTGCGGATGATTCAGCGGCGAAGCCGTCTGGGCTTCCTGCTGGAAGCGCCGCCGCCGCTGCTCGTCGGCGACCTACGGGGAAAGCAATTTGATCGCCGCCGGGCGGTTCAGGCTGAGGTCCTGGGCGCGGTAGACGACGCCCATGCCGCCCTCGCCGAGCTTCTCTCGAATGCGGTAGTGGGAGATGGAGCGGCCGATCATCGAACCCTGCTGTGGCTATGATAACAGCGCTACTGCCTGCCGGACGATCCACTTTGCGCTATAGTGGAGACGTTATGGCGAGGCGAAGCTCACAGCCCAAACGGAATGCGCTTCCGGAACCCGGCGCCGGCCTGGCCCCTTACATCTATCGGGTCGTCATTGAACCCGATGGCGACCGCTACCACGCGGAGATCCCCGCCCTTGTCGGCTGTTACAGTTGGGGTTACACCTATGAAGAAGCCCTGAAGAACATCAAAGAGGCCCTGGAGCTTTGGCTGGAGGTCAAGAAGCAAGCCGGTGAACCGATCCCCCTGGAGGAACCGCGCGCCATTCGGAACGCTGAACTCACCATCGGCGTTCTGGCATGATCGGCCGCCTCAAGAACACGAATGCCAGGGAATGGCTCAGAGCGCTGGAGCGAGAAGGCTTCCAGACGCGAAAGAGCATGGGATCGCACCACGTTTACCAGCACGTTGATGGCAGAAGGGTACTCGTCGTGTATCACAACCTCGGCGAGACATTCGGTCCGAAAACCCTCAAGCAACTCCTGATGGGGACCCGGTGGGCCGAGGCAGACTTGACTCGCTTGAATTTGCTGTCCTGACATCATGGCTGCTTCAACTCGATGAGAGCTGTGTAGGCCACCGTCCCCATGATGGCCCCAGCGCGCGTCGCGACCCCTGACCTGGCGTCACCTGGTCCGGGGCAAACCCCTTGCCGTTATCGGATACCCGCAGCACCAGCGAGTCTCCCTGCCGGCAAAGATCGATGGAGGCTTCGGTGCACCCGGAGTGCCGCACCAGGTTGTGCACGGCCTCCTTGAACACCAGAAAGACCTCGCGCCGCGTCTCCGCGTCCAGGGTGAGATCCTCGGCCGGAGCCTGGAAGCGGAACTCGATGTTGCGGCCGGTGAGAAGGGTTAACATGGAGCCGGATGGCGGTGGTGTGAGGGGAGATGCACGGGGAAGGCCGAGTCGGCCCTGCAGGGAGAGTTCCTGCGCCCTTCATCGTGCCCGGGGTGACCAGAGCCCTGGGCCCGGACTGCCGCTAGTCCGAAATGCTCACCACCGCAATGGAGCTCAGCGAGATATCGTCGCCGGCGACCGGGCCGCCACTCCGCAGGTTGACGGCAATGAAGTCAATGTCCCGCCAATCGATCGCTTCTTTCCCGGAGAAGCTCGTGAACGGAATGTCGACCACCACGGTCGAGTCAATCAGGGTGGGGCTCGGGGGCACGAAGACCTGGACCGTGGCCAAGCGCGTGAGCTCGGTCGTGTAGACGAAGATGAGCAACTGGAACCCCAGGTCTGTGGAATCCGCCGTCACGCGGAAGTGGTTGCACCCGGTCAGATCCAGATTCATCGGCACGAACACGCCCTCCGCCTCCAGGCCGTAGAAAAACTCGGCTCCCCAGTTCACCTTGGGGCCCATGCGAATGATGGCCGGGGTCCTGCGCAGATCAACCGTGCCCGGCTCGTTCAAGGGGTTGGTGCTGACGAAGAAGACTGTCCTCCTGTAGCCTCCGGCCATGGAACCGGATTGGAAACCAACATCGGACTCGTCAGGAGTCTCAATCGTCCGGTAGTAGGTGTTGCCACTGGTGAAGTTGTCCACCACCAGCGGGATTTCGGCTGAGCACTGCGGCCAGGCGATCGCCGCGGCGGCCAACATCAGAATCATGGTTTTCATTTCTCTGCTCCTTGCTCGAATCCGGAATCGGCGCCCTACCGCACAGGTTGGTTGGCGGCCGGCCTACCCAGTTTTGCTATGTAGGAGGAGGCTTTGCCACCGGCGGTGGTGAAAAAGCCCCCCGCGTAGAGGGCCGGACCGGTTCCGTCATCGAAGACGACCATGGAACGTACGCTCCCGTTCAGCCCGCTGCTTACTGCTGACCAGTTCGTCCCGTTCCATTTGGCTATGTAACTGGCCAGCTCCCCGCCGGCGCGGATGAAACGGCCGCCCATGTACAAGGCCGCTCCGCTGCCGTCATCGAAGACCGCCAGGGATTCCACACCCCAAAGGCTGGCGCCGCTCCCTAGCGGCGACCAGCTCGTTCCGTCCCATCGGGCTACGCGGTTCGCGCCGACGCCGCCGGCGACGGTGAAAAGCCCCCCGGCGTAAAGCGCCCGGCTGGTTCCGTCATCGAAGACCGTCAAAGCGACGACCACCTCGTTCATCCCCGTGCCTAACGCCGACCAGCTCGTTCCGTTCCATTTGGCTATGCGGTTGACGGCGACTCCGCCGGCCATGGTGAAGGATCCCGCGGCGTAGAGCGCCGGACCGGTCCCATCATCGAAGACGGCGAGAGCATTCACCGTGTTGTTCATCCCCGTCCCTAACGCCGACCAGCTCGTCCCGTCCCATTTGGCGATGCGGTTGACCGGGACCTCACCGGCAGTGAGGAAACGGCCTCCTGCGTAGAGCGCCGCACCGGTCCCATCATCGAAGACGGTGAGAGCAAGCACCACATTGTCCATCCCCGCGCCCAATGCGGACCAGCTCGCTCCGTCCCATTTGGCGATCCGGTTCGCGCTCCCCCCGCCGGCGGCAGTAAAACGACCCCCGGCGTACAGGGCCGGGCCAGCGCCGTCGTTAAAGGAAGCAAGCGCCTCCACTGTGCCGCTGATTCCGCTGCCCAGTGCCGACCAGCTTCCGCCGTCCCATTTGGCTACGCGGCGGGCAATGGCCCCGCCTGCGGTGGCGAAACGGCCCGCGGCGTACAGCGCCGGGCCCGATCCGCCGTCGAAGACCGCCAGGGCCAGCGCATGATCGTTCATGCCGTTGCCCGGGAACAACGCCGACCAGCTCGTCCCGTCCCATTTGGCGATGCGGCTGGCAACGGTCTCCCCGGCGGTGATGAAACGGCCAGCAGCGTATAGCGCCGGCCCCGCTCCGTCGTCGAACACGGTGAGGGCCGACACCGAATCGCTCATCCCGCTGCCCAATGCCGACCAAGCCGCCCCGTCCCATCTGGCGATGCCATTCACGACGATCCCGCCGGCCTCGGTGAAATAACCCCCGGCGTATAGCTCGCTACCCATGACGGTCAGGGCAAAGACCCAATGGTCCATCCCGTCCCCCAAACTGGACCAGCTCGTCCCGTCCCATTTGGCGATCCGGTTGGCGGTCATGCCGTCAGCGCTGGTGAAGCGGCCTCCGGCGTAAAGCTCCCCGCTCGAACCTGCCAGGGCGTTCACCTGATTGTTCATCCCCTGACCAAGCGCCGACCAGCTCTGGCCATCCCATTTGGCTACGCGGTTGGCGCTGACTCCGCCGGCGGTCGTAAAACCGCCTCCGGCGTACAGCGCCCCGCCGGAGACGGTCAGGGCGGCCACCCACTCGTTCATCCCGTCGCCCACCGCCGACCAGCTTGTGCCGTTCCACTTCGCTATGTAGTTGGCGCTCACCCCGCCGGCGTTGGTGAAGCGGCCGCCTGCGTATAGCGCCAGTCCGCTTCCATCGTCAAAGACGGCTAGAGCGAGCACCGCATTGTTCATCACCACTACTGGCGACCAGTCGATCCCGTTCCATTTGGCTATGGAAGCCAGGCCGGCGCCAGTGGAGCTGAACTGACCCCCGGCGTAGAGTGCTGCGCCGGCGCCATCGTCGAAGATGGCCAGGGCATGCACCGCGTGGCTCATCCCGTTACCCAACGCCGACCATCGTGTCCCGTCCCATTTGGCGATACGCCTCGCGCCGGCCGCTCCCGCGGTCGTAAACTGTCCAGCGACGTATACCGCCGGACCGGTTCCGTCGTCGAAGACCTGTAGGGCGGCAGCATCGCGTTCCAAACCGCGTATCCCGAAGCCCTCTGCCCAATCGATCTGAGCAAGAGCTGCGCTGGCGCCCGCCAGGGCCAGGATTGCCGGCATCCACACCCGTGGCCTCCGTCCGGTACTTCTTGCTGACAGCATGGCTCCTCCCGATCGAGATCTCTCAGCTAGCGGGGGACGCATCGGCGCTCCTGCACGTCGCACCGCTGGTCTTCCAGGCAGCAAAACGCTGGGAAGGTCGAATCCGGAGGCTGGCAGCACACTGGGGTCTCCTCCGGGCAGCAGCCGCCCTCGCCGCAGCAGATTGCTCCGTACCCGCATGTATGGCTGGTGGCTTCGTTGCAGCAAACTCCACAGCCGTCTTCGGAAATCGGAACCCCGCCGATGCCGCAACAGCCCCCGCAACCGCGGACGCCGCAGGCGGCAATGCGACAATCCGGCGAGCTGCAATCCTGATCTTCTTCGCGACAACCGCAGTGCCCAGCGAGATTTTCGATTTCAGGGTAGGCGCAGTATAGGTTCACCAGGGAGAGAACCGGCCCCGAACCCGGCTGCAACCGCAGCCGCCCGCGCGAAAGCACGCTCGCCCCCAGGCCATCCACGACCTCCAGAAACCTCGAGGCGCCGGAGGGAAAGTCGGCGGGGTCTAGTCCGTCCGCCGTCAAGGACCCAAACAGGAAGCTGATGCGGCCCTGGTCATCAACCACGATGCTGGGATGCGCCTCGGCGAACAGCACCGCGCCCTCGGCATCCTGGAGCTGCGCGGTCACCGCTTGGGCGGTTCCGGGCGGAAGGCCCGTCGGCAGGTTGACCAGCGGGATCTGCCTCGAGGCTGCCTGTCCCGCGGCCGTCAGAGCCACCGCCGCGATAGCAACAGCCATTCGAGAGTTCATCATAGTCGTCCTCCTTGCCCTGCTCGATTCTTACGGCCGAACGACAGCCCCGCCCCGGGCCGCCGTCAGCAAGTGCGCGTTCACGCAGCGGAAGAACGCCGGGACCGGGTGCGTCAGGTTTGCCAGCAGCAACGGCATGCTTAGCGGGGCGAACGCGCAGGCGTTGAGCACCGATCCCCAAGGCTGGAATGCCGTGCCGGTTTGCGCGCCGGTGTAGGTGGAGTCCACGTACTGCATGGGGACGCGGTACTCGAAGGCCCTCGCCGGCAGACTCACCGCCGGGTAGAGCGATATCGGCAGGCGCTGGCGGAATACGAAGGTGGGCACCATGACGTCGTTGGGCAGCCAGGCGGGATCGGTGTGGCGGCCGCCCGTGGGGACTGTTGCGATGTTCAGCCGCGGCGGGTTGAAGACGCCGCCGAAGGAGAGCAGGGGGGTGATGCGTAGCGTATCCACCCAGCCGAGCGCGTGACCGAGCTCGTGGCGGGCAATGGTCAGCAGGTCGTAGTTGCTGCCGGTGGGGGGATTGTCGGGGTCTTCCCACCAGGGCTGGATATTGTTGAAGCGCATGTCCGCGTTGATCAGGTCCCCGGTTGTGCCATTGAAGATTACGCCGGTGAAGGCGAGGTTGTCCGGCGCCCGGGGCTCGAACCGGATCGCGATCGGGTAGGGGTTCGGCGTCCGGCCGGAGGCCTGGATGAGATTCTGCCACTCGTTGATGGCCCGCTGGATCGCATTGCGCCGCGCTGGGGTGACGCTGGGATCCCAGGTGGCGTTGATCACCAACGGCCCACCCACGCCAAGGGGTTCAGGAGCCGGGGGGGCGTCGACGGGAATGGCTATCGCCTCGCACTTGCCCACCGGAGGCTCTTGCGCGGAAGCTGGCACGGCGGCCGTCAGGGCCAGCGCTGCCAACCAGATCACGGCAAAGATTCTGTTCATGGTCCACCTCGCTGTTTCTGTCGCTTCGCCGCTATTGCAGCGTGACCAGCATGAGCACGAGCCCACGGCCCTGGGCTAGGCCGGTCATAGCCTTCCCGATGACGGCGCCCTGGGCCCTCGTCGGGTCAGTACCTTTCATGGCGTGACCGGGCGTTGAGGCGGTGGTGAGCATGTCGCCCGGCTCGATGGCGCCTTCCGACGCATCGGCCCAGACGTAGACCCGGCCCGTGAGCGCGACCGGGTAGGCGCCGTCAGCGGCCGTGCCGGTCTGGCCCATCAACATTCCGGTCCGCAGCCCGCCGGCGCCACTGATCACGCCCAGGGCCCGACGATCGTAGGCTGCACTGCTGATAACCAGCCGGCCCATGCCGGCCGGGTCGATGGAGACCACCATCCCCGGCTCGATGCGATTCGACTCGACGCCGCTCACCTCGAACTTCTCGGAAAGATCTGCCCCGCCGACGATCTCCAGGACGCGCATCTTGGCGGTGCCGGCCACGTCGAGCCTGGCCGTGGGCGTGTCGGTCCCGATGCCCACGTTGCCCCCCGGATTGATCCTCATCTGGTCGACGCCGGCGTTGTTCTCCCGAAAGGAGATCTGTTGGCCGAGCGGCCGGTTGATAAACGTTCCCTGGGTCGTGTTGCCGCCCAGGGCGAAATTGCTGCATCCCGACATGACGCCGAATCCCACGGCCGCGGTCGGCCCGCCGCAGCCGGCATCACCGATGAGCACGTCAATATTGGCCCCCCGCACCGCCAGCCGCGACGTGGGCGCGTCGGTCCCGATGCCGATATTCCCGCCGGACCTGATCACCATCTGGTTGGGTCCGTTGGCTTCCCGGAAGGCGATCTGGCCGCCGGCCGGCCGGTTAATGTAGGTCCCGTTGCTGCTCGTTGCGGACCGATCGCCGCCCAGGGCAAAGTTGGCGCCGCAGTCCAGCATGCTGCCGAACCCGATGGCGGCAGTGAACGGACCGCCGCAGCCCGGGTCGCCCACCAGCACGTCTATGCCGTTGGCGCGGACAGCCAGCCGCGCGTTGGGAGTCGGAGTGCCGATGCCGACATTGGCGTTGAAGATCTGATTGGGGACGAAGACGTTGGCCGCCGCCATTTGCGCATAGCGAACGTTGAGAAATGGCTCGTCCAGGCTGAGAGTGCCAGTAACGGTGATGGGGCCGCCCGTCAACCCCGCGCCGGAGTCGACCTGGGTCACGCTGCCCGCCCCGGGCGGTCCCGGCGGCCCCTGGGGACCCGGCGGCCCCTGGGGCCCCTCCGGTCCCGGCGAAAGCGCGAACGGCATGGCCGTCAGCGGGATCCGCCCGTCCACCAGCACGCTGGCGCCCCCGCCGTCCAGCACGTCCACGAATCTCGAAGCCCCGGAGGGGAAGTGAGCCGGGTCCAGCCCCGTGCCGGTCTGCGATCCGAACACAAAGCTGATTCGGCTATCGGCGCCCACCGACACGGTGTGGGCCTCGGAAAACGCCACGGCGCCGTCACTTTCCTGGAGCTGCACGGTGACCGCCTGGGTTGTCTCGGCCGGAAGCGACGTAGCCAGGTTGAAAGGAATCTGACGCGAGGTCTCCTGGGCGTGGAGCGCCAACAGGCCAAGCAACACCACGGCTGGAAAAACCGCAAAGCGATTGGTTCTTCGCGAGAACATATGCCCTCCTTCTCCTTTGACGCGAGCCACCCCCTTTGAATACACCCGGGGCGGACGCTTGTCACCACCTGTTCAGGTAGGTTCGTGAGGGATGGAGAAAGCTCAGCGGATGATACTGTGGCGCAAAGCCTTGGCCACGGCTTCGGACTTGGAGTGGACCTGCAGCTTATCGTAGATGTGCCGCATGTGAAACGAGATGGTGTGGACGCTCACGCTCAGCTCGACCGCCGCCGTCTTGTAGTTGTGGCCCTCGACCAAGAGCTTCAACAGCCGGGTTTCGTGCGCGGTGAGGTGGTGGTCCGCCTGACGGGGCGGGCGGACCTCGCGGAACAGATCGACGACCCGGCGCGCCACCTCGGGCGACATGGGAGCGCCCCCGCCGGCCACTTCCTGGAGGGATTCGAGCAGGCGTGCCGGCGGCGTCTTCTTCAACAGGTATCCGCAGGCGCCGGCGCAAAGGGCCTCGAAGATGCGGTCATCGTCGTCGTAGACGGTCAGGACCAGAAGCAGCAGGCCGGGATGGCGCTGCTTCAGCCTGGCGATGCCTTCCAGGCCCGACATGCCCGGCAAGCCCAGGTCCACCAGGGCCACGTCCGGTAGTTCGCGCCCCAGCCGATCCAGGGCCTCCTCCATGGAGCCAAACCGCCCGGTAACTTGAAAGCCCGCCGTACCGCCGATCAGGCTCCCCAGGCCCTCGCGGATATCCCGCTGGTCCTCAATGATCGCCACTTTGATCGTCCCCTCGCCCCCGGAACCCTCGGCCATCTCCCGCCTCCCCGCCATCAGGTTAGCCCAAAACGCCCGGCCAGTCCCCACCTGTTCAGGTAGGTCCCGCCATTAAGGAAAGTGGGACAGGCCTCCTGGCCTGAACTGTCACCCTCCAGCAAAGTGAGGTATGATGCCCAAAAGGCGTATGAAAAGGATTGCCGTCGCGCTGCTGGCGTCGTGCCTGTGTCTGGCGGCCGACGTTACCGGAAAATGGTCCGGCACGCTCGAGTTCCGCGGCGGCGGCCCGCCGACGCCGTCCGTCGTGCTCCTCAAGCAGGACGGCCAGAAGGTCACCGGTACCGGAGGGCCGAGCGACGCCGACCAGCAGCCCCTGGAGGACGGCAAGATCGAAGGCGACAAGCTGACCTTCCGCTTCCAGGGAGTGCAAGTTACCCTGACCGTCAGCGGCGATCGGATGGAGGGCGAATTCAGCGCGCGGAGGAGCGAAGGCCCGCCGATGGTGGCCAAGCTGGCGCTGAAGCGCGCCGGCGACGCGCCGCCGGTCAAGAATCCGTTCGACACCGCTGAGGACGCCGCCAAGGGCCGGCAGTACTTCCTCGGTCATTGCGCCTTCTGCCACGGTCCGGCGGGCGAAGGCGGCCGCGGCGTCAACTTGACCACCGGCCGCTACCGCCACGGCGGCTCCGACGCCGAGTTGTTCCGCACCATCCGCCGCGGCGTGCCGGGCACCGAGATGCCCGGCAGCGGGCTTTCGGAAAACGAGGTCTGGCGCATCGCGGCCTACGTTCGCCGCCTGGGCGCCGCCGGCGCCGCGGAGAAGGCCACCGGCGACCTCGCCGCCGGCCGCGCCGTGTACCAGGGCAAGGGCGGCTGCGCCCAGTGCCATGTCGCCCAGGGCAGCGGCGGCAACCTCGGCCCCGACCTCAGCGAGATCGGACTCCGCCGCTCCCTGCAGTTCCTGCGCGAATCTCTGACCAAACCGGAGAGCGTCATCGCCGACAACCACCGCACCGTAACCGTCGTCACCCGCGGCGGCGAGCAGATTGCCGGAATCCGCCTCAACGAGGACGACTACTCCGTCCAGCTCCGCGACACTCGCGAGCAGCTCCGCTCGTTCCGAAAGACCGCCGTTCGCGAGGTTAAGGCCGAGAGCCGTTCCTTGATGCCCGCCTACGGCGAGCTGCTCTCGGCCCGGGAGCTCGACGACCTGGTCGCTTACCTGAATTCTCTTCGGGGGACAGATGAGAAAAAGCCCTGATCTCATCGCCGTCGCCGTCGCCGCCGCGCTGGCCCTGGCGGCGTCCGCCCTTTGGGCTCAATCGGCGGTCAGCTACCAGCGCCTGCTGAAGGCCGACCAGGAGCCCGGCAACTGGCTCACTTACTCGGGCAACTACCAGGCCCACCGTTACAGCCGCCTGGACCAGATCACCGCCGCCAACGTGCAGCGGCTGCGACCCAAGTGGATGTACCAGATGCGGACCACCCACAAGGTCGAGACCTCGCCCCTGGTGGTGGACGGCATCATGTACCTTACGCGGCCGCCCAACGACGTGGTGGCGCTCGACGCGGAGACCGGCCGCCGCCTATGGACGTACCAACACAAAGTTCCCGATCGCGTCTTCGTCTGCTGCGGCCAGGTGAACAAGGGCGTCGCCATCCTCGGCGACCGCCTGTTCATGGGCACCGTCGACGCCAAGGTCGTCGCCCTGGACGCCAAGTCCGGCCGGCTGTTGTGGAAGACCGAGATGGCCACCTACACCGAGGGCTACGGCGTCACGGTCGCCCCGCTGGCGGTCAAGGACAAGGTCATCGTGGGAATCGCCGGCGGCGAGTACGGCATCCGCGGGTTTATCGACGCCTACTACGCCGCGACCGGCGAGCGCGCCTGGCGGACCTACACGATTCCCGGCCCCGGCGAGCCCAACTTCGGCACCTGGGACGGCGACTCCTGGAAGACCGGCGGCGCTCCGGCCTGGGTCACCGGCGCCTACGACCCGGAGCTCAACCTTACCTACTGGGGCACAGGCAACCCCGGCCCGGACTGGAACGGCGAGCGGCGCGGCGGCGACAACCTCTACTCGGACTCCATGCTCGCCCTGGACGTGGATACGGGCAAGCTCAAGTGGCATTTCCAGTACACGCCGCACGACGTCCACGATTGGGACGCCGTCCAGGTTCCGGTCCTGGTCGACTCGATGTTCCGCGGGCGCCAGCGCAAGCTGCTGCTCCATCCCAACCGCAACGGCTTCTTCTACGTGCTGGATCGCCAGAGCGGCGAGTACCTGCTGGGCAAGCCCTACGTCAAGCAGACCTGGGCCAAGGAGCTCGACGAGAAGGGCCGCCCGGTCCGTCTGCCGAATACCTTCCCCACGCTGGAGGGCGTCAAGGTGTGGCCCGGGGTCACCGGCGGCATGAACTGGTTCTCGGCCAGCTTCAGCCCGGCGACCGGCCTGATCTACGTGCCCGCGCAGGAGCAAGGCAACATCTTCTTCACCGCCGAGGCCACCTACAAGCCGGGCAACACGTTCACCGGCGGCGGCCGGCCGATCCCCAGCGAGCCGGGCTACGGCGCCGTCCGGGCCATCGCGCCGGAGACCGGCGAGATCCGCTGGGAGCACCGCCTGCACAGCCCGCCCTGGGCCGGCGTGCTGGCCACCGCAGGCCAGGTCGTCTTCGGCGGCTCGACCGAAGGCAACTTCTTCGCCCTCCATGCCCGCACCGGCAAGCACCTCTGGTATTTCGCCAGCGGCGGCTCGATCGCCGCCAACCCGGTCAGCTACCTGGCCGCCGGCAAGCAGTATGTCGCCATCGCCGCCGGGGACGTGCTGATCGCTTTCGCGCTGGATTAGCAGCCCAAACGGGCGTTCGACCTGGCTGTCTCGGCGGCGGCGCTGGCAGCGCCCAGAGGTCTTCGCCCGGTATGCGCTGGAAGCGGATCGTCTGCCGCCCTGTCTCGCTCCGCTCCTGCTCGGTGTAGCACTGACCCCTGTAGCTGGGCAGACGTGGGCGGCCTCGCAGGGTCAGACGGGAATCCACTGCGCCGATTTCGGGTCATCGGGTTGTCCTCGCGCAGAAGGTCGGCAATTGCCGCCCGGATCTCGTCCATGACGGCGCGGTTCCGGCGCACGCCTGTGCGCGCGCGAACAGAGCGATTCTGACCCCGCTAACCCCGTCAGAGCCAGCCAAGTGCTTGTGTCCCAAGCTGCGGGGTTACTAATAACCCCGCCTCGTGTAGTTCGATCTGAACGGGGAGCGCCGTCGAAATGTGCCTCGTCGTCCCCGCAAGTCCTGACACCCCTTTCGTCCAGCGGCAGATTGAGGTATACTTTTGGTAGAGATTGGGTTGAGATCATGTCTACAGTGATGATTGCCGGGGACGAGGCAGCGACGCGCAAGCGGCTTGAGAAAGTGCTGGTGCAAGGGAATCTCGAGGTGGAGTCGGTCGCTGACGGCCCGGCACTGCTGGAGAAGATGGAAACCGCCCGGCCAGACTTGGTGCTGCTCGACATCGGCATGCCCGAGCTGGACGGAATGCAGGTCATGGAGAAGCTCCGAGAGCGCGGCGAGGACGTCTGCATCGTCGTGATGGCGGCCAAGAACGAGGTCCCCACGGCCATCAAGGCCCTCGAGCGCGGCGCGATGGACTACATCGCGAAGCCCGTGGA
>Ga0247727_10014986_pt1 | contig 12789 bp, 12 predicted proteins | sample WisWelCaveWW1625_FD_202498 | JGI IMG/M metagenome (GOLD analysis project Ga0247727, IMG submission 202498) | Biofilm microbial communities from Wishing Well Cave, Virginia, United States - WW16-25 | ecosystem: Environmental > Aquatic > Deep subsurface > Groundwater > Cave microbial mat | place...
ACATGGCCGGGGTGGTGCGCACCTTGGAAGCAGGCCTGCCACGGCTGGCTGGGGATCGAGATCGCGTGCGGAGCATCTGCGCCTGGCCCTGGATAGTTAGTCTCACCTTGAACGCGAACTAGAATGACCACGCCGCCCTCGGAGATCGTCAGCCGATTGCCGCTGCTGGTGTCGCCGATGGTAAGAGCCCCCGTCATGGTCCAGAAGGAATTGCTGCCTGTGACTGTGACCGAATTGCCCACGGCGGCGCTGTTGTTACCGATGCTGCTGGTGGTGCTGGTCACACGCCCCCCATCGGCGACGGTGAGTTGATTGCTGTCACCGCGTTCGCCAACCGCCAGCGTACTGGTGTTCATCCATAGCGAACCCGCGTTGGTGACAAGAACGGAATTCAGATGGGCTACGCTGTTGCTGCCGATGATGCCGATGGTATTGGTCAGTGAGCCGCCGCTGTCGATTTGCAAATGGTTGAAGCTGCCCGTTTCCCCGACGGTAACCGGTCCGCCGGCGTTGCTGGAGACGCCACTGACTGTGTTGGTGGTGGAGGTTTCCGCCAAGGCCATGATGGTAAACTGCGGCAGCAGGCAGAGCATCAAGCCCAACACGCAATACCCCTGTCCCTTACGAAGAATCATCACAGGACCCGTCAGCCTCTGGTAACCATTACACTACGAAGGGTAGCCGCCTTGCAAGCCTTATGTTTTGACGGCTACGCCACCGCGTCGGCGGTGCGTTGGGTGGCGCGTTTGCGCTGGAGGGCGTTGAGAAGCTTCTTGCGGAGGCGGAGATTTTTGGGGGTGGCTTCGACGTATTCGTCGGCGGCGATGTATTCGAGGGATCGTTCGAGGGACATTTTCAGGGGCGGTTCGAGTTGAATCCCCTTCCCTTCCCCTTGGCTGCGCATGTTGGTGAGATGCTTCGTTTTCGTGGGGTTGACCGGCATGTCTTCGGCGCGGGGGTTTTCGCCGATGACCATCCCTGCGTACACCTCCTCTTGCGGACCGATGAAGAGCCGGCCGCGTTCCTGGATGTTGTTGAGCGCCCAAGCGGTGGCGATGCCGGTTTCCATCGAAACGAGCGTGCCCGTCAGCCGTGTCATGATTTCGCCGACACACGGACCGTATTCCTTGAACATGTGGCTCATCACGCCGCGACCGCTGGTGAGGTTGACCATGTCGGTCTCGAACCCGATCAGCCCGCGGGTGGGGATGGTGGCCTCGAGGCCAACGCTGTGGGGATGGTGCTGCATGTTGGTGATCTGCGCCTTGCGGCCGGCGAGGTTCTGGAGAACGTCGCCGAGACATTCCTGCGGGACTTCGACCCAGAGCGATTCGTAGGGTTCGAGCGTGGTGCCGCCGTCCTTCCGGAGAATGACTTCGGGACGGGAGACGAGCACCTCGAAGCCTTCGCGGCGCATCTGTTCGACGAGGATGGCGATCTGCATTTCGCCACGGGCGCTGACGAGGAAGAGATTCGCGGCCTCGGTGTCTTCGACCATCAGCGAGATGTTGGTGCGGGTTTCCTTGTGCAGCCGCTCGCTGAGATGCCGGGCGGTGACGAATTTCCCGTCGCGGCCGGCCAGCGGACCGTCGTTGACGGCGAACTGCATTTGGATCGTGGGCGGATCGAGTTCGGTGAACGGGATCGGCGGGCGCTCCTCGCTGTCGCAGAGCGTCTCGCCGATGGCCAATTCTTCAAAACCGGAAATGCCGACGATGTTGCCGGCTTCGGCGGTGCCGGTCTCGCCGGACTTCAGGCCGCTGAATTCGAAGATCTTGGTGACGGCCGCCCGATCGCGTTTGCCGTCCTTGTGAATGCAAACGATGGAGTCGCCCACCTTGCACGCGCCGCCGGTCACTTTGCCGATGGCGATGCGGCCGACGTAATCGCTCCAGTCGAGATTGCTCACGAGCATTTGAAACGGCGCGGCGGGTTCGCCTCGCGGGGGCGGGATGTGTTTGAGAATGGTCTCAAACAGCGGCGCCATGCCGGTCGGCTGGTCGGTCAACTCCCGCAGCGCATAGCCGTCGCGCGCGCTGGCGTAGATGAAGGGCGCGTTGAACTGGTCCTCGGCGGCGTTGAGTTCGAGCAGCAACTCCAGCACTTGATCGTGGACTTTCAGCGGGTCGGCGTGTTCGCGGTCGATCTTGTTGATGACGACGATGACTTTGAGGCCGTGCTGGAGCGCTTTCTTCAGGACGAACCGGGTCTGCGCCTGCGGGCCGTCAAACGCGTCCACCAGCACCAGCACGCCGTCCACCATCTTGAGGATGCGCTCGACCTCGCCGCCGAAATCGGCGTGGCCGGGAGTATCGACGATGTTGATGAGATGCTCGCGCCAGTGGACGGAGGCATTTTTGGCCTTGATGGTGATGCCCTTTTCTTTTTCGAGGTCCATCGAGTCCATGGCGCGCTCTTCCATGGCCTGGCCGGCGCGGTACACACCGCCTTCACGCAGCAATTTGTCCACGAGCGTGGTCTTGCCGTGGTCAACGTGCGCGATGATGCCGATGTTGCGAATGGCAGTGTTCATGGCCACAAGGCGCGCGAATGTAGTGGAAGCGGCGTAAAATGCAAGGCCGATGCGACCGACTGGCGACGGCGCGAACGTTAGTTCCCGTTGGTGGACGAAACGGAAACGGGCGGGAAAGTTTCGCCGGGCCGACCCACATCCAAGACATCGCGGGCTTCGGCGAGCCGGCTGGTGGACCGGGAGGCGATGCCTTTGGCGACCGCGACGACCACCACACTGATCAAGGCGAGCGTGACGGCGGACTCGACAAGGCTCTGGCCTGATTGGCGGGATTGACTGCGTCTGCGTGTCTTAGGCGTCATGACCTATACCCGAGCGTATTCTACCAGCAAAATGTAAAATGTCACCCCCAGTGGTAACCCAAATGTCACAATTAGCAGGATACCACGAGGCCGGCGCGTTATTCGAGGACCGGCCCGTCCCGCGTTTTTGAGACTAAAGCGCCCTCGGCATCGAACTGGCAGTTCCATTCCATCAGTTTATTGGCAAGTTTGACTTCATAGACCGGGTTCGACCCCGCCTCCTGGATGCGTTCCGGCTCGGTTGCGTCGTATCCGTCCTGAGTTTTCAGATAGAGTTGAGCCTTCTCCGGTAGCTCGGAAAATTGTATGGGCGACACGGTTTTCGACCACGTGCCGTCCGCCGCGAAGTGAGCTTCGACCTCTTTCTGTCCTTGCCAGCTAAACTCCGCCTCATAGAGGTCGTCCTCCAACTCCCAGGCCACGTCCGACGCACCCGGAAATCGCTTCGCGAAACTCTCCCGCACGGCGGCCGGCACGGACACATCGCCCAGCACCTGTTCCGTCTCATACACCGCATGCATGAAGTAGCTGACGAACGCAAAACCGCCCACGAGCAGAAGGGCGACGATCACGCTCGCCACGATGATCCAACGCCTAGTTCCTGCTCGGAGGGGCATCGTCCGCCTGTTCTTTTTCGTCGTCGTCTTCGTGGACGACTTTGAGGACCTTGCCGGCCGCGGAGATATTGATCTCGTACTTCTTGCCGTCGGCAACACCCTCGACCTCGTACACGAGTCCTTTGCCGGTCTTTTGAACTTCGGCCTCGGTCAGCTTGATGCCGGCCACGGCCTTCTGCGCCGCGGCGAGAACTTTCTTCGGGACCTTGGACAGCGGAATGTCCTTCTCGGTCTCCGCCCACGCCACGGTCCCGGCCACGATCAACGACACGACGACGGCGCAAATTCGCTTCATCTGTTCCTCCGTTGTCCTGCGCCATACTACACCGCCGACTGCCTCGCCAGCCATGACAACTTACATTCTCGTAAGTATCGAACGCTTCGTGCCGGTATGCTATAGGCTAGGCTACGTCCGATGCCTAGCGACCCGCTCCAAGTGCTCGTCGTCGAGGACGATCCCAAGGTCGCCCACACCATCGCCGCCAGTCTGCTCCAGAGCGGGCTGCACGCGGCTCGCTGCGGCACGGCGCGCGATGCCATCGCCCACTTCGAGCGCGAGCACGTGGACTTCGTCCTCCTCGACCTCGGCCTCCCTGACCAAGACGGCATGGAAGTCCTGCGGTGCATCCGCACCAAGAGCCGAAGCATCCCGGTGCTGATTTTGACGGCGCGCGATGCCGTCAAGGACCGCATTGCCGGGCTGGACGGTGGCGCGGACGACTATCTCGTTAAGCCGTTTTCGCTGTCCGAATTGCTGGCGCGCCTCCGCGCGCTCGTCCGCCGCGTCGAACTCGGTCGCCAATCCACCCTGCAATGCGAGGACCTGGAGCTGGATGCCGGCCAGCGCATCGCCACCCGCGCCGGGCAGCCGCTCGATCTCAGCCCGCGCGAATTTGACCTGCTCCGCTACCTGCTCGAACGGCAAGGTCAGGTCGTCACCCGCTCGATGCTGTCCCGCGATGTTTGGAAATACAACTCGCGCGTCACCCCGATCGACAACGTCATCGACGTTCAGATGTCACGCCTGCGCGACAAAGTGGACAAGCCGTTCGCGACAAATCTGATCAGCACGGTACGTGGCGTGGGCTTTCGTATCGGAGCGCCCGAATGAAACGCAGCCTGCGCGCGCTGGTCTTCCGGTACATGCTCGCGGTGATCGCGGTCACGGGCGTCATCCGCCTGACCTTATGGCTGACCTACCAGGCCTACGAAGCGCGGCAGGGGCACGTCGTCTTCCACGAGCAGATCAACGAGATGCTGATTCTGTTGCTGGTGGAACTGCTCGCGCTGTCGATCCTCGGATTCATGTTGTGGCGATTGTCGCGGCTGCTGCTCAGTCCGCTCCGCTCGGTGGCCAACGCCGCCAAATTGATCGCCCAAGGCCGGCTGGAAAAACGCATCCGCACCCGGCATTTGCCAGAAGGCGAACTGCGGGAGATTGCGGACGCGCTCAATGCCTCGTTCGACCGCTACCAGGACGCGATCGACCGTATCTCGCGTTTCAGCAGCGCCGCGTCGCATCAACTCCGGACTCCGCTGACCGCGATCCGCAGCACCGCCGAGTTGACGTTGAGCCAGGCCAAATCCACAGCCGAGCATGAACAGGCGCTGGTGAGCATTCTCGAGGAAGTGAACCACCTCACCCGGATGACCGAGCAACTGCTGTTGCTGTCGCGCATGGAGGTCGAACATCTCCGCGAGAACTTCCGCGCCACCGATCTGAACGCCATCCTCCGCCGGGTGGTGGAAGTTTATCAGCCGCTCCTCGAATCCAAAGCCATCACCCTGCAATTGGATCTGGCGGACACCTGCCCCGTCCACGGCGACGAGACGCTGCTTGCGGAAGCCGTCATGAACCTCTTCGACAACGCCGCCAAATGGTCCAAGGCCGGTGGCCGGCTGACCCTCACCACGACCTGCCGGGATGGGTCCGCGACGTTTGCCATCGCCGATACCGGCCCCGGCATCGGCGCTGATTTTCGCGAGCATCTGTTCGAGCGTTTCCATCGGCATCCCGCCACACCCTACAAAGGCACGGGTCTCGGCCTGTCCATTGTCCGCGAAGTCGTCCGCCTCCACGACGCCCGCATCGAAGTCGCCGCCACCGACCTCACTGGGGCCACCTTCCGCCTCTTCTTCCCCGCTGCCCGCCCACTTACACAAACGTAAGTGTTTCCGGCTACCCCGTCCGCGGCGTTGGCCGGATAGTCGCGCCATGCAGAACGTGGGTCGCCTTGGAAGTCGGAAGCGTTCTCTTGGCGGGCGGCCGACGCGGCAAGGTGAAAGGAAAAAAACCATGCACACGCACATGCGGCGGTTGTCGCTGTTTCTGGTAGCGGTCATCACTCTGAGTTTGGGCAGCCCGGTCTGGGCCGCCCGGAAGGTCCCCCTCGCGATTTCGAGGATCTACATCGAGTACAACTACACGGCCAACGATCTGGGTTTCCACGTCTTTCTGGATGGCGAGGATTGGAAGTGTCTGAAGATCATCAACCCCGCCGGGCGCACGGTCTTTGAAGTCGAGGGCAAACACGGCTTCGGGGACCTCGGCATGACCGAGCTGTTCTTCGAGGGCGCGGAACCGTCGCTCGACGAGGTCGAGCTCGAAACGCTGCTGGCCCTGTTCCCGGAAGGGAAATACCGGTTCGTGGGCAAGATGGTGGACGGCGCCGATCTGGTGGGCACGGGAACGCTCACGCACCGAGTTCCTGAAGCACCCAACATCGTCTCCCCTGCCGAGGGCGACACGGTGGACTCCAGCGAGCCGGTCGTCATCGAGTGGGAGCCCGTTGAAAATCCCCAGGGAAGTCGAATCGTCGGCTATCAAGTGATCGTCGGCAGCTTCAGCGTCACGCTGCCGGCCTCGAAGACGCACGTGACCGTGCCGGCCGAATTCCTCGAACCCGGCACGCTGTACCTGTTTGAGGTGCTGGCCATCGAGGCGGGCGGAAACCAGACCATCACCGAAAGCTCGTTTGAGACCGAGCCGTAGCGCGAGATAAACCAGAAAGGAATCAACGATGAAAGCATTACAATTCGCAGGAGCATTGGTGGCCGCGGCGCTGGTCGGGGGCCACCCCGGTCAGGCCGCGCCGGCAGACGAAATTCCGTTCACCGACCAGTTCTTTCTGGAGGACTGCCATCTGAAGAGCCGGGGGCTGAATGATTATTTCATCCCCCTAAAGCCGAACTGCTACCTGCTTCTCGAAGGGGAGGACGAGGGGGAGACCGTGACCCTGTTGATCTTCGTGTTGCCACACACCAAAGTGGTTGACGGCGTGCGGTGCGCGGTCGTCCGCGAATCGGAATGGGCCGGCGATGAACTGGTCGAAATCTCGTGGAACTACTTCTCCATCTGCCGGGATACGGACAGCATCTTCTATCACGGCGAAGATGTGGATATCTTTGAGGACGACGGAGTCGTCCACGATGGCGCCTGGCTGGCCGGCCAGAACGGCGCGCTGCCAGGATTGATCATGCCCGGCCACCCGCTCAACGGGTCGCGCTACTACCAAGAGATCGCTCCCGGCGTCGCCCTCGATAAAGCCGAGCACACGTCCAATACGGCGACCGTTGAGACACCCGCGGGCGTCTTCGAGAACTGCCTGACCGTGGTGGAAACCACCGATCTCGAACCCGGCCACGAAAGCCACAAGGCCTACGCCCGGGGCGTTGGCCTGATTCAGGACGGTGTCCTGAAGCTCGTGGATTACGGCTGCAACCCCCGCCTCCGCGACTTCGAACCGGGAGATGGCGGCGGCGAAGAATAGTGAACTGAACCTTCACGCCGGCATCAGAACGCCACGCGAACGGCGACAAAGCTGCCAAAAATCCATTCGCCCCGGTCATCGCCGAATGCCTGGCCGGCACGAAACACGGACCCGGAAATCTCGATCTCAACCCGCTCCCACTCCTCGAACGCCAGCACCAGGTCCACGCCCTGTCCCAATTCACGATGCTCGCCCGTGAGTTCGGCCTCGAGCCGCGAGTCGCGCAGTGAGCCGGCGCGCTCGACCAGCCGGTAGTCGTGGAAGACCAAGTCCACCGAGCTCCAGGTGAACAACGAACACCCGATGCTGGCCGTGAAGATCGCCAGATTCGACAACTCGGGTTCCAACAACCGACCGTACCCGTTGAACCGTTGGACGCCGCCGAAGCCGGGTTCGTTGGCGTGCAGGCCCGTCTGCCGAAACGCCCGGTCGGTGCCGTCGTCGGGATTCGAGTCGCCCGAGCCGATCGCGTAACCGACCGTGATCCGCGGGTCGGCGGTGACCGGCAGCAGCCACGTAAAGCCCGCGTCCAACGCCCACCCGCGCACGTCCTGGCTCGTCACATCCTGCACCTCGTTGTCCTCTGTTTCGACCACCCGCTCGTCGCCCTGAACGGCTCCCACGTCGAGCCAATAGCCCAGCACGCCGCGCTTGTCGAAGTCCGCGGCGCCAGCCACGCGAATGCCCACCCAAATCAACTCGGCGTCCGAATCATCTTCGCGGTCAGGGGGAATGATGTCGCCCGGTTGCTCGGTGGGCGAGTGATCCTCGTGGACGAGCGCGAAGAATTGAATCGCATGGTTGGGATGCCAGTCCCAAGAGGCCTCGGCGATCAGCCGGAAGAGCTTCTCGTGCTTGGGTTCGACGAAACTCCGGTCCGACCGCGCCGAAAACAACTCGCGCGCCGCCGCCAGCGCCAATTCGAAAGTCTCCGCGGCATTTTCGTAGGTGACGCGCACCGCATCCAGGTCCTCATCCCACCACCACAATCGATCGTCCTCAAAATCCAGACGGCCGACCTCGAAGCTCAAGGGCAGTCCCGCGACCTGGCCGGCATACAACCACAACTCGCCCCGTTCCACAAAGAGATCGGACACCCCCTGCGGCGTGTCCGAATCGAGGTCTTTTTCCAGGACGAGGCGCACCTGGGCGAACAACGAAAGGGCCGGGCCGAAGCTGTAGAATGCTTCCCCCTCAAGCTCTTGCCCCAGCAAAACCCGACCATACCGGTTCGTAACATCGCCCAGCGTGAGTCGGTCGAAGTATTCCAGCGCCACTTCGTACTGGCCGTTTAGCGACAGCGGGCGACCGAACACCTCGACGGTGAACGGCTCCCGCACCCGATTCTCGTCTTCCCGCTCCGTCAGCCGTTCACGCAGTTCCTGGACTTCCTCGCCCGTCGCGGCTGTCGCAACCAACAGCAGCAGTACCAGCCCGCCGTTCAAACAGGTCTTCACGATGCAGATTCACGAAGGGAAAAATTGGTGGAGACGATGGGAGTTGAACCCACGACCTCCTGAATGCCATTCAGGCGCTCTCCCAACTGAGCTACGTCCCCACTCCAAAATCCACTGACTGGCCGGCAGACTAGCCAGCGGCCGGCGGTTTGTCAAACCCGTGCTACCGCGGCGCGCAAAAACCCTCTTTACACCTGCCGGCAAGGTCCCTATACTGCGCCCCGCAGTTGAATCACAACCATTTCGATTGGACTTATGATTGCCGTCGCGAAGAAAAACGAAATCACCAAACAATTTCAGCTTCATCCGAAGGACACGGGTTCGGCCGATGTGCAAATTGCACTGTTGACGGCTCGCATCAACGAGCTGACTGAACATCTCCAAGCCAATGTCAAAGACCACAGTTCGCGCCGTGGTCTGCTGAAAATGGTCGGCGAACGGCGCCGCCTGCTGGACTACCTGTCCCGCACCGACACCAAGCGCTACCAGGAACTGATCAAGAAACTCAACCTCAGAAAGTAAGCCGGCGTGCGGCGAGGGCGGAGTGGATTGATGGACTGAAGTCGGGTGGTGGATGCCTCTCTAGTTACGGGTCGCCAGACCCGTCGCTTCTCCAACGAGAGCTTCTCGCCATCCGATGTCAATCCATTAGTCCCACCCATCCCGACCGCCGGCCAGACAAGGAGCCTTATGCAGACGTACCATCGGGTGCAGCCCCAAGTGGGCGAGAAACCCCTCATCATCGAATCCGGCCGACTGGCCAAGCAGGCCGACGGCGCCGTCACCGTCCAATACGGCGAGACGATCGTCATTGTCACCGCTGTCTCCAGCGTTCCGCGGCAGACGCTCGATTTCTTCCCGCTGACCGTTGACTACCGGGAGAAGGCGGCGGCGGCCGGCAAATTCCCCGGCGGCTACTTCAAGCGCGAAGGCCGGCCCACCGAAAAAGAAATCCTCACCGCCCGCATGACCGACCGGCCGACCCGACCACTCTTTCCGGAAGGGTTCTACAACGACACCCAGATCATTTCGATCCTGCTCAGCACCGACGTGGAGAACGATCCGGACATGCTGGTCATCAACGGCGCATCCGCGGCCCTGTCCATCTCGGACATTCCGTGGCACGGCCCGATCGGCGCGGTGCGCGTCGGGCGGGTGAAGGGCCAGTTCGTCGTCAACCCCACGCACGCGCAGCGCGCGGAAAGCGACCTCGATCTCGTCTATGTCGGCAGCCAGAACGACTTGGTGATGATCGAAGGCAGCGCCAAAGAGATTTCGGAGGCGGACATCCTGAAGGCCATCGAGTTTGCGCACGCCGAAGCGCAGAAGATTGTTGCCGGCATCAAGGAACTCGTGCAGAAAGCCGGCCGACCGAAGCGCGAAGTGAAGTTGTTCACCGTCCGCCCGGAAGTGTTCGCGGCGGCCACGGCGGCCATCGGCAAGGAAATCATGCCGGCCATCATCGCCGACAGGAAACTCGACCGCCAGAAGGCGGCGGATACCCTGAAGGCCCGGATGACCGAGGTGCTCAAGGCGAAGTTCCCGGATGTCACCGATTTCGAAATCAACGAGTCGTTCCACAAGATCCAAGCCGAAGCCATTCGCACCACCGTGTTACGCGACGGCAAACGCCCCGACGGGCGCGACGCGAAGACGATTCGCCCGTTGCATTGTGAGGTGGGGGTGTTGCCCCGCACGCACGGCTCGGCGATTTTCCAGCGCGGCGAGACGCAGGCGTTCGTAATGACGACGCTCGGGTCGAAGTCCGACACCCAGGATATGGACGCGTGGACCGGCGGGCCGACCGAGAAAAAATTCATCCTCCACTACAACTTCCCGCCGTTCAGCGTCGGCGAAACCGGCCGCACCGGCGCGCCCGGGCGACGCGAGATTGGGCACGGCGCGCTCGCCGAGCGCTCGATTGAGCCGATGATCCCGGCCGGGGACGATTTCCCGTACACCATCCGGGTCACCTCCGAAATCATGGAGTCCAACGGCTCGACCTCGATGGCGAGCGTTTGCGGAGCGACATTGTCGCTGATGGATGCCGGTGTGCCGTTGAAGTCGCCGGTAGCTGGCATCTCCATCGGCTTGTTCACCGACGAGAAGACCGGCAAAGCGGTGACCGTGACCGACATCCTCGGCTCGGAAGATCATTTCGGCGACATGGACTTCAAAGTCGCCGGCACCCGCGTCGGCATTACCGGTTTCCAGACCGACCTCAAGCTGCACGGCCTGAGCTTCGACCTGGTTAAACAGGCGTTCGAGCAGGCCCGCGAGGCCCGGCTGTTCATCCTCGACAAGATGAAGGAGGCGCTGGCGTTGCCGCGCAAGGAACTCTCGAAGTACGCCCCGCGCATCACCACGATGAAGATCAACCCCGAAAAAATCGGCGCCGTCATCGGCCCGCAAGGCAAAGTCATCCGCGGCATCGTGGACGCGACCGGCTGCCAGATCGACATCGAAGACGACGGCTCGATTCACATCTTCTCGACCGACGCCGCCGCTGCGCAGATGGCCATTGACCAGATCGAAGCCATCACCGCCGAGGCGGTCGTGGGCAGGATCTATCATGGCAAGGTCGTCGGCATCAAAGAATTCGGCGCGTTCGTCGAGATTATGCCGGACAAGGACGGCTTGCTGCACATCAGCGAGATCGCCGACCGCCGGATCAATCGCGTCGAGGACGTGCTGAAACTGGGCGACGAGGTGGACGTCAAGGTGCTCGGCATCGACGACCGCGGCAAGATCAAGCTCAGCCGCCGTGCCGCCATGGCCGAAAAAGACGCCGCCGCCAAGGAACACTGACCGGAAAGTAGGGCAGCCATCCTGGCTGCCCTCTTCGCCGAGGCAGGAGCGACGTCCCCACAGAGTAGGATAGGCATTTTGCCTGTCCCTCCGAGGCCGGTGCTCCGCTGCGCGATGCTTACGCCGCCGCCAACGCGACACAATCCGGCACCTAATCCAAGGCGAGCGCCGAGCGCAGCGGGATCGAGACGGCAGTCAAAAGCATCACCGACCGGCGCGTCCAAATCCAGTTGGCCGCCGACGCCGAATGGCCGGCCAATGGCAATGGGAATTCCCCGATTCGTCGGGAGTTCCAACTCCCCGCCGAACGCCCGTTCAGCGGCTAGCGCCAGCGCGCATTTCGACTGCGGCACTGAGTGCAGCCCCGGCCCATGTGTCGGGGCTGCATCGTTTCGAGGATGGAGCACCTCGCCAGTTCCGAATCCAGAAAGCAGAGATGCGGCCCCGACTCCGCCGGAAACGGCGCTGGCCCCGGCTCCCCGTTAGATCACTTGGCCTTCGTACCGTCCGCTTTTGCTCGCCACTTTTGCTTTCCGGTATTGGCGTCGATGGCATAAAAGTAGCCGGTGAGGCTTCCAACGAAAACCACGCCTCCTTCGTGTATCGGTGTGGCTCTTACGGATCCTTTTGTTTTGAACTTCCAACGCTCCCCGCCGTCAGCAACATCGACTGCGATCACTCCGCCATCGCTACTCCCCCAAAGGAGCAGACCATTCGCGATCAGAAGACCTGATGAAATCGCCATGGCTGGTCTGATTTTCCATTTCAACTCTCCAGTTTCGCTATCCACGCAATCTAATTCATGATGTGTCGCGGCAAAATAAACACTTCGACTATTAACAACGGGCGCTCTAACGACTCGACCACTGCTAGTGATTTTCCAAATCAATTCTCCAGTCATTGCGTTTAATGCATAGACCCAGTTTGTCCCGTCATCCCGAAAAGCAACCGATCCGAAAACCACCTTCTTGTCTATAGCCACACTAGGCGAGAATCCTTCGTTCTCTGCTTGAAATCGCCAGAGTATTTTCTCACTGCTTACGTCCATGGCGTAGAAAACTCCGTTAGTGTCGCCGACATACATCACGTTCCCGGGAATCGTCGGGATACAGTACTCCGCTACGGAAAAGCCAGTTTTCGAAACGAGCTGGCCAGTAGTTGCATCGAATTCGTAAATGGGAACCTCCGCTAACTGCTTTTCGGAACCCTGTTGGGGGTTGCGGAACGTTTTTTTGTGTTTTGTCGGTCATGGTCTTGCCTTTCGTTGTTGATTTTCTGACGTTGGTTTCTGGTTTCGGTTCG
>Ga0247727_10014987_pt1 | contig 12789 bp, 12 predicted proteins | sample WisWelCaveWW1625_FD_202498 | JGI IMG/M metagenome (GOLD analysis project Ga0247727, IMG submission 202498) | Biofilm microbial communities from Wishing Well Cave, Virginia, United States - WW16-25 | ecosystem: Environmental > Aquatic > Deep subsurface > Groundwater > Cave microbial mat | place...
CCGAGTTCTACATGCCGGGCTACGGGTGGGTGCCGGCCGACCCGACCTGGGGAAAGGCCCACCGCTTTGACAACCTCGCAAGGCCGGACGACCACCACGTGGTCATGACGAAAGGCGAGGGGATCCACATGTTCGCCCGCGGCGGGTACGTCGCGCCCTCCGGCGACGCCTCGGTTTCGACGGACTATCGGCTGACGACACTCTCCCGCGCGACGGTGACGGTCAGCATGGAGCACGCGGTCGTGCTCTCGTTTCTCTACGGGCTGCCGCTCCTTTTCGCAGCGGTCGTCGCACACAAGGTGTGGATCGTGCGGCGTGAGGCGGGCCGCGCGGGGCCGGAGGACGCCGACGGGGGATGAGGGGAGGCTCTGCACGGCGCCCTCAACCGCCTTCGTCGAATGTGAACGAAGGAAAAACCCGCAGCCGCGTCCGGGGCCGAATGGCCCTCTGCGCGTCAGGGTACAGCAAGTACCGACCCGCGGGGTCGGCAACCCCTGCCTCTTCGAAGAACAGGATCTCGCCGACCTGCGCGGGGGGCACTTCGCGGCGCGCCTCCGAGGCGGTCTTCTTGGTCCTCGCGGCGCAACGCCATAGGGCGTCGAGCGGCTCCATCTTAGAGAACGATGCGTCGAGGAACCGGAAGAACGCCGCGAGTTCCGACCGTCCGGGCAGCCGCCGGTGGCTGGCGTCGAGTTCTTTGTAGAGCCCGAACAGGTACTCGCGCAGCGTCGCGTGGGTGCGCGCGTCGAGATATGCCTCGAAGAGCAGGGTAAACTCCCGCGCGACGGCCTCGACCCGGCGCTGCACCGCAAGCGCGTGCGGGGGCGCAACCTCGGCGCGCTCGGGCACCACGCGCCGCAAGAGACCCAGCCGGCCGCTCCCGAGGAGTACAAGCTCCGCCGGCAGTGTGCGGCCTTCGACCCGTTCGAGCCCCTCGCAAAGCAGCCGGTTCTGGTACACCTGTAGCTCGAAAGCGAAGTCCTGGCGAAAAATCTCGGCGAAGCGGCCCCAGTCGGGGCCCACCGGGCGTCGGCGCAGGTCGCCCGCGATCTCCGGGAGGGGCCGGATGAGGCCCGCCCGACGAAGTTCGCTAAGCTGCAGGCTCACGGCGTACTTCGACTTCCCCGCGGCGGCCGCGAGGTCCGTTGGCCCCTGCTTGCCTGCGGCCACGAGGAGATAGAGCCGAGCGAGCGCGCGCGAGCGCAGCGCTCGCCGCGTCGTTTCGAGCTCCTTCTCGAAGGGCGGGTCGGTGGCCACCGCAAGCTCCACGCGGATGCGGCGGTCAAGCGGGCCCCCGGCGAGCACGATTGGTTTTGGCACGGGCCCCCGCGGTGCTTAACCACGTGAGGGTATATTAGTTAAGTCCATCCTTAACCAATTGGAGAGCCCCCGATGCCTCGACGCGCCCCCAAGTCCCTTGCAGGAACGATCGTGAAGACGCTCACCCTCGACGCCCCCGTCGAGCGCGTGTACCGCGCGTTCACGGAGCGGCGCGACCTCGAGCAGTGGCTCGCCGAGCCCTACCCGCTCGACCTCCGGGAGGGCGGCGACTTCGAGTTCGGGCAGAAGGCGGACGGCCACATGACCGGAGGCACCTTCCTCGAGGTCGAGCCGAACAAGCGGCTGGTGTACACCTGGCGCTTCACGGTCTTCGACCCCAAGACGAGGAAGCGCGTGCCGAACTGGTCGGAGGAAAGGCCTACGAAGGTAACCGTCACCTTCGCGCGCGCCGGCAAGGGGACAAAGGTCACGATCCATCACGAGGGTTTCCCCGAAGGCGCCGCTGAATACTGGCCCCATGAGGTCGGCTGGGAAATGCTCGTCGGCGACGTGCTGCGCAAGTACTTGGAGGTCCCGCGCAAGGAATTCGACGCGTGGTGGGCGGCCGAAGGCGAGGCCTGGCAGCAGCGATTCAACGCCACGGTGGGCGAGCGCGCCGCGGGCCCGGCGAAGAAGCCATCACGATCATGATGGAGACACGAGGTGAAGACCATGGACGCGGAGAAAAACAAAGCTGTCGTGCGCCGGTTTGTGAACGAAGCGATCAACGAGCGAAAGGAAAGCGTCCTGTCGGACCTATTCGCTCCCGAGTTTGTCGACCACCTGCCCTTCCCGGGCCTGCCGCCGGGCATCGAGGGCTTCAAGGCGCTCGCCGCCGGCATCTACCAAGCCTTCCCCGACGTGAAGGTCACGATCGACGACCTCATCGCCGAGGGCGACCGCGTCGCGGAGCGGGCGACCTCGCGAGCCACGCACACGGGGCCGTTCAACGGGGTTCCGGCGACGGGCAGGAAGGTCACCTGGAGCGAGCAGCACTTTTACCGCTTCCACCACGGGAAGGTCGTTGAGCACTGGGCGGACGTGGACGTCGCCGGCTTGATGGCCCAGCTTGCCCCGCCGCACAAGTGAGGGGAAGCGCCCGAGGTCCAACGCGGGGCCGGTTGATTGGACATCGGTGTGACCGCCCAGCAGCTGGTCGCGGCCCTGATCGCGAGCAGTTCGATGGTCTGCCTCGGGATTCGGCGGCGTCGTGGTGAACGCAGTCGGCTCGCCCCTACAGGTGCTCCACCTTGAACCCCTCCCTCGCCAACCGCTTCGCGAGGATCCCTCGGTGGCACTCGCGCGGGTCCTCCTCTAGGCACATCAGCGCCGAGGGGAGCTGCTGGGCGAGGCCCGCGACTTCCCCAAGCGCGGCCCGCTGCCCCGCGAGGTGCCGCGAGTAGGGGCCGGCGATGTCGGCGAATGCGGCGCCCCCCTTCTTGCGCTCGAGGAGCGCCGGCGGCGCGCCGAGGCGCGGGAGGTGGACGTAGGCGATGCCCCGCGCCTCGACGAACGCGCGCAGCCCCTTGCCTGAAAAACCTGGCTTGCGCGACCGGGGGACCGAGCGGACGTCGATGAGCTGCGCGACCTTCGCGCGCAGCAGTGAGTCCGCGAACGAGCCCGGCGTGTGTCCGGAGTAACCGATCGTGAAGAGCGTATGGTCGGCGCCATCGGGGAACGAGCTTTGCGTCGCGCGGCGGGCGCGCGTAGCTTTGCGTCGTGGAGGCACGCGGTTCCCGGCCCGAATCGGCGCCCTGACATAAGCCCCCTCGCGGGCGGCTCGCGGGCTGGGCCCTATCCCGCAGCGGTTCGGAACCCTATTGGCGTCGATTTCCCCACGACCCACGCCTTACCGAACGCGAGCAATGCGGCCAAAGTGGCCAAGGCCGCGGCGGGCAAGTAGATTTCCCACGCCGCGGAGGCGCCGGGGCCGCCCCCGCAGCAGGTCGATACCACGGTGACGGGCGGTCCGTTCCCGCAGCAACTTGCTGCGGTGAGGCCGGAGGCCGCAAGCGTTCCTCCGGCTAGGGCGAAAGATATTGCGACAGCACATAGGAGAGCAACAGGATGCTTCAAGCCCACACCCTCGTTCAATTGGTCGGCCTTGGTGAGGCGATAAGGATTTGCCAATCGTGCGCGGCCCGCCAAGTGGTAGGCGAAATTTGCACCCCGCAGGGGCAAGGTGGGGGTGGGAAATTGCGCCCCCGCGGGTGGTTCAGGGAAACGGCCCCTCTCCTTGCGCTGTCCGCCCGGTGTTTTAGGCCGGGGTTTCTCGCTATGGATCTCGGGCTTTTCAGGGCCTTTGCGGGGGCCGTTTCCTGAACGCGGCGCACCCTTTGGTGGCGCGAGCATTAGAAGGTGGGTTCATCCCTTGAATGCGGGCGGCCGTTAGCGGAGCGAGGGCCAGGGCGAGTCGCCCTTCCCGCGCCCGCCAGCGCCAACGCGAATCATCGCCCGAAACACTTATCCTCCTCCCTTTCCACGTGCACCTTCGCAGGAAAGCATGCAACTCGGTTCGACGCTCCTCGTAACCGTAATCCCGCTCATCGCCGCCTTCCTCCTCGGCCGCCTCTACGCCGTCATCGGCAGCGATGAGTACACCGCGACCCACTCGCAGACGCCGAAACTCGTCCTGCACCTCATCCACCACTGGCAGGCCATCATCGTCTCGCTTGTCATCGCCGTTCTTTACGCGCTGGGCCTTAACACGGAGTCCCCCTGGACGGAGGTCCTGCTGTTTCTGTTTTGGTTGGGCATCGGGCTCTTCCTGGAAGACTTCATTTACCATATCGCGCACGGCGGATGGTGGGGCGAGGCCGACAGCTAGGTTGCAAGCCGCCCTCATTGCAGGAGTCGCGTTGCGATCTTGTCGGCGAGCGCCATGACCGTAATCTGCGGGTTCACGCCAATCGCGCTCGGGAAAACGCTCGCGTCACACACGTAGAGGTTGCTGGTCCCGTGCACGAGCCCGTCCCCATCGACGACCGATTTTCCCGGGTCGGAGCCCATCGGGTTGCCGCCCTGCGGGTGCGCCGATCCCATCCAAAGCGTGTCGTTGCCGGCGCCGTGTTGCAGGATGACATCGGCCTCCTGCGCGCTGCGAAGTTCGACCCGCGCGCGGTGGGACGTCAGCACCCTCCGCGCTCCTGCCGCGAACAGGATCTGGGTCGCCTTCACCATGGCCTTCCCGAGCGTAGCTGCCTCGGGCGGACCTACCTTGTAGTCGAGCACCGCCTCGTCTTGGAACCCAAGCCTCACCTCGCCGGTCGGTCGGTCGCGGATGAGGATGCCGATGGGGGAAATCCGGCGGTACTGGCTCATATCCTTCCACAGCTCGTTCCCGACCGACGGCATCGCCGCCGCAAGCTGCATGGGAGGAAGGAAAATGCTCTCGAGCATGAAGCCGCCCTGGACGACGTTGTTCATCGCGCTGAACTCGCGACAGTGGTAGGCCATGGGGATCGCTTCGTGGGCATTGACCTCGTCGGGGAAAATGCCCATGACCAAAGGAGAGGGGTGCAACGCCACGCCGCGGCCCACCGGCAACTTCCGGCCCAAAGGCGACTTCCATCGGGAACGGCTCCGGCGCAGCAGCCCCGAGGAGGCGATGGTCCCCGCCGCGATCACAAACGTCTTCGCGGTGACGGTAAGTAGGCGCTCGTCTCGCCCGCCGGGCAGGATCATGGAAGCTTCGATCTTCACGGCGCGGTTCCCGCGGAAGACGATTTTCCACGCCTCGCAGTCGCAGTAGATTTCGGCGCCATTCTTGAGCGCCTCTGGTATTGCGGTCACGAGCATGCTGCGCTTAGTGTCGTAGGCGCACCCAAGGTGGCACACGCCGCACTCGCAGCAGTCGTGGCAGTTGCGGAAGTTGGGGGCGTGCTTGACAATCCCCAGCGCGTCGCAACCCTGCTTCAACTTGAGGTTGTGGCCCTTTATTTGACTTGGAGGAACTTGTGCCACGCCGAGTTGGCTCCAGATTTTTTCGACATGAGGCCGAAGCGAACTCCACGAGAGCCCGTCCACGCCGGTTTTCTCGACCCACTCCTCGAGGACGGGCTCCGGCGGGGGGAAGCAAATCGCGTCGTTGATTACCGTCGACCCGCCAAGGCACCTGCCCTGCGCCACCGTCATCGAGAAGTCCATCGTGAGTTGCGCGCCCCCGTCCTTGAAGAGGAGCGGGAGCATGTTGGCCTCTTTCTGGTCGAATTCCACCGCGTCGACGTAGCTGCCGCTTTCGAGCACGACCACTTTGACCCCGGGGCGCGCCAGCCGGCTCGCGGCGATTGCGCCTCCCGCCCCCGAGCCAACGACGCAGATGTCGGCCGCGACATCGGTCTTCTCGGCCGCGAGCTGAATGTACGGCAGCCGTTTGTCGCCCTTCTCCCTCGTTCCGTAGACATGCCCGCTGTAGATGTCCAGGGGGAGGCGAATCAGTTGTCCTCTAGCGCAAGGCATGGAGCGCCCCCTGCAAGGTGGACGGCTGGAACGGCGCGGAGGTGTGCCACGGAATGCCGCCTGCCGGGGGCGGTCCCGGGTAGTTTGCGAACGTCCATCCGGGGTCGCCCGAGTAGATCGCGACCGCCGCGACCGACTTGAAGACGAGTTTGATGTTCCCGACGAGCGGCGAATCAGAGCTCATCAGGCGGCGGAAGTACGCGACGCGCGCCTTGGCGTTGAATTGCCAGAGCAGCGGCCGCCTGCCGGGGACAAGCCAGGGGATGAACACGAGCACCGAGGCCGTGATGAGGGCTTCCACGGAGGTACGGAACGAGCCCGGGATCACCGTGAGGTAATCCTTGGCGCGGTCCGAGGCCTGCGTCCACATTGCGGGCGTGGCGTTAGGGACCTCCGGGCTGCTGCCCTCGACGAGGTCGGGGAGGTACTTGGCGGAGCGTCGCTTCGCGATGAACAGCTGGGCCCGCGAGGCTCCCCAGCCGAAGAGATGGCCGAAGGTGTAGGCTAACGGATAGCCGATCCCGGCAATGAGCAGGGCCAGGAGGTCGTTTGTCGGGCTGCGCGAAACCCCGAAGGCGATCGGGTAGTTCCACATGAAGTCGTCGCCTGTCATGCCCGCCGCGCGGATGATGTCGAGGTACAGCAGAATACCGAAAAGCCAGAAGATCCCGACGATAAGGAGCCCGGTCGCCCGCACCGTTCCTTTCCACCACGCCCGCTCCATGAGGCGTCCGCCAAGTACCACGGCGACGGTGAAGACGCGGCCGGTGAGGTAGCCGAGGAGCAGGAGGGCGATCACGTCGAGAACGAAGCTCATGGGTGGTGGGGCCTCCTCCGATTCCTCAATCGTGCGACTCTGCCGCTGGCGTAGATATACGTTGGCGGGCGCAGAGCGGGCGTCCTCGACCCTCCGCGCCGCTGAAGCCCCTTTGGGCAAAAGCTCCTGGTCCGTTGGAGAGGTGATCGTCTGCGACGAAACGGCTCGGGAAGTTTCTCCGCAAGAATATATTAGGCGCCCGACCCGATGATTGGCGAATGATGGGCGCTCCGCCGAGAGCCGATAGGCCAAGGAAGCTCGTCGTCTTGCTCTTGGTGGCCCTCCTGCTGTCGGCCCTCCTTTGCGCCTATCTCCTCAGCGCTCAATTGTCAGCCGCATCATGGCTTCCTAAGATCGTCAACCTCGAAGCCCCTTCGATGGTCTTGGCAGGCCAACCTATGGTCATCAAGGTCGAAGGAACCAACATGGGCACCGAGGCATTTGCAGGCGAACTCCATCTTGGCTTTCCATCCGTCACGGAAGAAGAAGCAATCGTTGTCGGAAGCCACGACTTCCTGACGGTTACTCAGGTCGGAGCTGGCGAACTGGTTGCCGCGCACCACGACTCGTCTCAGAGCCGCGCGCCCTATGCATCCGTCTCGGCGTCTTTGAGTGAATGGCCCGCCGGATCCCGGTACGCGCTCTCGGTGTCCGTGATAGCACCGCAGGCCCCGCAGGTCTTCCATTTCGAGGCGAAATTCATGGCCTGTCGGCCGGGCGGCGGACCTTGCGCCGGCGCCCGGGAGTGGCGGTCGGATCCATCGGAGGGCCGGATGGACCCGAATGGCGACCTTGTCATCGTCAAATCGGTGCTAGTGAATCGGACTCCAGTGCTCGATGACCCAGCCGTCCTTCAGTTTGCCCCAATCCTGGTGTTCGATGAATGGGAGCGTTACTACCCAATCGATGCCCATTTCGATGATGGGGACGTCCTCAATAACAAGGAGGCCTACGATTCTCTGTTAGTGCCTCCGCACCCCGCCCTCTACTACCGCGTCAGTGAAATCTTGGATTACAAGGTTTACCAGTACTGGTACTACTACGCTTTCAATGATTTCAGCACATTGGGCTTTCTAAGTGACACCCACGAGCACGATTTCGAATCCGTCTTTGTTTGGGTTCGCGAGAACGTCGGGCCGGTCCGCGTGGCTTTGTCAATGCACCTCTGGACGTCGGTCGTTGAAATCAGTCCGGAAACCCCCTTCAAGCTTTACGTGGAGAGGGGAGGGCACGGCCTTTCCTTGACAAAGGACGCGCGGTCCTGCTCCATTCTGGGCCTCGAGTTTGCCAGTGAGGGCCGGATTCTTTATCCGGCTGATTTCGATTTCTTGTCGCTCGGGAACGACCTCGAACCCTACGAGTCCGTTGACTTGAACGCCTTTGGCAAGTACCGCACTGATTTTCCCCCGTCCGTATGGGTGACAGTCGGGGCGCCGCGGGTTGACGCCCGGTTCTACTTCGACGGAAGCATTGCCCCCCGCCTTTGTACGACGCTCCGAGTCAACGTCCACAGCCCGGTCGAGCTTCGCGTAGAGGATTCGTTCGGCAAAGTGACGGGTTTGATCGGAGGCATCCCGCACGTAGGGATTCAGTTGTCGCAGTACAGGAACGCATCGGCCATCATCATGGGTTGGGGGCAGGCCTCTAAGGTGGTCGTCAAGGGCGTCGGAGACGGAAATTACACGCTGGGGCTAGTCGAGTTTTCGAACACAGTTGGGCTTTTCAACACATCTTTCAACTCCTCCAATCTAACGGTCCGGACCTTACGAACCACAATCTTGGATGCTACTCTGATTCCGATACATACGGGGGAGGTACATTCGTACGTCCTCGAATGGAACGGCACGAGTAACGTCGCGCGGGTTAGCCGGGTGGAGATCGATGCAAATGGAGACGGCCAGGTTGAACGCGTCATTTCCGCCTCTCCCGCAATGACCTCTAGGGACTTCCTCTAGGCCTCCTTTCAACTTTCACGCTCGCACGGGCTGCTGCAATCGCCAACAATTCCGGGTCGAGATGGAGCAGAGGCGCCCGGGTACCGCTGCGGAACTCGAACACGAGCGACGCGGCGAGCCACCGCGGACAGTGAGATCCGTGCTATCGGGCATTCGGCCATAGTTTCTGCGTGCTCGGGGGGGAGCGTGCGAAGCGCGAATCCTTGCATGGGCTCCCCGGACGCCTTGCGTTTCGAACCGCGCGAGCGGAGCGAACGCGCAAGTGGACGCCTCGGTCAGGCGTGAGGCTTCGCTGGCGCCGACTCGCTTGCAAAACGATTTCATGCATGGGATCTGGGCTAGTAGAATTATTTCGTCTTTGATGGGAGCTAAGGTGCGGCTCGAACAGATCCTAAACGCCGCCGCTGCCAGAACCGCCGCTGCCAGAACCGCCGCTGCCAGAACCGCCGCCGCCAGAACCGCCGCCGCCAGAACCGCCGCCATTCTGGCGATTCTTGAGAATCGATTCCGCGGCGGCCGTTGGGAAATAAAAGGCGATTACGACCATGAATGCGTCAAAAAATGCCCGAACAAACGGACGCAGCTGCAGTGAAGAATTTGCTGTTTGATTGGCGGCCTGAGCAGCCCCATCCTGAGCTCCGCCTTGTGTTTCCATTATTTCGGGGTTCGTGGCCCAAACCAATACAAAGACGAGTAGTACAATCGTCATGGCGACCGTTATTAGGGTTCGTAATCTTGTTGACCACTCCTCCGCATCTGGAGTTCCAGTGTTCTTCAGATCCTCCCGATAGAGTTTAAGGAGGGTCGGTCCCACCACGACGAACAGGGCCACTCCAAGAAATGTGTAAACCAACGCCGTGGTTAGGGCGGCCACAAATCCCGTCTGCTGAAAGAACAGCATCTGCACCGCTATGAGCACCACAACGATTACGAGCACTGGAGCAACCACAAGGCACGCTAGGCCGATTTGCTGCAATTCTTTGGCGATCTTACCCAAGGACAGACCCCCGCGGAGCTTCTCTTGATTTGGGTGGATATACCCTTCGCTCTCCGCGTCCTCGCCCCCAGGCTCTCCATGTGGCGGGGCCAGCGGGCCCCTTCGGCGAGGCAATTCCCGGGGCACGATTTGGGGATGAGTAGTAATCAGCCGTGCCATCGCAGGGTTTATCTCGTGTGCCGAGAAACGTACGAGAACGGCAACCCGCCGGGCGGCGCTGGATTATGGAAGAAACCACGGGCGCGCTGCCGCTCTCGATGGGCTCAGGCCCGCAGGTCGAATCTCGCTCTTTCGAGCAAGCGAAGGAGGAGGCTCAGGAAACCCTCTTCCTTTCTAATCGGACCCCGAAGCGGTTGGAGATACCCACTCGATCGGGGGGAATTCTAGTCCTTTCGCCCCTTGAGACCAGGGAAATGCTTTCCGCCGAGCTCGATGACCTCGTACATCCAGTCCAATTGGAGCCCTTCATCTTGGATAACAGGATTCGAATCGAGCACGAAAGCGAAATTGTTCGATCGGAACTTCCGCAAGAGATTGGATCGCAAGCGGTGGGTTGGGCCACGGGCTTAGCGGTGATTGTGTATGTCGCGCTCAATTCCGCTGGTTTTTCCGCGACGGAAAGAGTACAATGGGCCCTAGTCGGCGGTGTTTTGGCTGGGCTCATCAGGGGCATCGCTGGAGTGTGGAAGAGCGCGGAACCGAAGAAGCGAGAGTTGGGAATGCGGACGCTAAGGCACCTTGTAAGCCTCGCGTTCGTCCTCATGGTAAGTATCGGTCTGCCCGTGCTCTCGTTCTATTTCGTGGCTGGCGGCCGCGAACTCTTGGCGGGCCAATCTCCCGCGATTTTGGGAGTGGCCCTCCAACCCGGCGAATTGGCGCTCGCCCGATTTGGCCGTATTCTGCAGCTGATCTTCATCATCACCGCATCTCTGCTCCCTGCCTTGCTTTATTTCCTGTTCGATCGAATCAGGCAGAAAACACTGCTTGCGGAGTTCCACCAACAGATTTTCCGACTAGATCCCTACGTGGAGAACCTCACCGACGTGGAGACCAAATACGGCAGCATGCTGGAAGAAGTGCTTGGCACACAGAGCGGTGAAGGCGTCCGGCTTGTGCCCGGGACGCGCCGGCCAATTTTCATCGCAACACTCGTGTTTACGCTCGGATGGATTCTGGCGCTCATACCTTCTGGAATGACGGCCCCGATCTCGCAGCCTTCCGACCTCTTCAAGTTCTTCGTGCCTCAGCCCAACGCGATCGTTTTCGGATTTCTAGGGGCTTACTATTTCGGTGTCAACACGATTCTTCGCCGATACACGCGTGGCGACCTACGCCCCAAGGCCTACAGCACCATTACCGTCCGTATTTTTGTAGTGATCATCCTTGCTTGGATTCTTCAGTTGTATTTCGCCGACGGTACGCCTACCCTTCTCTTGACGTGCTTTTTCATCGGAGTTTTTCCAGAACGCGGGTTGTTTGTGATCAAGTCCTTCGCCGGTGTGAAGCCGGCCTGGGACAAACTCTTTCCGGGGCTGGAGGAGAAGCACCAGGTCACCCACCTCGACGGGATCGACCTCTATGACAGTGCCCGTCTTTTCGACGAGGGGGTCACGAACATAGAGAGCTTGGCTCACCACAACCTCATCGACCTCCTGATTCAGACGCGCATCCCCGCATCGAGGCTCGTGGATTGGGTCGATCAGGCGATCCTGTATCTTCATCTTGCTGAGCCAGACAAACCAGGAACACCGAGCGCCTTCGCGGTTCTGAAACAACACGGTATCCGGACGGCGACGGATTTGCTCAAAGCGCGAGACGAGGCCAAGAAAAGAGGCGGTGATGAGGTGTCGAAACTGCTGGAGAAGTTTGGGGGTGGCGCTGCCGGGGGATCTCCAATTCGTTTCCAAGTAATCCTGGATGCCCTGGAGGATGACGAGTGGCTGAATTACATCCTGAAGTGGAGGGAATCTGGAGAACGGCCTCAGAACAAAACGCTTGCTCCGGCGTCCGCGTGAGGAATCACCTTGTTCTCGCCCAGGGGCACCCATCCACCTCGGCCGCGCCCCCCTCGTTCATACCTTTAGATTTGCCCACAGCGCCGCGTGGTCCGAGGCCGCATCAATCTCCTTCTTCATCTCCGGGAAGTGCGGCCATAGGTCCCCCTTCTTGCCGCCCCAAACCCCCTTCCGCATTACCCCTCCCCCTTGCACCTTGGCGAAAAGCCCTGGCGATAGCAGGATGTAATCGATCTTGTCAGATTCTGTTCCGTTCCCGTAGGTGCCGGGGCGCCCATCGCCCACGAACTTCGGGTGTTGGCTCACGTCCTTGAGGTCCGACCCGGCCGACAGGAGTGGCGACAAAGGATCGTGGCCGGGGTAGTCGTTGAAATCTCCCACAATGGCGACGTATTTGTGTTCCGCCTTCCGGTGGCTCTCATAGATCTCGCGGACCCGTTTCGCTTGGACTTTCCTCCGGGCATCACTCTCGGGCTGGGGCCCGTAGCCTTTGCTTTTCAGGTGGTTCACGAGGATCCATAGCCGCCCATTCCCACCATAGTCGACCTCATACTCCGGGCAATCCCGGCTGAAGATCCGGTTCCCCTTCTTGTCCCGGTCGTCGACGTGGCTCTGCAGGGAAGCGATCCCGCAGGGGCCGCGACACATGAGGCCGACGTCAATCCCCCGGTCGTCGTTTCCATCGACTACCATTACGTTGTCGTACTTGCCGCCTCCCACGTACGGCAGGAGCTGGTCGTTGAAGCGCTGTAGCGCGATGCGGTTCTCCGCTTCTACGACGGCCATGACGTGGGCGCCGACCTCCTTGAACACCCTCGCGGCGTTCTCGGTGGCAATCTCCCTGATCACCTCGCGCTGCAAGTCAACCCACCCCACCCAATCCCCGCGGCCGTTCGCGACGACGGTCACCGGCTGGGCCTTCAACTTCGGCCGCTTCAGGAATGTTCCGCGTATTTTCCTAAGCACGAGGTTGGGGCCGTCGTCGTCACGATCAATGCCGTTCTTCTTGAGCAAATCAACAATTGTTGTCTTGTCTGCGGCCGAATAAGCCGGCTTGTTGATGAGGAGATTGAGTTTCGTGTAGTCCTCGAGGGCCTTCGCGCCTTGACTCCACTTTGGGAGGTTCATGACCTTGGGACGCTCGAACATGTTTTCCACATTGAATGTCGCAAGACGAATCACGACCATCAAAATGCCTCCACCGAAAAAGATTCCAGTCCGCTTGGA
>Ga0247727_10014988_pt1 | contig 12789 bp, 10 predicted proteins | sample WisWelCaveWW1625_FD_202498 | JGI IMG/M metagenome (GOLD analysis project Ga0247727, IMG submission 202498) | Biofilm microbial communities from Wishing Well Cave, Virginia, United States - WW16-25 | ecosystem: Environmental > Aquatic > Deep subsurface > Groundwater > Cave microbial mat | place...
GCGCGCATCCTCATCTGGACCACCGTCGACGAGACAACCGTAACGCTCGGCGACCTCAAACCAACCGCACGCGTGCACCGCACCCTCGGCACCGGCGGCTACTGGCTCTTCAACATCAACACGACTATCGACGGACCCATAGACATACGCGTCACACCGCCACGAACGCTCGAAGGCGAACTCGCAGACGACGTCATAGAGACGCTGCTGACCAAAGTCGAAGACTTCAACCTCATCATCCTCCCACCACCAGGACACGCAGCCATCGTTGACATCCGACTCAGCCTCGCATCAGCAGCCACCGCGTTGTCAAGCAATGTCACGACGGAAGAAGCGAGAAAAGCATTGGAGACGCAAACGTAATCCTGCGCACCAATAATGAGGCGCGAATAAATTCATCAAACAACGCGACAGACGAGGAAATGCGACACCGGAGTGGAAGGTGAGATTAAAAACCAAATTTAGCTGCTTTTTCACGTTGTTCCATTTTTGAATAATCTTTCGCTGGGTGTTCTGCCCGCACAGATAACTCCCCATACAATTTGTCCAACTTTTGCTCCCAATTTCCAGGGATATAAACGTTTATCTCATTATTTTCGGCTTCAAATATAACTTTTTTATTAAATTCAACATAGGTATGAACAAAATTTCGTCCAGAAAAACCCTGTGTTGGAAAAGCAATTATTTCTAATCTGGTCAGTTTCAATAATCCCATATCATAACGATGCCCGTCCTCTTTTGCATCGTCATTTTCGAATTTCACCGGTACTCCAAGTTTTTCAGCAACCACTCTGACTTTCTCAGCAATATTTCTCGACCGCGCTTGCTTTTTTCTTTCTTCAATTCTTTCATCTAGAGTTTTTTGCATTAAGACCACCAGCAGGTATGAAAATAGAAGATATATAAAAATATTGTTGTTCTCTGTTGTTATGGTGCCATCCCTGGGGCCGCATTGAAAGCCTACACGACCAAGGGGAGAAGGGCAGAGGTTACTACCAAAATATCGCCCATAATGCAAAAGAAGGCATCTTCTCGAAATAATGGTGCTTTTTCTTATGTTATGAAAACTTGCAAAAGACCATTCAAAACCTCTACCTTCTCAGACTGTAGAAATAACTCCTACTTCTTCGCCAACACGACAACAAACCCTACCTTCTTGTCGGGTGTTTAGGCTTTGAACAAATAGTAAACGCCCTAAGAGGACCTGAAGATTCTTCACGCGAAAGAATTATATACGCAGAACATAGAAAAATGCATTAGTGCAAGTGCGCTGAGAGCGTCATGAAAGGGGTAACAGGCAAGCCATACGGAATCGTGTCATTGATTCTAGGTATTTCTTCGTTGTTCTTCAGCCTGATACCAATCATAGGTTGGTTGTTCATCATAGCCACGTTCGTTGTTGGAATCATCGCTTTGAAGAAGGGAGGGGGACGGGGTTTCGCGATTGCGGGGTTAGTGTTAGGAGTCATCTCTTTGTTCTTCGCGATTGTCGTGACGTATGCGTTGATCGTGACATTGCGTGGAGCGTCCATTGATGTGCTTGAGGGCGCGGTGCTGGCTAAGAAGAAGTTTCCGCAGCCAGCCCCGGTCATGTACGTCTCGAAGACAGGGGATGAGCTTACTTTGGAAGAGGCATTCCCTGGTTTCGTGTACCTGTACGTAGATCGCAAGACAGCAAAAGCCACAGTCGAGAGTGCGGTGGCCGCGCAGGGAGGTTCTATCGCCGGTGCGATTCCGTATGCGGGGATCTATCTGATCGAAGTGGCGCAGGGTAAGGAATCCGCGTTCCTTTCAGCGATGTTCCGCGAATCGTGGGTGCTTGAGGGGATTCCCGCGATGCCATTGGTGCCGGGGAGCGTGACGTTGTATGACTATTTCAGTTTCAAAAAATCGGACAAAATGAGTTGTCATTGGGATCATGGTGACCTCGCGCGGATGCAGGCAGCCCGTCTGGGTTCGGATACGCAAGCGGTGGATCTCCCGACGCAGGTTCCGAATGAGAACGACTATGTCGATCACATCGACATCGCGGTGGATATGCTGAACAAGATGAAGGCAGCGAGCAAATCTGGCCAGAATGTCGTGTTCAGCATGTCGCTCCAACCAAAAACTTCCGGCAAGGCAATCAACGGAAGCGGGTGCAAGGAAAAGGCCTGCGTAGCGGCGCGACTGGGCCAGAAGGCGTTCCACCAGCAGTTCCTGCAGATGCTGGATGCGCAGATCGCGGTAGATCCGAAAGTGGCTGAGCACGCCGCCGTCGTGATGATTGCGGGGAATGCGGGAGTGGATCTGGACGTGGAATTGACCAATCTTCAGAAGCGGTTCCCGCGGGCGTTCGAGCACGTGAAGATCGTCGGTGGCGCGCGCGGGTTCGGAAGGATAGACACCCATCTCAACCATTTGCGGGATAACTCGGTGCAGAACATGGTGTATTCGCTGGGCGATGACGTGGAGATCTCTCCCCCTGACGATATCACGAAGACGGTCGCGACGTGCAGTGGGACGTCGTTTGCGGGTCCGGAAGTCGCTGCGGTCCTTGATTACATCTGGTCGAGAAATCCAGCACTGAAGGCCACGCAGGTGATAGATGCGTTTGATAAAGCGTTGGCTGAGCTGGGCGTGAACAACACCTTGCTACAGAACACCCGAGGGCATACTGCCCCGGCATTCCTGGAGCGGGCGGTGGAGTTCGCGGAAGGCGTGAAGCCAGCTCCCGCGCCAGTACCGAGCCCAGCGTCCAAGGCACGCGCGCAGGAGTTGACGTTCACGGTGATGGAGCGGCTTCCGTTGGGCTTGGTAGGCAAAATGTATGAGCCGATCTCGTTCTGTGATTTTGTGTATTCGTCTGTAGAAGACAGAACGTGCGATCCAGCATTCGCCGGCTATGCTCCAGGCGACGCATCAGATAAGAATCCATCAGGAGGCTCGCCGCCATACACGTTCACGGCAAGCGGACTGCCGACAGGACTGTCGCTGAAGCCGAACGGCTTTTTGGAAGGGACCATCGCGAAAGAAACGACGCCGAATGATTATGCTGTGAACGTCTGCGTGAACGATGCGGCATGGAAGAGCGCGTGCAAGACGACTACCCTGCCAGTCGTGTTCGTGGGGATCAAGCTGGACAAGATATCCTGTCGTATTACTGGAGAGTACCGGGATTCTGACTATTTCGATTACGAATTGGAAGCGTCCGGAACCGTGTCCGGCCATCCGCTCATGAAGGATACCATCCTCATTGTCCCGACATCTGCATGGCGACCTGATGAAATCTCATTCGAGTGTCCGGGTTGGACTGCGAATCTAGTGTCGGACGCAGTATCAAAATGCGTGAGAGGAGATGGTCCAGTGACCACCGCGTGGCATTATCGGGTGACGGGCGGAGCGCCACGGAAGCTCGTCAATGAAATCAAGCTGGAGCTCGGGAGCTATCACCAAGACGATAACTCACTTGATTGGGTCTATGAGAAATTCAGCGGCGAGTGCTGAGCATCTACGGATATCTCCTACGCTCCTTGAAGCTCCTGGGTCACAGGCGCTTAAGATAACAAGGGCTTGTCTTTTCCCGATCTCCCCGGACATTTCTTTTGAATCCGGCTTTCCTGTAGAAGTTTATCGCTATCGGATTCCTGAGGTGTGGGTGTGCGCAATACTGTCGCGTTTTCTTACTGTTTGATAAGTCTGATTCGGGGAGGTTCTTTGATGGTGTCGATGAGCAATAATTTTTTCGTGGATCTTCCAACGCTTTGATTCAAGCTTGCACTTGTAATTAAAATCTGGGACCCAGCAAAATTCACTCTCAGAAACGCGTTTGTCACCTTTATTTACTATATAGAAGTATTAACTCTAACAAAGAACTGAACCAACGGTCTTCTGCATTTTCTGACGAGAAATCACTCTTGATTTTCAAGGGTCAAACACCATCCCACAACGCGAAGGTTCGTCCCGTTGATTATTTGACGCCTAATGCGCGTAGGTCGCGCTCCAACTGTTTCACGTCCTTAAATAGAACCGTGTTCATTCCCGTTCGTCTTGCACCCGCCAAACAGTATTCATGGTCGTCCACAAAGACACACTCCTTCCCTTTCAAGTTCATCTTGCGCAGAGCAAGCTCATAGATCTTTCTGGTCGGTTTAACGCTCTTTACTTCGGAGGACAAGATTAGCGGGTCAAAAAAACTGTAAACTCCATTTCGATGGAGATAATGCGCAGTTATAGTTCCAACATCGGATACCATGGCAATTGCGTATCCCTTCCCACGGAGCTTTTTTGCGAGAGCTATTACTGGTTTCCGAATCCTGATTTGAACCTTCAATGCTTCTTCATACTTCTTTTCAATCTCCTTGGTAGAGAATCCAAACTCTTTGGCGATGACGGTAAAGAATTCCCGTCTCGTGATTAATCCCTTTAGTGATCTATCGTAGTACAAGTCAATAAATGACTGAAAGACAGCCTCAGAAACGCCAACCTTGTCCGCGACTATTGAATGAAGATTCTTCTTTCTGCCATATCCTACGACGCCTCCAAAATCAAAAATAACCCCCTTAATCATAAAAAACTAAACAGCACTACAATATAAGAAAGTTTGCAAACCATTCAACAACGCCTACCTTATCCCACCATCCGAAAAGAACACTTTCTGCTTTCGGAATATCAAGTCCTACGGCCCAATCCCTATCTGCGCTTCCGTGATCGCCGCACCGCCTTCCTGCCGGTTCACACAACCCGCATCAGCAGCGCAGTCATCCACATCATCACAATCAGTCCTCTTGTCGCAATCGTTATCGATCCCATCCGCACACACCTGGAACTCGGTCGCGGATTGGGCGACACACATCTTCGACTCCTCCGCAGCCAACCGCGCCAAACGCTCCGCCTCGGCACGCTGCGCAGCCAACTGCTTCTCCAAATCATCCGTCCCCTTCTTATCCTTCTTCTGCCCGCCTTTCGAACACGCACCTAGCACGAGCAAGACGAAGACAACCGACAGGAACAACAGCGAAGACAAGCGTCTCATACCCACACTCTCCCATTGAGCATATTTAATGATTTCGACGACATCACGTGCCCCCACCCGTCACGTTCACCTGACGCACCTCACCACGCAAACCACTCACGTCCTTGCACTGCACAAACAACACCTCAGCCTCCACTGGCGCAGTCACGTTGAACTCGCACGGATAACTCCCCAAAGGCGCGCCCGGAACGTAGTTGACGTCGGTGATGTCAGACGCGGGGCAGGATGCATTGGCCATCACATCGTAGTCCTCCCGGACAAATGCGTATCTGCACTCGCTGATGCGCTCGCTCGCGTACAAAGCCACCGGCACGCTCTCACCACGCAGCACAACATCAGGAACCACCTGCAACACGACCGGACCCTGCGCGTCAGCACCCTCCACCACATCAAACCTGTAACTGAACGTGTCACGGTTCACGCGCCCTTCAGGCGAGACGCAATTCACGTACAACTGCAACGAATCGAACTTCGACACGGCAGGCGACGGGAAAATGATGGACACCTGATGCGACGCGCGCACATCACCATCACTCATCGCGATGTCCGGCAAACTCCCCGGCCCCAACACATCCGCACCAACAAGCTCAGCAGGATCGATCCCCAAACACGACGGAATCACCGACACTACGCACTTCGACGCTTCGCTCACCGACACGCCAAACGACACCGGGACATCACTCCGCACCGGCGGCACCAAACGCGACGTCTTCACACCCGGACAGAACCGGTCATCATCCTCAGCAACGGTGACGCCCTCATCCAACCCTCCCGACGACACCACCAACGTCCGCTCAGACACTGCAGGAGCAGCAGCGCACACGCCTTCCCCCTTGTCCATCGAGAACACGCACTGCTGACCCAGACTCCGACAGCGATACTCGGTGCACGGCTTGCCCGGCTCCGCAGCACACAACGAGCAATCCTCATTCCCCCACGGCGCACGCCAAGGGAAACACCGGATACTGCCACCACGAACCGCCACAGGAGGCTGCACGCCCTGATCGAAGAACACGTTGTCCACGCCCACATCCAAGATGAAATCCTTCCCACGCGCAGTCAAACCCGCCGGTTGATAGACAAAACTCCGCAACCGCGACGTGTCCAACGGATGCGACCAGCCCAACTTCGTCACCACATCCGCGATATTCCGATAATGACCACAATCACCCATCCGCTGACAATACAACGCCGCGCTATGCCCAAAACTCCGATACAACGGCTTGCCCAAACCCGCCTCATTCGCCACACTGCACACCGCAGCATTCTCACCCGCCCAGAACCGGAAACCCGGCGCGACCGCAGGATGACACTTCCTCGACGACCACAACCCCCCGAACCACGAACAATCACGCACGCGCCGATCCTCACACGTCTCCACACCCTGTGACGCGCAATCATACCACCGATTCGTCCGGCACACCGCCTTGCTATACCGCTCCCCATCACGGTCACGCGATTCCTCCGTGCACAATTCCTCCCGATAATCACGACATTCCTCAACGACGTCCTTCCCATCTATGCAGGTGTGCAACGTGTGACGCGATCCCACATAATCCTGCCCACGCGTGACGAGGCCATCATACGTGCACCACGACTCCAAATGACGCTTCGGCTCATTCCTGAAACTCTCCGGACGCTGACACTGCAGATTCGGGCATCCGGACTGCTGGCACAACACGTCACCCTCGACGAAACGCCCAACGCAGCCACGCGCGTCCGAGAACGAACACGACCCATCCGACGCCACACAACAGCCCTCGACGCGCGGCTTCACCGCAACCGGACAAATGCACCCAACAGACACATTCCCCGCGAACAACTTCGAACGAGAAACAGGCACGTTCTGATAACACAACCCATCAACCGCGCCCGTGAAACACGGCTGCGACTGGCCAAACGATTGCGATTCCAGATTAAACGTCTCACGACCCTCAATCCCGAAACGGAACACGGCATCAAACTCGCGACCCAATGCCGACACCCGCTTCCTCAAAATGTAGACAACATCAGGATACGGCCGATGACGCTCGAGCAAAACCTCGCTCCCGTGCGACACCATCCACTCATCCTTGTCAAAGAAACCGTCCAGGATCTCCCGATTCGCGATGTCCACCGCCAACGCATACAACCGACCCAACGGCAACGGGATCCGCCCCTGGAACTTGGATGACGTCGAAGAACGATCACCCACAGTCACCACCGCAGGCATCTCAAGCGACACGTACACATCATCCTCACCGACCACCACCGACACAGCGCGTTCCGGCGCCGACACCCCATACCCACGCCGCGAGAAACCCGAAAAGTCCAGACAACCCTCCAACGCGATATCGATCCCGCGAGCCAACTCATCTTGCATCTCCTCCCGGAACGGCGCAGTGCTGACACAATCACGACCTGACGCCTTCGAGCAATACACCGTCAACGCCGTCCGATCGTGATACACATCAGACTTCGGGTCCAACGAGCCACCCAACGACATCATCCGCTCCACCAACGGAACCGACACCTGCTCGACGCAATCCGACACGAACGTTTGCAGCTCACCAGCCACCGCGGCAAGACGGACTTCCGGCGGCAACGACGCCAACGGATCGGCCTCGGCAATTCGAGCGTTCACGAATAGGACGGATAGGACTGCACCGAGAACGACCAGACCGACGATGATGAAGACGGTGAGTTGGGCGTGTTTGCCCATCCTCCCCGTACAACATTTCCCACTAACTGAATCTTTGCTTCGCATCCATACCGAGGGGGTCTCCATCGCCGACCCCCTCTCAACCCCCGCGAGTCTCATGGATTCTCCTCATTAAACCGTTTCAAATCCTCACACGCCTTCCGCAAACCCGTCGTGGAAATCTTCGGACACACAGTAAAGTCCCCTTCCAACGCGAACAACCCAAAACAATCATCACGACGCAACACATCCTGCACCAAATCACACACGCCCACATTCCTCGACGCTTTCGCCACCTCTTTCAAACACCGATCCTCATTCGGCTGTCCGCGACACAAACCCACCGCGCGATCGACATCGGTGGCCGCTATCGCAGAAATCTCGTCAAGCGATATTGTCGGTTCCTCTGATGACGCAGACGGGAAAACCGGGACGCTAGGCGGTTCGGCGGTTGGAGGAGCCACTGGCTCAATAGCAGTTTCATTCCCGACAGGCACCTCAGGAGCCACAGGTTCGATCGGAGGAGCAATCGGGAAAACCGGTTGAGCGACACCCACCCTGAACACTGCCTCGTCTTGAGCCGCGCCAGCTTCCCCCTTCACCGACACACGCGCAACATACTCACCATCAGGCACACGCGCAGGCAACGGCACCGAAACGACGACAGCCTCATCACTCACGCCGACGAGCGACATCCCCTTCACCGACTGCAACGCCCCACTCTCGGCACGCACGACCTCCACGACGAGACGCACGTCCTGCGCCCGCGAACTCGTGATGCGCACCGCGACATCCACCGGCTCACCGGCACGCCACTCACGAGCCGCGACCGATGCGTCCAATGTGACCGCAGTCGGGCCAGACAACACGCGTCTCAACCCAAACCCCACCGCGGCAACCAACAGCACACCTAAAACCACGAAAACGACGACACGCGCAGACGGCACAAACCGCGAGCCCACCACCCGCTCGATATCGGCACCAGCGTATCCTGAAGCAGTGAGGCGAGAACGTATATCCGCATCCCGATAGCCAAACGCGCGCATCTGCCGCACATACTCATCCAAAGACGTCATCTCACCGTCCGCTCGCCAACAAGAACGCCCCGATGAACACCACCACGGCGAGCACGACAATAATCAACCAGAAAAGGAACCAATGCGATGAAGGCGCCTTCCCATTCCGCAACGCAAGCACGACCAAACGCGGATCCACCTTCGCCTTACGCAAACGAGCCTTGATGGCACGCGTAGAGTCACCCTCCGCACGATGCCTCGAGACGTACTCGCGCACCAACGCGACCTCCTGCGCAGTGAAACGTACCGCCATCCTTGAACACCGTCCAAACAGCGTATAAAAGCATTTGTTACTATGGGCGAGGAACAGAATCCTATATATACTCTCCAAACCGGATGCGGCCCATGGACGCTTGGACACGCTTCCGCGACACACTCACCACACCAGACGCCGGAGCACTCGTCCTCGACGAACATCATACTCCCCCAGTCGACCCCCACCGCTTCCAATCACTCACACCCACCAGCGCACGCCTCGCCTTCGTGGACGCAGGCAGCGCCGAAATCGTGACCCTCCCACACGCGTGCCTCGCAGTCCTCCGCATCTGCGGCATAATCTGCAACGGCACGACACGCGAACGCACCATCGTGCGCGACGGATTCCTCACTATGCACGCAAACGGCGACCACACGGTGACTGTCACCAACGACCTCGGAAACGTACACCCATTCTCCCTCCTCGACCCCCACCTCAAGACCGGCACGCACCGAGCCACCTGGGCGCAAGCGCTTGATCTCATCAGGACAGAAATGGAACTCTCGCTTCTTGACGAACTGGCACGCGACGGGACGATCGCCGTCCGCGACGGCGACTTGCTCCCTGCACACCCTCGACTGATCGCGCGCGTCAAACAACTCACGACACACGCCCACGCAATCGGCGTAGCGAAAACAAGCACGCTCATCACCAACACCGGACACGACGCCATAACCGCGCTCCACCGACACGCACCCACCGGCACCTGGTCCTATGAAGCGGACACGATCAATGATGTGCACCTCTGCTTCGCCAAACTCCACCCGGGCAGCAGACACACCTTCCGCATCGACACGACGCGGCACGACCTCATCTCGACACTCTTGCCACATTCGACTGATCCAACCTTCCTCGGTTATCCTTATCCACTCATCCTCGCCGACAAACTCGCACGCATCACCCACACGGAACAAGCATACTGGAAAGCCAAAGCGATGACGCGATTCCCCGAACTCGCGCAGCACATCACGACGACAGACGCGCACGAACTTTTGGATACGATGTGAGAGCTAATCCATTAGCCGATGACTGTAAGTCGCTTTTTGCAGAACCGTCCTTTTATCAACGCAACGGAAACATCGGTTTCCGTGCGCACGAAATCGTGTCAAGACTTATCGATTACGCGATTTCGTTGCGATAGAGTCATCGTCTGCTGCACTTTCGACTTCAACGGACGCCTTTGCGCGAAGCGAACCCGCGGCGAGGCTTGACCTGTTCAGTTCGTCACACGACGACGAGGAACGGAGACGAACGACGATGATTCAGGAGTTGGTATAAAAAACGATTCCACGATCGGAACAAACGAACCCACGATAAGTGCTGACGCCGCCGAAACCATTAAGAACGAAAACGACACGGCAGCACTCGTTCTCCCTAGTGAAGAACAACCAAGAAAACGGAGGCATCAAACTATGAACGCGAAAATCGGACATTGGGCATTCATCGGCGGCCTGCTCATCGCAGTCGTCGTCGGACTCGTGCCAAAACTGGCGACACCCACAGTAACGTGGATCCTCGTCTTGCTGGGACTCATCATCGGGTTCCTCAACGTGACCGAACACGAGACGACCGGATTCCTCGTCGCGACAGCCGCATTGCTGCTCGTCGGACAAGCCAACGTCATCGCCAACCTCGGCGTCTACATCCGCGCCATCCTCGACAACCTCGTCGCCATCGCGGCGCCCGCAGCGTTGCTCGTCGCCCTGCGCGCGTTGTACGTCAGCGCACAAGACTAAGGAACTCGAAGATACAGGACGATAACTAATCTTTTTTTTCTTTTGACTTCATCTTCTCAAGAATCAAAGCCACGACGTCTTCCGCCGATCGCTCTGTCGTGTCGATGACGACGTCGTAATTCTTCTTCGCCAAGAAATCAACCCCGTACTGCGCCTTGAACTGCGCACGCTCACACGACGTCCGCGCACGCACCTCAGCCAACGCGGCAGCCAACGACTTGAAACGCTTCGGCTCCCGCTCACGCAAACGACGAGACGCTTCCTTCTCCGACACCACCAACAACACCTTCACACCCGACGGGATGAACCTCCACGCCATCCGGCCATCCATCACGAACGACAACGCATGATGCGACAATTCGATGGTCCGCTCATCCACCAACGCATTGATCGACAGATCCGATTCCGCGCGACGCGCCAACTCCGTCACGTCCAGCCTCCTCTGACGCGCGATATCACGCATAAACCCCCCAGCAGAGAAATGCGGTACATTCAAACGCTTCGCGAGCAAACGCGCCACCGTCGACTTGCCAGAACCGGGCTTGCCAGAAATGGTGATGATCACGCGAAGAGCGATGGGACGATGGGATTTAATGATTGTGGAATATCGCAGATCGCGGACGACAGAAGACAGACCGCAGATGCGGAGCCACAGTATTTAGCCAGCAGCCTTTAACCGTCAGACATTAACCATTGGGACGTGACGCACTAAAGTTTAAAAACAACCAGCAGGGAAAAAACGCAGAGACGCGAGGTGACATCCATGTCCAAAGAAATCCAACCCATCTACATCCTACCCGAAGGCACAACAAGGCAAACCGGCCGCAACGCGCAACGCAACAACATCATGGCAGCCAGACTCGTCGCCGAAACGGTACGAACAACGCTCGGACCCAAAGGGATGGACAAGATGATCGTCGACTCGATGGGCGACATCACCGTCACCAACGACGGCGTCACCATACTCGAACAGATGCAGATCGAACACCCCGCAGCCAGGATGATCGTTGAGGTGGCGAAGACGCAAGAAGCCGAAGTCGGCGACGGGACAACGACCGCCGTCGTCATCGCAGGCGAACTTCTCAGACGGGCTGAGGAACTGCTCGACCAGAACATCCACCCAACCGTCATCGCACGCGGATACCGCATGGCCGAAGAATACGCCCAAGGCGTGCTCAACGAGATTGCAGAGAACGTCACCATCAAAGATGACCACCTCCTAAAACAGATCGCGGGAACCGCCATCACCGGCAAAGGAGCCGAAAGCTCGAAAGACCTCCTCAGCGACATCGCCGTCAAAGCCGTAAAGAAAGTCGCCGACACCGAAAACGGCAAAGTCACCTTCGACAAAGACAACATCAAGCTCGAGAAGAAAACCGGCGGAAGCGTCGAAAGCACCGAACTCATCGACGGCATCGTCATCGAAAAAGAGGCAGTGCACCCCGGCATGCCGAAAACGCTCAAAAACGTGAAGATCGCGCTCATCGACGACGCGCTCGAGATCAAAGACACCGAGATCGACGCGAAAATCGAGATCCACGACCCCAAACAGATGCAAGCATTCCTCGACCAAGAAGAACAGATGCTGAAAGGGATGGTAGACAAGATCGTGACAAGCGGCGCGATGGCCGTCTTCTGCCAAAAAGGAATCGACGACGTCGCACAACACTACCTAGCCAAAGCAGGCATCTACGCGGCACGACGCGTCAAAAAAAGCGACCTCGAAGCGCTCTCACGCGCGACCGGCGCAGCCATCGTCAGCAAACTCGCAGATCTAACCTCGAAAGACCTCGGCTACGCCGGCATGGTCGATGAACGCAAGATCGGTGATGAGGAACTCACCTTCATCACCGGCTGCCGCAACCCCAAAGCAGTCACCATCCTCGTCCGCGGCGGGACACCACACGTGGTCGATGAAGTCAAACGGGCGATGACCGACGCCATCGGCGACGTCGCAGCCGCTATCACCGTCGGCAAGATCGTCGCAGGAGCAGGCGCGCCCGAAATGGAGATGTCAAAAGCGCTGC
>Ga0247727_10014989_pt1 | contig 12788 bp, 8 predicted proteins | sample WisWelCaveWW1625_FD_202498 | JGI IMG/M metagenome (GOLD analysis project Ga0247727, IMG submission 202498) | Biofilm microbial communities from Wishing Well Cave, Virginia, United States - WW16-25 | ecosystem: Environmental > Aquatic > Deep subsurface > Groundwater > Cave microbial mat | place...
CCTTCCAGGATTCTTCCTCTTCCCCTCAAGGCTCTTCTCTTCTTCTTCCTCCTTAAGGGCTCATTTCACGTGAGACCGCCAGTCTAACTTCCCCGGTGTGCCACTTCAGCCGAAACACTACATCATGAGCGTCAAAGAACTTCAGTCCGCCGTGTCCGTGCTTCCACCCGACGAACTCGACCAATTCTCACGCTGGTTCGAGGAGTTCCTTGCCGAACAGTGGGACCGGCGCATCGAGGCCGACATCGTTGCGGGACGCCTGGACGCGGCGGGCCGGCGCGCGGACGAGGAATTCGAGGCGGGCCGCTGCACACCACTGCCTTGAACCACTTCGCTGCACCCGGTACCCACGCTTCGCCTGTACTTTCAATTCGACCGCTTCGCCTTGGCGCGGGGAAGCTCTTTGAATCGATCGGATTGAATCACTTTCCGCCGGCCTTCCTCGTCTCGAATGATGAACACACTGGCTGCCGTCGCATCAACGAGCTTCAGTCCGCGTTCCGGGCCGAGAACGCTCACGGCGGTGGCGAGTGAGTCCGCGGTCGTGCCGCTCGGCGCGACGACGGTGACTTGCAGGCGATCGGTCAGACCGAGGCCGGTTTTGGGATCGACGATGTGCGAGTAGCGACGGCCGGCGATCTCGACGAATTGCTCGGTGTCGCCGGACGTGGACGCGGCGGCGTCGCGGAGCAGCAGGTAATCGCTCGGCGGCTTGCCGGCGCCGTCGAGCGAAGCGATGCCGATGGTCCAGCCGAGTTCGCCGGGCGGCGGGGCGGAGACGACGATGTCGCCGGACGCGGCGACGAGGGCTCGCGCGACGCCGAGACGTTTCAGAACGGCCATCGCCTCGTCGGCCGCGTAGCCTTTGGCGATGCCGCCCAGGTCGAGCTGCATGCCGGGCTTGAGCAGCTCGACAGTTTGCGACGATTCGTCGAGCCGCAGCTTATCGAAGCTGACGAGTTCGCGTGCCCGCGCGAGTCGCTCCGGGTCCGGCAGTTGTCGCTGCCGCCGCGCGCGGCGCCAGAGTCGCACGACCGGCCCGACCGTCACATCGAACGCCCCGTCGGTTCGCTTGGCGAGGTCCTGCGAGCGCGACAGCACGAAAAAGAGTTCGTCGCTCACGCGGACGGGCGGTCCGCCGGCCTTCGCACAGAGTTGCATCAGTTCGCTGTCAGCCCGGTAGTCGCTCAGCATCGCGTCGAGCTGGCCGATCCGGTCGAACGCGGCGCGTGAAGCGGCGTTTGCGGACGGCGCGTCGGCCGTGTATAAAATGATCTTGAACTCCGTGCCCATGTGCGGCTCGCGGAACTCGTGTCGTTCAAGCGGCGGCTCCGCGGCGTAACAAAGTGGAACGAAAAACGTGAGCGAGAGACAGGAAAGGGAATGACGAATGACGAATGACGAATAACGAAAGAATGTCGAAGCACGAGTGACCGAATGCGCTTCGTCATTCGTCATTCGAGCTTCTTTAGACATTGGGTATTTCGACATTCGGCATTTCGTCCCTTGGGTATTTCGTCATTCGACGTTTCCTCCCGAAGGAGCATAACACACATGCAACGCTTGATGCAGCGGAGAGTGACGTTGATGGTAGTAGCAACCATTCTCCCACTCGCAGCCACAGCCGTGACAGTTTCGACTGCCGTCCCATGGGTAGTGCCGACCGCCCCTGAACAATCAACGAGCCCACCAGAGTTTAAGCCGTACACCGAGACTATCTCGGCAACCGGCGAGAAGTTCGACATGGTGCCGATCCCCGGCGGCAAGTTCACGATGGGCAGCCCGGAGAGCGAGCCGAAACGAAACGACGACGAGGGCCCGCAAGTCGAAGTCGAAATCCGACCGTTTTGGATGGGAAAGTGCGAGGTGACGTGGGACGAATACGACCTGTTCGCGTTTAGCCTCGACATCAAAAAGAAGCAGCGGGCCGGCGTCGATCTGGCGAAACAGTCGGAGAATGAAAGCCTCGCCGACGCGCTGACGCGGCCGACCGCGCCGTACGCCGACCCGACGTTTGGCCTCGGCCGCGAGCGCCAGCCGGCACTCTGCATTACTTGGCACGCGGCGATGGAATACTGCCGCTGGATTTCGACGAAGACCGGCAAGTTGTATCGCCTGCCGACCGAGGCCGAGTGGGAATACGCGTGCCGTGCCGGCTCGAAAACGGCCTACCATTTCGGCGACGACCCGGCCCAGCTCGGCGACTACGCGTGGTACTTCGAAAACTGCATGGACAAACCGCAGCCGGTCGGCAAGAAGAAGCCGAACGCGTGGGGCCTGCATGACATGCACGGCAACGTCGGCGAGTGGTGCATCGACTTTTACGACGCGAAGTTTTACGGCACGCTGGCGCCGGGTAAGTTGGCAATCGGGCCGATCAACATGCCCGACGCTCGCAAGTATCCGCACACCGCGCGTGGCGGCTCGTGGGACGACGTGCCCGATGAACCGACCGAGCCGAATTATCTCCGCGCTGCCGCCCGCCGCGCGTCGAACAAAGAGTGGAGCGTGCAAGATCCGCAGCGCCCGCGGAGCATCTGGTGGCACACGGATGCCACGTTCGTCGGCTTCCGCGTGGTTCGGCCGCTGGAAGAGCAGGCCAATCTGCGCGGGCTGAAATCACAGGTGATCAAGGACTGAATACTTGAAAGAATCTCCATTGACACAAATCGTCTGATGGAGAGAATGCCGCCCGCTTTGAGGGACGAAGGCTGATGAAACTAGTCGGCGACCTTGAAGCGAATCCCGGCCGCGGACTCGGAACCCGGCGGCCGTTTCGATGTGGCCAGTGTGGGCGGAACAGAGAGTTCTCGTGAAGGCCCTTCTGCCTTCCACCTCTCACGTGTTCGGAACGGAGCTTTTCACAGGTCGTCGAATTGCAGCCGGGTCGCTGCGCGCAATCGCGCGTCGAGCGGCCGCGGCTCGTAACATCGCCGGCCGTTTCTTGGCTGTGACCCGACAAGATCGATCGGTTCGAGACGGAGGAATGGTGCATGTCGCGAAGCGGCACGGCCTCGAACGTTCGCTTGCACCGGCTGTTGCCGGACGCGACGTTCGTCGGCTGCAGCGACGTCGCGGTCGCAGCCGCAACGTCTGACTCGCGAGCGGTCGAGCCGGGGCACGTGTTCGTCGCGCTACGCGGGCCGAAGATTGACGGTCACTCGTTCGCGGCCGACGCCGTGCGGCGCGGCGCCGCGGGATTGATCGTTGAACAGCCGCTGACTGATTTGAACGTGCCGCAATGCGTCGTGGCGGACTCGCACATGGCGTGGGCGCGCGTGTGCCACGCCCTCGAAGGCGACCCGGCCGCGAAGCTCAAGATCGTCGGCATCACGGGCACGAACGGTAAGAGTACGACCGCGTTCCTGGTGAAATCGCTGCTGAAAGCGGCTGGCCACAAGGTCGGACTCATCGGAACGATCGAGCAATTTGACGGCCAAACGAGCATCCCGGCGACGCTGACGACGCCCGGCCCGGACGTGCTCGCAAAGTTGATGCGGCGGATGGTGGACGCCGGCTGCACGCACGCAGTCATGGAAGTCTCGAGCCACGCGCTCGACCAGCGTCGCGTCGCAGGCATCGCGTTCGACACGGCCGTGTTCACGAATCTGACGCAAGATCATCTGGATTATCACCGGGACTTGACGGCGTATCGCGAGGCGAAGTCGCGGCTGTTTCGCGATCTATCGCCGGACGCGTGTTCCGTGCTAAACGCGGACGATGCGGCGAGCGGTTACTTTCGCAAGAATTGTCCGGCATCGAAGCTCGGTTACGCGGTGCGCGGCGTGTCGGATTTCAGCGCCTGCGGAATTCAGTCGTCGCTGGAACTGACGCGGTTTTCGATTGAGAGTCGCGCGGGCCGCTACGAGATCGTAACGCCGCTGGTCGGCACGCACAATGTTTACAACTGTCTCGCCGCCGCCGTGGTTGGGCGACGCATGGGACTCGACTGGCAGACGATTCGGGCCGGCATTGAACGAGTTCAGGGCGTGCCCGGCCGGCTGGAGGCGGTGCGCTGCGGGCAGCCGTTTCACGTGTTCGTCGATTACGCGCATACGCCGGACGCCGTGGCGTCGGTGTTGAAGGCGCTTCGCGCGATCACGCAGGGGCGAATCATTTGCGTCTTCGGCGCGGGTGGTGATCGCGACCGCACGAAACGGCCGCTCATGGCCGAGGCCGCCGAGGCCGTGGCCGACATGATCGTCGTGACGAGCGACAATCCGCGCACGGAAGAGCCGCAACAAATCATTCGCGAGATCGTCGCCGGCTTCCGTCGCACGCACTCGCTGGCGATCGAGCCGGACCGGCGCACGGCGATCGAGCTGGCGCTGGCCGCGGCCCAGCCGGGCGACTGTGTGCTGATCGCCGGCAAGGGGCACGAGAATTATCAAATCATCGGCGCGGAACGGCTGCCGTTCGACGATCGACAGGTGGCCGCCGAGTGTTTGGCGACGTTGAGTGGAACCGTACCGTTTTCAAGCGGGGCCGGAACGGAGAAGAGGCACTCGGGCCTGCCCCGCGGGCGGATGGCATGCGGCGCATGACGTTGGCCGAGATCGCAGCGAGCGTCGGAACCGCTCCGCTCGATCCAGCGGCTGGCTCATTGACAATTGATCGCGTGACGACCGACTCGCGTGAAGTGCGGCCGGGCGACTTATTCTGGGCGCTGAAGGGCGAGCGATGCGACGGGCACGATTTCGTGCACGCCGCGTTCGCCGCCGGTGCGACGGCCGCCGTGGTGCGTCAAGGCTTTTGCCTGACGCAATTGACTGGCTCGTCAAACCCGCTGGTGAACGTCGCGGACACGCGGCACGCGTTGGGACAGTTTGCCGCAGCGTATCGCCGCTCGTGCCGCGCGATCGTAATCGCCGTGACAGGCAGTGTCGGTAAGACTTCGACGCGCGAGGCGATCTACGCCGCGCTCAGTCGCAAGTGGCGCGGGGTGCGGAGCGACAAGAATCACAACAACGACATTGGCGTGCCGCTCAGCTTGCTCGACATTGGCCCGGAACACGAGTTCGCCGTGATCGAGTTGGGCGCGAGCGGGCCGGGCGAGATCGCTCGGCTGGCGGAAATCGCGGCGCCGCAGATTGGCGTGCTGACCACGATCGGGCCGGCGCACTTGGAAGGATTTGGGTCGATTCCAGTCGTCGCGCAGGCGAAGGCCGAGCTGGTCGCGGCGCTAGGCACGCAGGGCGTCGCGGTGTTGAACCAGGACGACATGCGGATTCGCGATATTGGCGAGCAGGCGCCGTGCGGCGTGTTGTGGTACGGCACGCGGCCGGGTCCGTTGCCTCAGCTCGTTCGCGCCGACGAGATCATTGCGGTGGGCGAGGGCGTGCTGTTTCGCGTGGACCGCGGTGCTCAAATGAAGTTGCGGGTATCTGGGCGGCATCAAGTGTACGCGGCGCTGGCGGCTATCGCCGTCGGCCGGTGGCTGGGAATGGCCGACCGTGAAATTGCGGCGGGGTTGGGAAACTACAGACCGGCGGCGATGCGTTGCCAGGTGGAGCGGCTGGGCGGCGTGACCGTGATCAACGACGCATACAACGCCAGCCCGCCGTCGATGTGGGCCGCGATAGATCTGCTCGGTACCTGGCCGACGCGGGGCCGACGCGTGCTCGTCTGCGGCGACATGAAGGAACTGGGCGCCGCCGCGCAGGAGTATCACGAGCAGCTTGGCGAAGAGATCGCCCGGCGACGAGCGATCGATTTGTGCATCGCGGTTGGGCCGCTCAGCGTCCACGTGGTCGAAGCGGCGCGGCAGTCGGGGATGACCGCCGCCACGGCGCTCTATTGCAAGTCGGTCGAGCAGGCGGCCGACCTGCTGCAGCGCACGGTACTCGACGGCGACGTCGTGCTGCTCAAGGCGTCGCGAGCGATGCAGCTTGAAAAAATTCTGGACGGCCTCGATCGGCGTCCGGCGGCGTGAGTACGAATCGGATCGCAGCAACGCACGGATTGCGAACGCGGCAGGGGCGAGCTGCCCGCCGCGTGCCCCAGGGACGGGACCTGCGATCAGCTTGAGATATTTCGGAGTTCTGTCGCGTGTTGGGTCTGCGGGAAAACCGACACTACCCCGCCCTCCTGGGTAGAAGCGACAAACTCGTCGGGCAAAGGGGCTTCTGGGTCAGCCTCTCCGGCGTGGCTTCGTGACAGAACTCACTGGGACCGGGAGCCGGGCATTGGCCCGGCTCCCGGGGGAAACAACAAAGTTTTTAGTGTTCAGTTTTCAGTGTTCAGTGAAGAGCGGCGATGACTGAACACTGAAAACTGAACACTGAAAACTGAGCATGCTCTACTACCTGATCGGCCTTTGGGCGGAGCGTCTGAACGAAGCCGGGCTTGGCTCGTTAGCCGAGTTGTTTCGTTCGATCGTGTTCCGAGCGTCGGCCGCGAGCCTGACGGCGTTCTTGCTCTGCGTGCGGCTTGGGCCCCGAGCGATCCGCTGGCTGGCGGGGCGGTGGCGCGAGCCGATCGGCGGCGACTCGGCGCAGCTCGTTGAGATGAACCGGGCGAAGAAGAACACGCCGACGATGGGCGGCGCGTTCGTACTGGCGTCGCTCGTGATCGCGACGCTCGTGTGGGGCAACGTGCTGAATCCGTTCGTGCTCCTCGGGCTACTCGTGACGCTTGGCCTGGGTTCGCTCGGCGCGGCCGATGATTTGACGAAACTTTCGGGTCGCCGTCGCGGCCTGTCGGAACGGGAGAAGTTGATCGGCCAACTCGCGATCGGGCTGGCCGTGGGCGTTGGCCTGTTTTGGCTCGTTCGCGACACGACATTTGGAACGAGACTCGCGGTGCCGATTTGGCCCGTGTACGTTTCAATCGGCGTGCTGCTGGTGCCGTGGACGGCGCTGGTGATCGCGGGCAGTTCGAATGGTGTGAATCTGACCGACGGCCTCGACGGGTTGGCCGGCGGTTGTCTGGTGTTCGCCGGCGCGGCAGTCGGAGTGCTCGATTACATCGGCGGCCACGCGCGACTGGCGGAACATTTGTCGGTGCCATACGTGCCCGGCTGTGGCGAGTTGACGGTGCTCGTCGGCGCGGCGGTCGGCGCGACGCTGGGATTCTTGTGGTTCAACTGTCATCCGGCCGAGGTGTTCATGGGCGACACGGGGTCGCTGGCGCTCGGCGGGCTGTTGGGATTTGCCGCACTCGTGCCGCGACAGGAATTGTTGCTCGTGATCGCCGGCGGCATTTTCGTGGCGGAAACGATGAGCGTTCTCATTCAGAGGTATTACTTCAAGGCGACGGGGCGACGCGTGTTCTTGTGTGCCCCGCTGCATCACCACTATCAATTCCTCGGTTGGCCCGAGTCGAAGATTGTGGTGCGATTTTGGATTACAGCAGCCCTCCTCTCGATCCTGGCTGTTGCGACCCTCAAGCTTCGGTAATTGAAGGAGTGAGTGGTGAATTGTGAGTGGTTAAGAAACCTCTGACAACTCGCGACTAACAACTCACCTTCGATTATCCGGCCGGTCGGTTCGACCCGGAGCGACCGGGCAAATGCGACAGTTAGGGAGAGGGGGATCCTGGAGCGTGGCGACTCCTAGTGTCCTTCATCGGACACTGAGAGCGTCACGCTCCAGACCCTTTATACGAAACGCGGAGCGGCGACGTGAAAACTCGCACAACCGGTGCGGGTGTGGGGCAAATTCGGAGAATCGGAATCTGAGACCGATTCAAATGACCGACACCAAGAGATGACAAGCGGCCGCCCGTTGCAGTCCTTCCGGCTATTTCGAGTTTGAGAAATCTCGAATACTTCGAGTCTCGTGCTTCTGACTTTCGTTTACCCGCCCATGCAGCTTGAACGCAAACTGCTGATCTTCACGACCGCGGCGCTGGCCGGGCTGGGGCTGCTGATGGTCTACAGTTCGAGTATCACGGCTCGGCCGAGTTTCGCGGACCAGCGGTTTCTGACGCGTCAGCTCTTATTTTTGGCGTCGGGCATTGTCGCGGCGTGCGCGGCCGCGCGGCTGCCGATTGAATTTTGGCGCCGGGCCGCGGTGCCGCTGTTCATCGCAAGCGTCGTGCTGCTCGCCGCGGTGCTGATTCCCGGCGTCGGGGCGCGGCTCAACGGGGCACGGCGCTGGTTTCGATTCGCGTCAATCAGTATTCAACCGTCCGAGTTCGCCAAGCTGTCGCTCGTGCTGGCGCTGGCGCGTTGGATCGAATTGAAGGGCGACGGCGTGCGACGATTTCTCACGGGCTGGCTGCCGCTCACGGTGCCGGCAGTGATCGCGAGCGGTCTGGTGCTCGTTGAGCCGGACTTTGGCGGCGCGGTATTCTTGATCGTCATGGCGATCATGATGCTGTTTCTGGCGGGCGTGCCGCTGTGGCACATGTTGGTCGCGGTCGCGGCCGCGGTGCCGGTCATCGGCATGCTCGTGCTGGCGCAGCCGTATCGCGTGAAGCGGATTTTCGAATTTCTCGCCGGCTGGTCGGACCCGGACGCGGCGCCGTATCAGGTGCAGCAGTCGCTCGTGGCACTCGGCTCCGGCGGCCTGTGGGGCACGGGCCTCGGCCAAGGCTGGCAAAAGTTGGGATTCCTGCCGGAGGCGAACAGCGATTTCGTGTTTGCCGTAGTTGGAGAAGAGCTGGGTCTGGTCGGCACGCTGGCCGTGCTCGCGCTGTGGGGCACTTTTTTGATTTGCGGTTTGCGGCTCGCGCGGCAGGCCGGCACCGACCGATTCGCATACTTGGCGGCGCTCGGACTCGTGAGTCAATCGGTGTTTCAGGCGTTGCTCAACATCGCCGTCGTGACTGGCAGCTTGCCGCCGAAGGGGATCGCACTGCCGTTTCTGAGCGCTGGCGGCTCGAACCTCGTCGTCAGTCTGGTGTCTGTTGGAGTGGTGCTCGGGCTGACGCGGCGAGAAGAAAGAGGATCGCGGATTGAGGATCGAGAATCGAAAGACAGAGTTGCAAAGCTCTATCCTCAATCCTCGATCCTCGATCCTCAGTTTTGATTGGAATGGTGTCTTGAACAAACCAATGCACATCATGTTCGCCGGTGGCGGCACGGGCGGCCATCTCTTTCCGGGGCTGGCCGTGGCCGAGGCCGTTGCGCGGCGCGAGCCCGCCGCGCGAATTTCGTTCTGCGGCACGGGCAAGGAGTGGGAACGCACGCAGGTCGCCGCGGCTGGCTACGACTATCACTCGCTGCCCGCGGCGCCGCTCGTGGCGTCGCCGCTCGGCGTGCTGCGCGCGATTTACTCGAACGGCGTCGGCTACCGCGCGGCGCGGCGAATCATTGAATCGGCATTGCCCGACGTCGTTGTTGGATTGGGTGGATACAGTTCTTTGCCGCTGGGATTGGCCGCCGCGCGGCTCGGTGTGCCACTCGTTTTGCTCGAACAGAATTTGATTCCCGGGCGAGCCAATCGCTGGCTCGCGCGCTGGGCCGCCACCGTTTGCGTTTCGTTCGACGAATCGGCCGAGCAGTTTTCAGTGCGGCCGCGCATCGTCGCGACCGGCAATCCCGTTCGCGCGGCGATCATCGATGCGTCCGCCGAGCGAGCCAACGCAGCAAGTCAATTTCGCGACACGTCGCCGCTCTTGGTGATCCTTGGCGGAAGCCAGGGCGCGCACAGCATCAACCAGCACGTGGTCGAATCGCTGGGACGAGTCGCCGGCTACCTCGCTGACTGGCAGATAATCCATCAGACGGGCGCGAAGGACGCCGATTGGGTTCGCGCGGCCTACGCAGCCGTGGGACTGAACTGCGACGTGCGGCCGTTCATCAGCGACATGGCGGACGTGTATCGCCGCGCGACGCTGGCCGTCGCGCGCGCCGGGGCCACGACGCTCGCGGAACTCGCTGTTGCCGGCGTGCCGGCGATTCTGCTGCCCTTTCCGTTCGCCGCCGCGAACCATCAGTGGCACAACGCCCAAGCCTTCGGCCGCGCCGGCTCGGCCATCGTCGTCGATGACCGACCCGAACCGGGCCGCTCCGCCACTGCGCTCGTCTCCGGCCTCATGCCGCTCCTGCGGCTGCCCGAACTGCGGCGCGAGATGCGTCTTTCCATGCTCAAGATCGCTCAACCATCCGCGGCCAGCGCGATCGTGGACGAGATTCACGCCGTCGCAGCCAATTCACGCCTGGCGCGGCAATCGGCCTGATGCAACCAATGACTCGGCAGCATCCGCTCGGCGCAAAAATTCCCCTCGGAAGAACACATTTATTCCGTGTCCGTTCGTCGGCCTGTATACTCTTTCGGTGTGGCGCGACACCGCACCGCGTCCCGCGAGAAAATCGCCGCAAACTCCACGCACAGGACCTCCGATGGACACGGATCCGAAACTGCAATTTGCTCTACTCGCCCAGCAGCGCGGCCTCATCGACACGACTCAGCTTGCTCAAGTCTGTGTCGCGTGGACCGAGAATAAAGACGTTGAGATCGCGCAGCTAATGCTCGACCGAAAATGGATTAGGGCCGGACAGATTGACGAGATCAACTCGCTCATCGAGCGGCAGCGCGAAAAGCGCGATACCGCGTTAATCAAATCGTCGAGCGTCTCGGCAGCATCGGAAACGCCGGGTTTGGAGCCTGATTCCAGGCGCGAACGGTTGTCGCGAACCGATGAGTTACCGGGACGGCAGAAGGCATCCGGCGAGATCAAGAATGTCGTGCCGCGGCAGGATAGTCCGACGCATGTCGATGGCTCCGACGCGCAGGCGGACGCACTCGACGGCACGGTCGACCTTCCCGCCGAACCGCCACCTGAACCGAAACGGGCCGACGTCACGCGAACGGACTCTCGGACGCCGACGGAGGCACTCAGTGGCAAGGTTGGTTTGCCCGCAGCCGAACAGGAAAACAAACCGAAACGGGTCGAACCGGCGGAGTCCACGGAACAACAAATCGTCAGACCGGTGCGCCAAATCTCGCTGGATACCCTCGAGCTGAAGAGCGAGTCGCGCTCGCATTACACGCTTTCGCGCGTACACGGCAAAGGCGGGCTGGGCCAGGTCTGGCTGGCGATCGACAGTCAATTGAACCGCGAGGTGGCCCTGAAAGAATTGCGGCCCGAAAAGGGCGAGAGCACCGAGACCAGCGCGCGGTTCATCAAAGAGGCGCAGATCACCGGGCAATTGGAGCACCCGAACATCATCCCGGTGTACGAGCTGGAGCGCGGGTCGGACACCGAGGCGCCGTTCTACACGATGCGGTTCATGCGCGGGCGGACGTTGAAGGAACGGATCGACGAGTATCACGAGCATCGCCGCGCGGGCCGTAACGACCGGCTGGAAAATCGCCAGTTGCTCAGCGTCTTCGTCGGCGTGTGCAATGCCCTCGCGTACGCGCACTCGCGCGGGGTCGTGCATCGCGATCTCAAACCGCACAACGTGATGCTGGGCGATTTCGGTGAAGTCATCGTGATCGACTGGGGGCTTGCAAAATCGCTGAAGCAGCCCGATGAAGTGAGCGACCTCCGAGATATTCACGTCGAGGACGGGGCGGGCGTGGCCGCGACGATGGAAGGAAAGGTGCTGGGCACGCCGGCGTTCATGGCACCCGAGCAGGCTGACGGAAAACTGAGCCTGATCGACGCGCGATCGGACATCTACGGACTCGGCGCCATCCTGTTCATGATCCTGACGGGCCAGCCGCCTCACCGTGGGATGGAGACCGGCAACTCGTTCAAGGACACGATGGAATTGCTCAGGCAGATATCGAGCGGGCCGACTCCCAGCGCGCGGGTGATCGATCCGTCCGTGCCGGCGCCGCTGGACGCGATCGCGGCGAAGGCGATGGCAAAGGAGCGGGTGAATCGTTACGCCAAGGTCTCAGAATTGGCGGATGACGTGCAGCGTTGGCTTGGCGACGAGCCGGTTTCGGTGCATCGCGATCCGTGGCAAGAGCGGCTGCGTCGCTGGACGCGGCGGCATCGTGCGTGGACGCAGGCCGCGGCCGCCGCGCTCGTTCTGGTGACGTTGGTCTCCGTCCTGGCGTCGGTGTTTGTGAACCGCGCGCGGCGGCAGGTCGAAAAATCGCTCGTGGCGGAACGTGACGCCAAGGCCGAAGCGACGCGCCGATTCAAGGAGGCGCGCGACGCCGTGGACAAGTCGCTCACCGGCGTCAGCGGCGTGCTGCTGTACTACCCCGGCGTGCAACCGCTGCGCATCGAATTGCTCAAGAAGGCGGCGGAAGATTACGAGCGATTCGCCAACGAGAAGAGCGACGACCCGGAACTGCGTGCGGAATCCGGCCGCGCGTTGTTGCGACTCGGCGACGTCCGCCAACTGCTGGCCCAGAATCGAGAGGCCGAGCAGGCGTATCGGTCCGCCGAGTCGCGGTTTGACGAGCTGTGCCACACGGAGCCGGACAACGCGGAATTCGCGGTGGATCTGGCCCACGCGCGCACGCGGCTCGGCTCGCTGTACGCCGACGTCGGTCCGCACGCGGATGCCGCGCCGGCGTTCAACGACGCAATCAGATCCCTTGACAAGTTAACGTCGCAATACCCGGGCGAGGCGCGGTATCGCTTCGAAAAAGCGCTCGCACTGCTTCATCGCGTGGCGCTGCTGAAGAAGACCGGCAAGTTGAACGACGCACGAGAGATCCTGGAGCGTGAGATCGAGCGCGAGTTCAGGCAACTCACATTGGACGACCCCGATCCAAAGTACGCTGAGGCGTTGGGGGCGGCGCGACGCGAACTCGGCCAATTGCTCGGCATGATGGGTCAGAACGATCTTGCGGCGGCGAAGCTGCGCGAGGCGGTTCCCGTGTTCCGCGAACTGACAATCGTACAGCCCAACCACCCGCCGTACTTGGAAGGGC
>Ga0247727_10014990_pt1 | contig 12788 bp, 10 predicted proteins | sample WisWelCaveWW1625_FD_202498 | JGI IMG/M metagenome (GOLD analysis project Ga0247727, IMG submission 202498) | Biofilm microbial communities from Wishing Well Cave, Virginia, United States - WW16-25 | ecosystem: Environmental > Aquatic > Deep subsurface > Groundwater > Cave microbial mat | place...
CTCGCGAGAAACTGGACGAAATCCGAAAGTCGATTCCGCCGTTGTGAGTTGCCCGGCCGTCTGGCAAGATTTGGGCATGACGCCTGAACTCTTTCATCCCATCATCGCCCGTTGGTTTCAAAACCGATTCGGCGCGCCGACCGAGCCGCAGCGGCTGGGGTGGCCGGAGATCGTCGCGGGCCGGAATACGCTCGTCGCCGCGCCGACCGGGTCGGGTAAGACGCTCGCGGCGTTTTTGGTGTGCATCGACCGGCTGCTGCGGCAAGCGATCGATGGCACGCTCGCCGACGAGACGCAGGTCGTGTACGTGTCGCCGCTCAAGGCGCTGTCGAACGACGTGCGGCGGAACTTGGAAGTGCCGCTTGCGGAGATCGTCGAGTTGGCGAGGGCCGAGTTGCCCGGCGGCGGACTGTTCGACGGTGCCGCGCATGAACTGCCGCCGATTCGCGTGCTGGTGCGCACGGGCGACACGCCCGCGCGCGAACGGCAGCGGATGATGAAGCAGCCGCCGCACATCCTCGTCACGACGCCCGAGTCGCTCTACATCATGCTCACGGCCGTGAAGGGCCGCGAGATGCTCCGCACGACGCGCACGGTTATCGTCGATGAAATCCACGCGCTCGCGCGCGACAAACGCGGATCGCACCTCACGCTGTCGCTGGAACGCCTCGCCGCCCTGTGCGGCACGCCACCCGTTCGCATCGGTCTGTCGGCGACCGTGCGGCCAGTTGAAGAAATCGCACGGTTCCTGGTCGGCATGAATGGCAGCGGTGAAATCCCGGCTCCCTCTCCCCGTCTGCGAGGAGAGGGTTGGGGTGAGGGGTTGTCGAAATCACACTCGGTGCCTGATGCGACGACCCCTCACCCCCAGCCCCTCTCCCCGCAAACGGGGCGAGGGGAGTTTCATTGCTCGATCATCGACGTCGGCCACGTGCGCGAGTTGAGCCTCGGCATCGAAGTGCCGCCGAGCGAGCTGGCGGCCGTCTGTTCGCACGAGCAGTGGGCCGAGGTGTACGAACGGCTCAAGGAGTTGATCGGTTCGCACCGCAGCACGCTCATTTTTGTGAACACGCGGCGACTCGCGGAGCGCGTCGCGCACAACTTGCGGCAGACACTCGGCGAAGAATCGGTCGCGGCGCACCATGGCAGCCTGTCGCGGGAAATTCGGCTGCACGCCGAAGAGCGGTTGAAATCGGGGCAGTTCAAGGCGATCGTTGCCACGGCGTCGTTGGAGTTGGGCATCGACGTCGGGTTCATCGATCTTGTTTGTCAGATTGGTTCGCCGCGATCGATTGCCACGTTCTTGCAGCGTGTCGGTCGATCGGGTCACTCGCTGGGCCGCGTGCCGAAAGGCCGGCTGTTCCCGCTGACGCGCGATGAGCTGCTCGAATGCCTGGCGCTGCTGCGCGCGGTGCGTGCGCGGCGGTTGGACGCGGTGGAGATTCCCGTCGGGCCGCTCGATATTCTCGCTCAGCAGATTGTCGCGGCCGTGGCCTGCGAAGATTGGCAGGAAGACGATCTCTTTGAAGTGTTCCGGCGCGCGTGGCCGTTTCGCGAACTAAGTCGCGCGAATTTCGACGCAGTCGTCGAGATGCTCAGCGAAGGATTCGGCGTGGGGCGGCGGCGCGGCGCGTACTTGCACCGTGATCGCGTGAACGGCCGGCTCCGCGCTCGCCGCGGCGCTCGCATCGCCGCGATCACGTCCGGCGGGGCGATCCCCGAAACCGGCGACTACCGCGTCGTCACCGAAACCGACCGCACGCTTGTCGGCAGCGTGAACGAGGACTTCGCGATCGAGAGCATGGCGGGCGATGTGTTCATTCTGGGCAACACGTCGTGGCGCATCCGCCACGTCCGTGGCGGCGAGGTCGTCGTGAACGACGCGCAAGGCCAGCCGGCCACGATCCCGTTCTGGCTCGGTGAGGCACCGGCGCGCACCGTGGAGTTGTCGGAGGAACTGGCTCGGCTGCGCGAAGACTTGGCGGATCGTGTCGGCGCAGGTCGAGTATCGAAGATCGAGGATAGAGGATCGGAAGAAGTGAATTGCGATCCTCAATCCTCAATCCTCGATCCTCAGTCTTCTGCGCGCCAATGGCTTCAACAGGAATGCGGCGTCGAAGAATGGCCCGCGCGGCAGGCAGCGCGCTACGTCGCCGCGCAACGGGCCGCGATCGGACTCGTGCCGACGCAGCGGCAGGTGGTGTTCGAGCGGTTCTTCGACGAATCGGGCGGCATGCAGCTTGTCATTCACGGGCCGTTCGGCGGGCGGATCAATCGCGCGTGGGGGCTCGCGCTCCGCAAGCGATTCTGCCGCAGTTTCGATTTTGAGCTGCAGGCGGCGGCGAACGACAACGGCATCGTGCTGTCGCTCGGGCCGCAGCACAGTTTTCCGATCGAGCAACTGTTCAAGATGCTGCGGCCGGACAACGGCGAACATCTGCTCACGCAGGCGCTGCTGGCCGTGCCGATGTTCGGCACGCGCTGGCGCTGGAACGCGACGCGGTCGCTCGCGGTGCTGCGGTTCAGCGGCGGCAAGAAAGTGCCCGCGTACCTGCAGCGATTTCGATCCGACGACCTGCTCACCGCCGCGTTCCCGGCCCAGACCGCGTGCTTCGAAAACCGGCCGGAGGATGTGGAGATTCCGGACCACCCGCTAGTGAATCAAACGGTTTACGATTGCCTGCACGAGGCGATGGACAAAGATCGCTGGCTCGCGCTGCTCGGCGACATCGAGGCGGGCCGCGTCGAGTTGATTGCGCGCGACACGCGCGAGCCGTCGCCGTTCAGTCACGAGATTTTGAATTCGAATCCGTACGCATTCCTCGACGACGCCCCCCTGGAGGAGCGTCGCGCGCGGGCCGTCGCGCTGCGGCGAACCTTGTCCGTCGAGTCGGCAAGCGATATGGGGAAACTCGACCCGGGGGCAATCGCGCAAGTGCGATCCGAGGCGTGGCCGGTCGTGCGCGATGCGGATGAACTGCACGACTCGCTCTTGATGATGTCGGCGTTGCCGGCCGCGGAAGGCGCGTCGTGGACGCCGTGGTTTCACGAACTGGTCGCGGCGGGCCGGGCCACGGAGGCGCGTCGCCCGGACGGTCCGCCGCTCTGGGTCGCGACGGAGTGCTGGCCGCTGGTACACGCGGCGTTTCCGAGCGCTCAGCCGGCGCCGCCGATCGTCGTGCCGGAGTCCGTCGCGAAATCGGTGGACGACGCGGACGCGTGGATCGCACTGGTGCGCGGCCGGCTGGAATGCTGCGGGCCGGTGACGGCATCGCGCGTCGCCGCCGATCTTGGCCTTTCGACCGGGGCCGTCGAGGCGGCGCTCGAGGCGCTGGAAGGCGAAGGCTTCGCGCTGCGCGGCCGATTTACGGAGGAAGGCAGTAGGGAGTTGGCAGTAGGCAGTAGTGAAGCAGAATCAACATCCCAACTGCCTACTGCCAACTCCCTTCTGCCTTCCGAATGGTGCGAGCGCCGGCTGCTCGCGCGGATTCATCGGCTGACGCTTGACGGATTGCGGCAGCAGATTCGGCCGGTCGAAGCGGCGGATTTCGTGCGGTTCCTCATGGGACGGCAGCACGTCGCGCGCGACGCGCGGCTGGAAGGACGGCGGTCGCTGGTGGACGTGGTCGAGCAGCTTCAAGGGTTCGAGATTCCGGCGGGTGCGTGGGAGCAGGAGATTCTGCCGGCGCGGATCGCGAACTACGACCCCGAGTGGCTCGACGAATTATCGCTCGGCGGGCACATCGCGTGGGGACGACTCGCGCCGCCGCGCAAGGATGAAGACGACGGCCCGTCGCGCGCGGGGTTGACTCGCGTCGTGCCGATCTCGCTGGCATTTCGCGAAGACATGGCGTGGCTCGTGGCGACCGAGCCGCCGACCGCGGCGCCGCCAATCAAAAAGGGGATGAGTCCAATTTCAAGATCGCAGACATTGGACTCATCCCTTTTTTGCCCGCCGCTGCGGTCGGGAGCCCGCACGGTGTTGGACGCGCTCGCCGCACGGGGTGCTCTGTTTCCGGCGGACCTGCAGTCGGTTACCGGGCTGTTAGCGACGCAGTTGGAAGAGGCGCTGGGCGAACTCGCGGCGCTCGGTTTGGTGACGGCCGACGGATTCGCTGCGATCCGGTCGATCGTGACGCGAGGCAACCGGCGGCCCGGCGGCTCGCGGCGGCGGCTCGCTCGTTGGGGTCGATTGACGACGCGTGCGAAGGCATCCGGCGGCCGATGGTCGCTGTTCGCGCGGCCTGCCGCGGCCACGCGGCCGGAAGAGCGAGCGGAGCGCTGGGCTGCCCAGTTGTTGCGGCGATACGGCGTCGTGTTTCGCGACTTGCTCGCGCGCGAATCCGCCGCGCCGCCGTGGCGGCTGTTGCAACCGGTGCTGCGTCGTCAGGAAGCGCGCGGCGAGATTCGCGGCGGGCGCTTCGTCGCGGGCGTCGCGGGCGAACAGTTCGCGACGCCGGACGCGGTCGAGAGGCTGCGGCGAATCCGCGACTCGAAGCCGCCCGTTCAGAATCACAACGGCACGGGCGATTGGCTCGTGCTTTCCGCAACCGATCCGATCAACCTGTTTGGCGTGATCACGCCCGGCCCGCGCGTGCCCGCGACGCGTGGTAATCGATTCGTGGTTCGCGACGGGCGGCTCGTCGCGTCGCTCGTGGCGGGCAAAGTTGAATTTCAAGAGGCGGCGGAGCCGGTCGTTGCCCGCGAGATGGAGCGGCAACTTCGCACAAGTGCGGCGGTGCGGGCCGCCACCAATTCCGACCGGCCCGCAGCGGCTCGGCTCACGTCAAATTCCCGGTCGGGCTGAGCACGCGCTTCAGGTCTTGCTGCGGCCAATTCTTAAGCACGGCAACGTAGGTGGTGTCGCCTTCCGTCCACGCGATCACGACCATGTTGCGCGTCTGGTAGATTGGCCAGCGGCTGAGATCGAGCGCGCTCATGTCGAACTCGGCGTGCGGCAGCGCGATCACGTCGGCGCTGCACCGGCCGTCGAGGTAATCGTATTGAAACACCGCCACACGCTGGTTCGCGACGGTCGTCTCGGCGATCGCGTGCAGTCCAGTCGTCAGCCAGCGGAGCGGATGGGTCGGCTTCAGCCGAAGTCGCTTCAATCGAGCCACGGACCAATCACGAAGCGCGATTGGGTCCGTCAGGTCGGCCGGAACTTCGACTAACGATTTCAACAAGTTTTCATCAACGGCAGCCACGGCGCTTTCGCCCAGAGCTTTCGCGTTCGACGCCGCTACGACAGGTTCCCGCGGCGGTTTCGGCCACTTCGCGAAACTAACCGCGAGTACCAGGACGGCTGCCGCGGCGAGGCCCCACGCAACAACGCAGCGACGCCAGCGCACGATCGGCACGCGATCGAGTCGATGCAAGATTCGGTCGTGCAGATTCTCCGGAATCGGCACGGCGGACATCGCCGCCACGACCCGCGCGTCGAATGCCTGACGTGTTCGGAATTGACCCAAACAGTCCGGGCACTCCTCCAGGTGAGCGGCCGCGCCGGTCAATTCCGGCGCCGCCCAGTCGTCGTGCGCGGAACGGCACAACTCCATCAATCGTTGAGCGGTTTTGCAGTCCATCAGGTCACTCCGGGCCTGGCAGGATTGAGCGGAGCGGCGTCGCAGTGCGGCCGCAAACGGTAGCGCAAAAATGCCTTGGCCCGCGCCAGCCGGCTCATTACCGTCCCAATCGGCACTCCTAACTGGTCCGCGATCTGCCGGTAGGAAAACTCTTCAAAGTAAAACAGGATCACCGGCGTGCGAAACGCCTCGGGCAAATCGGCGAGCACCGCTTGCAGCCGCTCCGAGTCCACTTCGGCCGCCGCGTCGGCGGCGTCTTCGGGATCGCACTCGAGCGAATCGAGCGATTCCCACGTGACGACGTTGTTCGCGCGGCGCCGGTGCAGGAAATGATTCCGCAAGATTTTGCACAGCCAGCCGCGGGCGCTCGCCGGGTCGCGAAGCTGCCCGATCTTTTCCTGCGCCGTGCAGAACGTCTCCTGCGTCAAATCCTCCGCATCCACGGCGGACCCGCTCAGCCGATACGCGAACCGGTACAGCATCGCATAATGCTGTTCGACCAGCGTCGTAACTTCCATCGCACCGCTCGGCTTTCCCATGCGATTCCTTACGTCAGACAAGATGCCGTGGGTCGGCGTTTTATTCCCAAAAATGGACTGGGCGGCTGACACCAGCGTAGCGACGCGCGGCCCCGATTGTCGTGCGAAAAATCCACGACCCGGGCCAAACGCACGGCCGAACGCAGAAATGCGGAATAACCAAGGCACCTGGCGCATCCATTTGTCAGAACGAGTAAGGGCGGAATCGGTCCGTCCATTGTTGACCAGATTGGCCACTTGAGGAGGATTTTCCCATGAGAGTTTGGACGAGTGCGGTTTTGGTGTTGGGATTGTGTGTCGCGATGTGCGTCGGTTGCGCCGACACGTCGACGCCGAAGGCTCCGGCGAGCGGCGGCGGACCGGCGCTGATTACGCCTGGAGAAAACGGGGCGCCTGCCGGTCCGATTACCGAGGGTGAAGCCACGACTCCCGCCGCGGTAACGCCGTCGACCGAAAAGCCGGGTGACAAGCCGGCCGCTGACACAAAGCCGGCCGACGAGAACAAGGGTGACGAGAAGAAAGCCGACGAGACGAAGGCCGGCGACGAAAAGAAGGCTGACGAAAAGCCAGCCGACGCAAAGAAGGGTGATGGAAAAGCGGTCGACGAAAAGAAGCCTGAGTAACCCGCCGCGCCGTTTGAGTTCGTGACGCACGATCGCGCCGGCGAGGGAAGTCTGCGTCGCATTCTTCCTTCGCCGGCGCGTCGGCCAATATCAGCAGGATTCGCGCGCCAAGCAACCGAACGCCTGGCACGCTTGACCGCCCAGCAGCCTCACGTCGCAATTGAAAAACAGCACGTTTCACAAAGCGGCGCTGTTCAAACCGACTACGTACGGCCAACTTCCCGGCGCACGCCACAACTCGATCATTGCTTTCCCGTCAGGTAAACGACCGGCAAAACAGCGAAAGCAGAATCGCCGCGCGGCCGCGGCGCCAAAATAGGCCGCACAGCTTGTGAAAGATTTTTTTCCGCCGCTTGACCGAATGCATCGAGGTCTTTAATATTCCGCCCTGACGTGTGGCAAGAAGTTTCGGAAGGGTCGCGAAGGCGTCGCAGCCTCACCTTTCATCGCGCTGAACGAGGACGCTGGGATTGGTCAGGACGCAGTGACCGAGAGTTGCGGGGAATGCTTCCGGAGCGAAGTATCTTCTTGCGAAACGTGGCTGCGACGCCGTTGGGACTCGTAACCCGCCGAAACCGTCTCACGCAGTTGTGCAACGAGTCCGATGGAAGTCCAGGCTTGCCTGGCGACACCGCACTGCATGCCGCACCCAGCGTAAGTTCGTTCCAAACCGACAGTCGAACGTATGGCGAAGTTGGCTCGTGGGAGTTGATCCTCCGGATTTCTACCATCGGGAGCCGGGAGCGAACTGTTTTTGTTTCGTTCGGGGACGATCCGGTGCCGTGTGAAACGGCGGGGAAGCGCACGGAGGTCTCAACCGAAAAAGGATGGAGCGATGAAGTGCCCAAACTGTGTGCTGGGAGATTTGCAGTTCTTCATCCGAGGCGAATTGCGATTTCGCACCGACGCCCAGGGGCGGCCCTGTGGTACTGCTGACATTCAAACTAGCGAAGAGAAGTGCTGGCTGCGATGCGATACCTGCAGCGCCAGCTTCGGCGTCGACGGATTCCGCGACGACGGGGCGGGCGAAGCGATTTTGCGAGAGGTCGAAACTTCCATCGACGATTCGTGAGTTCGACGACCGCCGAGCAAACCGCGTTTGAGCCGTAACAGACGGCACGGAAGCCTCGTGACGCTGCGTCGCGGATGCGTGGTTCGTGCGCGGCGCGCCAATTCAGCAACTCATTTCGTTCAACTCGTTGACCGACCGGCCAATCGCCGAGTACTATTACCGCCAGCGAACAAACTCCGATTCGGACCGTTGCGGAACCGGGTTCTGAATTCTTCGTTTCGGTCTTGCCGCCGCGCGAGCGGCGATCAGGTGGCGCGATGACAATGCCCGACTGGCTGACGATGGACGGTTTGCGTGCCAAGTGGCGCGAAATGGTAATACCCTCGTGGCTCGTCAGCGTGATCCTACACTCGGTCGCGCTGGTGATCTTGTCGTTCTTGTTCATGGAGCCGCCCGCGACGCGCACGGTGGACGACTTGGAGACGGAGTTGGCGGCGATTCCGGAACAGCCGAATCTCGATGAGATTCAACTTGACCCGCTGCCGCTCGAGCCGCCACAGACGATGGACGTGCCCGCGCCGACGGAACCGACCGTGGCATCGGTCGCTGTGCCCGACGCGCAAGTGAACGCCGCGCCGCTCTCGCCCGTGGACATGCCCGCGCTCGACAACATGTCGTCGCTGCTCTCGGGGATCAATCCGTCCGGCTCCGCGGCGAAGGGCGCCGGCGGCGTCTTGAATTCGCGTGGCAGCGGCATGAAGGCCGCGCTGGTCGGCAGCCAGGGTGGAACGAAACAGACCGAGCAAGCGGTGCACGCTGGACTCGAATGGCTGATCCGCCATCAGTGGCCGGACGGCCACTGGAGCCTGCACGACTTTCCGTGCAAAGGTGGTCGCTGTTCCGGCGCCGGCGTCGGCAAATACGACATGGCCGGCACCGCGTTCGGCCTCCTGCCCTTCATGGCCGCGAACTACACGCATCAATCCGGCCCGTACCAAAAACAGGTCCGCGCGGGCTTGAACTGGATGATCGCCCACCAGGACAAAGAGACGGGCAGCCTCGCGAAAGACGTCGGCAACAACATGTACGTGCACGGCCTCGCGTCCATTGTGCTCGCTGAGGCGTACGCACTGACTCAGGACCGACAAGTTGGCGCGGCGGCCCAGAAGGCGATTCGCTTCATCGAGTTCGCGCAGAATCCGAGCCACGGCGGCTGGCGATACACGCCGAAACAGGACACCGGCGACACGTCCGTCGTCGGTTGGCAGTTGATGGCGCTCAAGAGCGCTCAGATGGGCGGCCTCGAAGTGAAACCCGGCACGCTCGACGGGGCGAAAAAGTTCCTCAAGTCCGTTTCGTTCGGCAAAAAGGGCGGCCTGTTCGGCTACGACAGGCCGGGCGGCGGCAGCCAGGCGATGACCGCCGTCGGATTGCTCTGCCAGCAATACATGGGTGCGATTCGCACCGAAGAAGGAATTCGCGAGGGCGTCGATTTCATCAAGGCGAATCCGCCAAGCATGAGCAATCGCAATTGTTACTACTGGTACTACGCCACGCAGGTCATGCACAACATGCAAGGCGCGGAGTGGGACCGCTGGAACCGCGAAATGCGGACCGTCTGGGTCGAGTCGCAGGAACGCGAAAAGGGCAAATGCGAGCACGGAAGTTGGGACCCGGAGAAGCCAACCAAGGACCGCGGCCACACCGAAGTCGGCGGCCGCGTCATGATCACGAGCATCGGCCTGCTCACGCTCGAAGTCTACTACCGCTACCTGCCGCTCTATAAGATCATGGGCGGCGACGCCGATGTGGCGAGCACGAAGTGACGCGCGCTGCCACGAGAGACAATCATGTTGCGGTTTGGTGCTGCCGATCCTGAGAAGCCCCGTCGCCTGTTCCCCGCGCGAGCACGCGTCTGGCACCTCGTGTTCATGCTCGTGATGACGGTCTTGCTCATGATCTGGATGGCGGTCTGGGCGTATCGCGCCGACGCGCCCGGCGAGCCGATCCGCGATCTCTCCGGCACGTCCGTCGTTACGGAATCGCCGTCCACGAGTCGGGCCGATCAACCGTCCGCCGAGGACGAGGCCGAAACCATTCGCATGATCGAACTCAGCCGGCTGCGCGAGTTCGTCGATCACGAGCGCGACCTTGCCGCGGAACCGTATTATTATTCGCTCGACCTCGCGCGGCACAATCCGCCGGAATGGCTTGAAGAGCACGGACGCCGCGACCTCACGTGGGCTCAACTCTTTCGCGACCCGGAGAAATATCGCGGCCAACTCGTGCTGCTGCGCGGCCGGCTGCGCCGACTCATTCGCGACGACGTCGACGCAAACGACTACGGCCTCACGTCGCGCTACGAAGGCTGGCTCTACACCGAGGATTCGGGCAAGTACGCCTACTGCGTGATCGTCACGGACCCACCGACAGGCATGCCGCTCGGGGCGATCAACGAAAGCGTCGCGGTCGCCGGCTACTTTCTCGGCTGGTGGCGGCACAAGAATCAGGATGACAAACTGACGTCGTCGCCCGTGATCCTCGGTCACCGCTTCGTTTGGCACGAACAGCCGGAGCGGCCCGACGTCGTGTTCGCCCGATCGCACGGCTTGGCGATCGGCGTTGCCGTCGCCATCGTGCTGCTCGTGTTCTTCGTCGCGTTCTTCGCCCGTCGCAAGCGCCGCTCACCGGTGGCGAGCGCGCTTGAGCGCGATTTGGCGCTGCACGTATTCGAAGAACATCCTGCCGGCCCGGCGCAACCGAACGAATTCCGCGGCGATCCCAACCTCAACTAGGCCACGCCGCGACACGACTCCGCGGGTGCAAGTTGGAAGCAAGTCCATCCGTGGATTGACAAGTGGCCAAAACCAAAGCCATGCTGTGCCGAGTCGTGCGTGTCAGCCAAAAAAGGAGCACTCAAATGCGCAGCCCACAATCGGCGATTTCTCTGGCATTCACGCTGGCCGCAGCCACGCTAGCCGCGTCCTCTCTGTTCGCCGACGAGGCGCGAACCACGGATGAAAAAACGAAAACCGCGCCGTTCACGTATGTCTGCGCCAAGGCGTTCCACATCCCGCCCGAGACCACGACCGAAGAGTCCGGCTACTTCTCCCTCTGTGAAGGGCGGAACGGCAAGATCTATGTCGGCACTGCCGCGTACGGGCGGAACTCGTATCTGATCGAGTTCGACCCGGCCACCGAAAAAATGCGAATCGTTCTCGACACGCACAAACTCGTCGGCCTGCCGCTGACGGCCACGGGATATGCCGCGCAGTCCAAGCTCCACACGCGCAACTTCGTCGGCCCGTCGGGCAAAATCTACGTCGGCTCCAAGCAGGGCTACGCGACGGCGGCGGAGAACGAGGCACTCAAACGCGGCGAAAAGATTCCCGTTTATCGCGGCGGTTACGTGATGACGTACGATCCATCGACCGACACGGTCGAGAACCTCGGTATGCCGATGCCGTTTACCGACCAGCAGCTCGCCGCCGGCAAAAAAGAAGGCCAGGGCGTGATCGACGTCACGGCCGACGAAGCGCGCGGCCTGATCTACGTCGTCACCTGCGAAGAGCAGCACTGGATACTCTACGACGTGAAGACCAAAAAGTACCGCGAGTTGGGCCCGATCCTGCGCGACCAACCGAACACGCTGATCGACGCCCAAGGCCGCGGCACGGCAATCACGGCCGACTTCAAAGTCGCCCGCTTCGACCCGGCGACCGACAAGGTCTCCGTCGATCCGCTGCTCGTCGTAGGCAAGCCGTTTGCCGACTACCTCGCTGCCAAGCGCGTTCACCCCGACTGGCGAATCACGCCCGACGGCAAGACCGCTTACCTGCAATTGCTCGACGACCTCCGCATGTTTCGCGTGGACCTCGCGAGCGCCGCGGGTCAACCCGTGATCGCCACGAATCTCGGCGACCGCATCGCGGGCGAGCATCCCGACTCGCGCGGCTCAATCTGCCTCGGCCCCGACGGCCGCGTCTACTCGGCGGTCCGCATCGACAACAAGACCGGCTTCGGCTCCGGCTACCTGCACCACCTCGTCCGCCACGACCCCGCGACCCGCGCGATGGACGACCTGGGCGTTCTGGCAGTCAAGAACCCCAACTTCTTCAACTTCGCCGCCGGCCGCACCAAGAATCCCGACGGCACCGAGCGGCCGATCCACGGCTACCACACGCTCCCCGACGGCACGCTCACGCCGCTGCACGTCATCATGGCCATGATCGTCGCCCACGATGGGACGATCTACGCCACGACCATCTACCCCTTCACGCTGCTGAAGATCGATCCGGTCAAGGCCGTGAAGTAGAAAAGTGGTTCACACTCCGTGCGGCCGGCAAGTCGCTGCCCTTCAATCAAGCCTACCTGATTGAGACATTGCATTTTCGCGTTCCATCTGCACAAGACCCTAAATGGGAACGACCGACGCGAGAAACCTCCGTGCCGAGTTGCGCCTACTTCTTTTGCTTAGTCGAAAAGACAAGAAACGGCTGCGAGACCAGCATGACCGGAAACGGCACGGCTGCAGGAAAACTTCCAGAATGGTGCAACGTCTACGCGGGGCTGAGCGACGAGGAGATCGCCGACGTGGAGAAGACGATCCTCACCCGTGCAGACCTGAGCCGGCCTTCCGAGTAACGCATGCCAGTGTCGCTTCTCGATACTGACATTCTCAACGAAGTGTTCAAGCAGAAGAATGCGAACGTCGTGGCGCACGCCGCCGCGTATCTCGCCCAGCACGGGCAATCGCCATGTCGTCCATCAGTTGGTACGAAGTGCTGTGCGGCCTGAAGGAGAAGAGCTGCTCAAAAGTCGCGACGGCTGGTGGGTCGCATACCACGGCGACGAGCGGATCGGCTTCGCGAGTTCTCAGAGAAAGCTGCATCAGGAATGCTTGCGGCGTGGCCTGACCGACGACCAATTCTTGGTGTGCGGCATCTTTCCCGGCGCGGCCGACGACACGGCCGAACTTCTCACACCGTGGTAATTCGATCGATTGGCAAGGACGACCGACATCGCCACC
>Ga0247727_10014991_pt1 | contig 12788 bp, 8 predicted proteins | sample WisWelCaveWW1625_FD_202498 | JGI IMG/M metagenome (GOLD analysis project Ga0247727, IMG submission 202498) | Biofilm microbial communities from Wishing Well Cave, Virginia, United States - WW16-25 | ecosystem: Environmental > Aquatic > Deep subsurface > Groundwater > Cave microbial mat | place...
CGTGCACAACGAGCTGATTAAAGATGATCGCTTCGTGCTGGTTGGCCGCGGCACTTATGGTTTACGCGAATTTGGTATTCTTCCCGGCACTGCCCGCGAGGTAATTACCCACTTCTTGCAGAATCAATACGCCTTGGCTTCCAGGGATTTGGTAAAATTAGTTTTGCAACAGCGTCAGTTTAAGGAAAACACTCTTCTTTTGAATCTTCAAAACCGCAAGTATTTTAAGCGTCTCCCCGACGGAAAGTACACAATCCTGGCTTAAGTTTTTAGCCACTAGCCACTAGTCGCTAGTGGCTAGTCAAAGTTTCTCTCCCCAAAACTTTGGCGGAAATTTTTTGTGTTGTATAATTTAGATAAAGTAAAATGATTGAATTTATTGGGGAAATCGCGTACGGAATTTGGCAAAACATGCTTTTGGTTATTTCTTGGACCTGGTGGATTTTATTGCCCGCATGGTTATTAATCATCTGGTGGTATTTTTGGAAGTTTTATATTCAACTGTTCTATCTTCAAAGTCAAAGGTGGGTGCTTTTAGAAATTAAAATTCCTAGCGATATTGAAAAAACCCCCAAGGGCATGGAGCAGATTTTCGCGTCTTTTTACGCTATTTATTCTTTTGGCTTGAAGGTTTCGGAAATGTATTGGCAGGGACGTTTGGAAGAGGACTACGTTTCTTTAGAGATGGTCGGCAATGCCGGTTCAGTGCACTTTTTTATTCGCACGCCGGTAAACTTCCGCAATTTAATTGAATCGGCTATTTACGCCCAATACCCGCAGGCGGAAATTTTTGAAGCCGAGGATTATACCAAGCAATTCCCGAACGTGCTTCCGAATAAAACCTATGACCTTTGGGGAACGGATTATTATTTCAATAATAAAAATATTTTCCCAATTCGCACTTATGAATTTTTTGAAGGTCAGGTGGAGGAAAAACGCGTGGATCCATTAGGTAACTTAATTGAAGTGATGTCCCGTCTTCAAAAAGACGAAGCGCTTTGGGTGCAAATTTTAATGATGCCGGCGGATTCCGCCTGGAAAGATGAAGCCGCGGCGTTACGGGATAAAATGCTCAAGCGTCAAGCCGCTCCAAAAGCTCCTTCTTTAGCCGGCAAGGCTTTTGAGTTCGGCCAGCATTTAGCGACGGCGCCGTTCGGAAAATCCGAATGGGAAAAGCCTAAGGTTCCTGATAAGAAGGAGGCGGGAAGTTTAATGCATCTTTCGGAAGGTGAAAAGGATATGCTCAAAGCGGTAGAATTAAAGGCGAGCAAGCTTGGCTTCACCTGCAACCTTCGTTTTATTTATATTGATCGCCGCGATAGTTTTACAGGCTTGAACGTGGCGGCTACTATGTCCACGTTTATGCAATTCAACGATTTAGCCTCCAATGGTTTCCGTCCGAATAAACAAACCATGACCAAGGCGAAAGGTATTTTTAAGAAAAGCGAGATGTTTTATCGCAAGCGCATGCTTTATCAAAATTATTTGCGTTTGAATTTTTCTCCGAAAACCATGATTCTCAACACCGAAGAACTGGCGACGCTCTTCCACTTCCCGAACTTTTTGGTGCAGGCTCCGGCGGTGGAGCGCGTGGAAGCGAAAAAAGCCGGCCCGCCAACTGACTTACCAATAGATAGATAAATATGAGCGACATTACAATTTTCGGACAAACGACTTTTCGGAATCAGCTGATAAAATTTGGCATCAAAACTGATGACCGGCGCCGCCACATGTATCTGGTGGGTAAAACCGGTATGGGTAAAACCACTATGTTAGAAAACATGGTGATCGCGGACATGCGTTCCGGTAAGGGGTTCGCCTTGATTGATCCGCACGGAGATTTCGCGGAAAAAATGCTGGATTACGTTCCCGAGGAGCGTCTTGACGATGTAATTTATATTAATCCGGCGGATATTGATTTTCCCATCGCCTTTAATCCGTTGGAACAGGTGAACAACGAATTCCGTCATTTAGTGGCTTCCAGCATCATGGGCGTGTTCAAAAAAATCTGGCCGGATGTCTGGTCTCCCCGCATGGAATATATTTTAAACAACACCCTCTTAGCTCTTTTGGAAAACCCCGGCTCCACGCTGTTGGGCATTATGCGCATGTTGAATGATAAGGACTATCGCAAGGCGGTAGTGGATAATTTGAAAGATCCGGTGATTAAGGGATTTTGGGTGAATGAATTTTCCCGTTATTCGCAAAAGTTTGAAACCGAAGCCACCGCCGCCATTCAAAACAAAGTTGGCCAATTTGTTTCTAATCCTTTAATCCGCAATATTTTAGGTCAAAAACAATCCTCGGTGGATATCCGCAAAGCCATGGACCAAGGGAAAATTCTTATTGTGAATCTTTCCAAGGGGCGCATCGGTGAAGATAATTCCGCCCTATTAGGTTCTTTGGTTATTACTAAAATCCAATTATCTGCCATGTCGCGCGTGGATATTCCTGAAAATGAACGCCGCGATTTTTATCTTTACGTGGACGAGTTTCAAAACTTCGCCACCGATTCTTTCGCCAACATTCTTTCCGAGGCCCGCAAATATCGTCTGTGTTTGATTCTGGCTCATCAATATATCGGCCAGCTAGTACATGACGGCAATTCCAAGGTTCGTGACGCGGTCTTCGGCAACGTTGGCACCATTATTACTTTCCGTGTGGGCGCGGAAGACGCCGAGGCGTTGGAAAAAGAATTTGAACCGGAATTTATGATGACCGATTTAGTAAACCTCGCCAAATATAACGTTTACGTGAAGTTGATGATTGAGGGTGTTTCTTCGCGACCTTTTTCCGCCCAAACCACTACGCCATTTGCCAAACCAAAAGAATCCTTCCGCGACGTGATCATTGCTAATTCTCGCAGTAAATACGCTACTTCTCGCGCCGCGGTGGAGGGCGCTATCGCCAGCGAATGGTTGTCGTCCAGCGCGGGAGTTCAGGAGGGGGGGGAGCAGAAAAGATCCGAGCGTCCGTTGGCGCAAACTTTGGGTGGCGGGGGAATGGTGCAGAAATTCGGCCGCAGCGGCTCAAGCGGCGGCGGCGATTTTCGTAAACCGCGTCCTGATCAACCGCCAATTCGTCGCGTTACCGCCAATATGGACGATCTCCGCGCGGTTTTAGATAAAGCCATTACTTCCCGCGCTAAAGAGCTGGCTGAAAAAGAAGTTGACGAAGAAGAGGAAAAAATGGTATAAAATAGGCGTTCCTTAACAAATAACTTTGCCGCTTTTGGCAAGGAGGAGATATGAGCGTCAGGTCCAGAAAAAAGAAAGCTTTAGAGCTTTTGAGGCGCGAACAGTCGGTTGCTGTACTGAAGTTGGCAAATCCGCCACGAAGCGATCAATTCATTCAATTTGAAGGCGAGCCGCCGATTATTTTTGCGGAAGAACCAGTAATCAAACCACCAGAAAAAACCCCGCTCGGGATTATGGGCAATCGAGTGATTCCTACGGTAGAAGTTGGAGAATGGCTTGGTTACGATTATGGAATAACGAACCAGACCATAGATGCGACTATGCCGTCATTGGAATTTTTGGAAGCCAACCGTGGAAAAGGAATTCTCGTCCCCGGTTGTCCAGTAACCATCGCGGATATGCAAGAAAAATATCCAGCTTACTTTACTGTAGGATCTAAGACAGAAAAAGTTAGCAAGTGGTTTGGGCGCAAGCAAGAAATCGAAAAGCCGGTAAGTTGGCGAGAATTCTACGGGAACAGCAAGACTGTTTGTTCTGATTTAGTTCAAAGAAGGTGGTATTTCTTCAATTTTTCCGTGATCGATGGTTTTTTTAATAAAAGCTTCGATGAGCAAAATAAAAATCTTCCACTCGGTCAGAAAATTCCTAGAGCCTGCGAACTCGCGTATGTCTTTTTGGTTTGCTGCTTAAAATTTGGTTCTTTTCTTCATTTACCGCTATCGAAAAATCTTTCGCCAAGTAAGCAGGATGCTGATAGCGAGAAAGATGAAGATAAAATTTTCTGGCACTTAAACTCTTCTAGCTTAGAGATTCTTAATAAAACAGAGCGTAATATTCCCATGGTTTGTCTTGGCTACAACACAAAAGAAAAGTATATTTATCTTACTAATCACACTTTAAGATTTAGCCAATCGTCTATAAATACATCTTTACTTACTTATTTCTGAACCCGTAAGGGTTCTTTTTTCTTTTCCAACCTCAACCTCATTATTATCCAATAAAGCCTAGTTATTTTCGTAGTAAACCTTAAGCGAAGCTTTGTCAGAAAATCCAGAACATAAGGAAGATTTTTTCGACGATAAATCCGAATGGTCGGAAAATCCTGAAAGGAGGAACGGGAACCGTTCGGTTTATTCGAAAAAATCGACTGGAGTGAGCCGATTTTCTCAAAGCGGAGCGGGTTTACGAGAAAATGACTAGGCGCCCTTCTCTACGCGCTCCACATATTCTCCCGTCTCCGTATTCACTCTCACTACGTCTCCTTCGTTCACGAAAAGGGGAACATCTACTTTCGCGCCGGTTTCTAAAACTGCCACCTTAGTGCCGCCCTGCGCGGTGTTGCCGCGAATACCCGGCGGAGTTTCCGTCACCTTAAATTCCATTTTAATCGGCATCTGCACGCTAATAATTTTATCGTTGAATTTCAGGGCGGTAATTTCCGTGTTTGGTTTCAAATACTGCGCTTTGCCGGCGAGTTGCGCGTCGGTTAACTGAAAGCGCTGGGAGGGGTCGGATTTTTTATTAAACCAAAACTCTCCGCGATGACTGTAAAGATATTTCACGTCTTCGCGGACAATTTCCGCCTCTTCAAAGGTTTCATTTTGGTGAAAGCTCCGTTCTACGATTTTTCCGTTCAGCAAATTCAATATTTTAGTCTTGGCTACTGGTTTGCGCTGTTGCATGCGCAAAAATTCGTATTCCAAAATCTGGCAGGGCTCGCCATCCAGCACAAAAATCGTGCCCTTTTTTAATTCGTTATAATTAAGCATGTTTTTTGTAATTAAGGATTAGTGATTAATGATTAGGGATATTCTATCTTTTTTTTTATTATTTGGCAAATTCAAGGCACTTGGCTCGGTATGGCGCTTCCGCCTTTCCGCAAAAGCTTTGAAGCTCTTTTTTAGTATTTAATAAACTAGGCGCTCGCTCAAAAAGCGTTTGATAACAGGGAGTTTTTTCCGAAGGCTCGCTTAAAAGCCGACAGAAACTCAAAGCCGCGTCTTGTCCGCTTGGGTCCCAAAAATAATCCTGAACGGCTCCCGTTAGGCAACCCACCCGCGCGTTGCCTGGGGGAATGTTAGAGCAGGCGGTAATGGCGCCGGCGGGATTTTTTTGATTTACTCCGCCAGCGTCTCTTCCCATGCTCTCATAACAGCTACGCCGATGGGCTTCGGGCGCTTCCGCGCACGCCTTGGCAACTTTGGAAAAATCATTCTGAAAAAGCTGGATCATACGAGAGGTCTGCAAAAAATAACAGGCATTTTTATATTTTTCTTCCACAACGCTGCAAGGGAAATGCGGATTGTCGTTTAAGTATTCCGTGAAATGACCCTCCGATTGTCCGAGTCCGCCCACGATATTTTCCATGAAAACGCCGGTCCAACAGGACAACTGGCCGTCTGGAAGCTGTTCGCAGGCCTTTAGCGCTTCCGGTAAATCATAATCGGTCCAAGCCATTAAACCGTGGCCGATGCCATGGACGCACTGATGATTAAAGAAAGAATTAAGATTTTTGCCGCAAATCGCCTGTAAACTCTGAGCTAAATTTTCCGCGCCATTTTCTTTGAAGTAGGCCTCGGTGGCGCCGTGATAGCAACCGGAGTGACATTCGGCGGAGCATTCTTGAAAAGCTTTTCCGCCAAATTCTTTATAAGCAAATCTTCCCGCCTCATGCGCGGCGTCGTGGCAACTGCCAAACTTTTCCGAAAGCTCATTTAACCTTTCCACGGTTTTTGCCGGCCCAAACTTTTTAACGTAAGCCCGCAACGCCTCCTTGTCGTTAAAAATCGCGGTGGAATTTTTTTCTATGCCGGGATCGGATTTTTTAAAAAAAGAAACTAACCATGCCACCAATCTTTTCCACAAACTGGGTTTTTCCGCGGCTTCCATCAGAGTTTCGCCAAGCACGGTAATCGCGCCGTTCATTTTTGGGCTTAAGTGATCATGCCATCGCCACACGCCGGGTTTTTCAAACTTAAAACTCCAGCTCTCGCCGGCCGCGATTGGTTTTTGGGGGTCAAATTCCGGAAAAATATTATGCGTGGGATGAATATTGGAAGCCGGCCAGCGCGGTTTTAACCCTTCGTTTTTAAAAATCACCGTTTCGCCCAAATCAACTATCATATCTACCGGTTCATAACCGGCGTCAGTCATAGTAAAAACGTGCTCGCCGTCGTGAGCAAAGGCAAGCACTGGCAATGCCCAAGAGAAAAAAATAACCAATCTAAACATGAACATAATCAAATTATACACAACGAAGCATGAAGCAGGAATCAGGAATCATGATAAAATAAAAACATGAAGAAACTTTCAGCAGTTTTAGCGTTTTTAGTCATATTTGGTTTCGCGCGAGCTCTTTTGGCGCAAACCGAATTAAGTTATCCGATTAAAATTGAAAAGAGCGCCTTTGTTTATTTAAGTCAGGAATATCCTTCGCAAGGAATTTCCTTTCCTTCCAATCAAAAAACCAGCCTCTTGGTTTCTATTTCCAACCTTAACGCGAAAGACTTTTCTTTTACTTCGCGCGTGAGAATTTTTGAAGATAAGCCGAGCGGTTTTTTAGTGAATGAGCTTAAAGGCAAGCCAATCTCTCTCGCGCCCGGGGCCTCTTTTGAATTTACTTATGATGTGCCAAAACTCAAAGACGAAGAGCCATACCACGGAGAAATAGTCTTTTTGGATTCCGCCGGCAAACCTATCGCGGAAGTGGTGGATTTCTATTGGGTAACTTACAATGCCGCGAGCGGAAAAATATTTTCAGTAAATTCCATGCCGGTTCGCGATTCCGGTTGTAAATCAGTCTCCGCGACTATTAATTATTCCGGCCCGGCCGACACCATCAAACCCGCCAGCTTGTTCGTTCGGGTTTTGGATAACGGCGCCTTGTTGGGGGCGATAGAAGAGTCCATTAGTCCGGATTTAGGCGAAAAAACGCTTTCGGTTCCGGTTCAGTTTTGTCCGGTTAAACCGCTTATTGAGGTGGAAATTTTAAGCAATGGCAAAGTTTTGGATTCCTTAAGTTTTATTCAGCCGTCGCTAGGCGAGCTCGAGCAACTTAATCCAAAATTACAGGTTAGCAACGCGGTCGTTACGTTCATCGCGGCGCTGATTTTAGCAATCGCGATTGGTTTCGTGGTTTTCAGGTTAATCTGGAAAGCGAATCATCCGGTGAGTTTAGTTTTGCTCTTAGCTCTTTCTTTTGGCCTGATGTTTTCTTTCGCTAATGCCCAGAGCCGCCCCACGCCTCCGCCCGCCATCAATCCGCCCCCCGCCATTACTCCGCCGCCGGCCATTCCCAAAGGCGGCTATCATGATTTTTCCGTTACCAGTCCAACTGCCTATCAGCAATTGTCTTCCGGAGGCAGAATTACTTATTCCGGCAACGCTCGATATTATCTTAGTTGCGGTAGCGGTGGTTGCGAAACCGTCAATGGAAAAATTTCTTTCTCCCTGAACATCCCTTCTTATGGGCCTTTGGTTTTCGCGGAATATTACGTTAGCGGCGGTTATAATTCTTCTTATACTTTACCCGCCGTGAACGCGTATGGTTACGCGTGTACTTATTTTTATAAATATAATTACCGCACCGGTGTTTCTAGTTATCTTGACCATTCTTGCGCGAATGTAATCATCGGTACTCCGCCACGGCCAACCGCGAATATCAAAGCCAACGGCTCGGATGGCCCATTGAATATCAATTATAATACGCCGGTCACTATTAGCTGGTCCTCGGCGAATGCCACTAACTGTACAATTACTCCTCCAAACTGGGCTGGTCTTTCTGGTTCCAATTCCAGCGGCAATCTAACTCCAAGAACCACCACCTTTACGGCTACCTGCACTAATCCGGGTGGCACTGGAACTGACAGCGTTGTGGTGCGTACTCGTCCAGTGGCGACTATTAACATCAACGGCCAGCCCTCGGTGAATCTTCCATATAGAAATACCGGCGCTACGGTGAATTGGGGCTCTACTAACGCGGATGGCTGTTCTATTATGCCAAGCGGTTGGACTGGCTTAAGCGGCTCTCAATCAACGGGTGTTTTAACTTTTACTACCACTTATACTAATACTTGTTTAAATCCCTTCGGTTCCGCTTCAGCTAGCGCTCTAGCAAACGTGGGACGTCCGCAATGTTCTGATGGCGTGGATAATGATGGTGATGGTAAAAATGATTACGCTTCCGATCCTGGCTGTACTGGTCCGGATGACGATGATGAAACCGATCCGCCGAGTCCGCCGCCATGTGTTGGAACTGGCTGTCCCGGTGGAGGCGGCGGTGGGGGCGGGGGAGGTGGTGGCGGCGGCGGTTCGCCACAATGTTCGGATGGTCTGGACAACGACAGCGATGGTTTAGTTGATTTTGGTTCGGGCCGCGATCCGAGTTGCGCCTCTTCTTCCGGCAATGACGAGAGTCCGTCTTTTGTGATTGATTTTACCGGCAGTCCGCTCTCCATTAAAAAAGGCCAGACCGCGCAACTTCAATGGACTACTTTCGGTTTTTATTCCTGTTCAATTGATAAGGGGGTTGGCAATGCCTCTATTCCGGGCGGAAACGCTCCCATTCGTCCGCCAGTAACCACGACTTATACTTTAAGTTGCTTGGCTGGCCCGCTTTCTACAATTCCCGTGACCCGCCAAGTTACTATTCGTGTTGGCGACGGCACTCTGCAGGAGGTGATACCTTAGATGTAGTAAGTAGAAAGTAGTAAGTAGCAAGCCAAAAAGAAAAATCCCGCACCTTTTCTGAAGATAAGTTTCCATTCGTCATCCTGAGCGTAGTCGAAGGACTACAATAAAAAATAAAGTCGCAAAGGTATTTTACTATGAAACTCTGCGATCGCAGAGTTTCATAGTAAGTCCTTGGTTATTTGTCATTTTGTCATAGTCATTGTAAATTTCACTTATGAAGTCCGTTCACTTTATCGGCATCGGCGGTATTGGGGTCAGCGCGCTCGCGCAGTGGTTTTTGCATAAAAATTTCAAGGTAAGCGGCTCTAATCTTTCCGAAGAGCCGGTGCTGGAAATCCTCCGCCAAAAGGGCGCGCGGGTTTTTGTCGGTGAGAATAAGAGCGGAAATGTTCCGGAGAGTTGTGAGTTGTTGGTCTATACTAAAGCCGCGTCGGAAGAGAATCCAGAGCGTTTGGAGGCCCAGAAGCGGGGGATTAAACAAATGAGCTATCCCGAAGCCGTCGGCGCCATTACCAAAGAAAAGTTTACTATTGGTGTTTCCGGTAGCCACGGTAAAAGCACCACTACCGCTATGGCGGGGCTTTTACTGACGAATGCCAATTTGGATCCAACGGTTTTTGTCGGAACTTTGCTGAAAGAATTCGGACAGACCAATTTTCGCGCGGGCAAGTCCAAATATTTTGTGCTGGAAGCCGACGAGTGGGCGGGCGCTTTCTGGAATTACTACCCGCAAATTATAATCTTAACCACGATAGATAAAGAACATCTGGATTTTTATAAAAACTTCGCCGGAGTAGTGGCGGGTTTCAAAAAATATCTGAAAAACCTCGCTCCGAACGGCATTATCATTGCCAACGGCGACGATCAGAAAATCAGAGAAATCGTTTCTAAGCTCAAGCAAAACCACTATTTTTATACGCTAAAATCCCCAGCCGCCAACAAAATACGAAAAGTTATTAAAATTCCCGGCCAGCACAACATTTCTAACGCGCTCGCGGTGCTAAAACTCGCCGAGGTTTTAAAAATTCCCGAAAAAATCGCTCTACAAACTATCGCCAATTATCATGGCGCCTGGCGCCGCTTTGAATATAAGGGAGAATTGAACGGCGCCCCGATTTACGACGATTACGGCCATCACCCTACGGAAGTCGCCGCCACGCTGGCCGCCGCGCGCGAAAAATTCCCCAAAAAACGCCTCTGGTGCGTTTTCCAGCCGCATCAATACCAGCGCACCGAATTTCTTTTTCCAGAATTTACCAAGGCGTTTGACGCGGCAGATAAACTGATTTTGCTGGACATCTACGGCGTTGCCGGCCGCGAAGAGTCCGCCATCACCGCCAAAGTGAGCTCGGCCAAATTAGCCGCGGCCATTTTTAAAAGATGGAAAAAATTATTCCCTGAGCCTGTCGAAGGGCAACAAAAATCAGTCCTCCACCTAAAAAACATTCAGAAAGCCGCCGCCTATCTTCAAAAGAATCTCCAAAAAGGTGATGCCTGTCTCATCATGGGCGCCAGCGACATCTGGAAAATCTACGATCTTCTCGATCTAAAGAGCTAAGATGATATCTTCTAAAATCTTTTCAAGATTAATTTTTGCAGTACTTCTTATTCTTTACGGCGTTCTTTTTACGCAAACTATTAGTTTCGTCACCGTGGATTTGGGCCGGCATCTTAAAAACGGCGAGATTTTTTTCAGCGATTTTTCCATCCCTAAAACCAATCTTTATTCTTATACTTATCCCGATTATCCCTTCATCAATCATCACTGGGGAAGTGGCATTATTTTTTACTTGGTTCAAAAAGCCGTCGGCTTCATTGGTCTCTCTATTTTTTACACGCTAATCAGTTTGAGCGCGTTTTGGTTTTTCTTTCAAACCGCGCGCCGGCTTGGCAATACCGGCATAGCCGCCGCGCTCTCTATGTTGGCTTTGCCGCTAATTCTTACTCGTTCGGAAATCCGCCCAGAGGGCTTCAGCTATCTTCTTACCGGCTTTTTCTTTTGGCTGCTTTGGCAATGGCGCGACGGTCGCGTTCATCGCAAATGGCTTTTTCTTTTACCGGCGCTAATAGCGATTTGGGTAAATTTACATATTTATTTTTTCCTCGGACTCGCCCTGGTCGGCATTTTCTTATTTGAAGAAATCTGGTTCTGGTTTTGGCAGAAGGAAAATCGCGTGGCTATACTTTCCCAAATTAAATTTTTAGCTTTAATTTTTGGGCTATGTCTTTTCGCCGCTCTCCTAAATCCTTTTGGCGTAAAAGGCGTGCTTTATCCTCTGCAAATTTTCCAAAACTATAATTACATGGTCGTGGAGAATCAATCCGTGTCCTTTATTGAAAATTTATTTTTATATCCAGCCGGAGTTTATATTCGCCTTTTGATTGGCGCGCTTTTTTTGAGTTGGCTAGTAGTTTTTTGGAAAAAATCCACATTCTACCCCGGTCATTTTCTACTTTCGGTTGGGTTCGCCGTTCTGTCTTGGTTCGCCATTAGAAACTTTTCTATTTTTGCCTATCTGGCCATACCCATCGCTGCGCTTAATTTCCGCCCCTTCTTCAAAAAAGAATCTCAAACAATCAACGAGCAATATACTTGGTTCGCCAGCTTAATTGTATTATTGGTAACCTTAATTCTCATTCAGCCGTCTTTTTGGGAAGGTATGCAGAGGAAAGTCGGCATTGGGCTTTCAAAAAATGTTTGGGGGGCGGGGGAGTTTATCCAAAAACATCAAATTCGCGGACCGTTTTTTAATGACTACGACATCGGCAGCTATCTTGTTTATTATCTTTATCCCCGCGAACGGGTTTTTGCCGAAAATCGGCCGGAAGCGTATCCCGCCGCGTTTTGGGATGAGTATCGTTCTATTCAGGTTAATCCCGAACTTTGGCGAAAGGCGGTTCAAAAATATAATTTTCAGGCGATTCTGGTTTATCGCGGCAATTTATCTGATGGGACGCAGGATTTTCTGATTCGGATGATTGATGATCCGCTTTGGGCGCCGGTTTACGTGGACGATTTTTCGATTTTATTCGCGCGCCGAGGCGGGCTAAATCAATCCATCATTAAATCTTCCGAAATTCCCCGCTCTTGGTTTGAAATTACAGGTTCGAGATGATAAAATCTTTTCAGTTCCAAAAACAAGGAGACGCGAATGAAAACTCATTTCGCGCTGGATAATTTGCCGATTCGCATGCCGGATGGTCGGGTCCTCACGTTTTGGTTAGACGGCAATGGTAAGGTTACGCTCCAAAACGGCACTTTTGAAAATCCGGCCGCTAATGCTTTCTCGCTGGTTCAGGTGAAGGATTGTCCCGGCGCCACGGATATCTGTAAGTCCGTTTGTTATGTCCATAAGCTGGAAAGAGCAGAAGAGTTGGTGCATGAAAAATACCGATTCAACAGCCAGATAATTGATGAAATTTTAACCAATCCGGATTATCGGGAGTGCGCCATTCGCGCGCTATCAAACTATATTTTTTGGAAAGCGCGCCACGGTTTTCGGTGGAATGTTTCCGGAGATGTTAAATCCTTAGAGCACGCGCTTTTTATCGCGGAAGTTTCCCGTCGCGCCGCTCCGGTGATGTTTTGGATTTACACCCGCACTTTTTGGCTGATTCCTCCTTTAATAAATATTGATAATCTTGTCGTGAATCTTTCTGCCGATCGGGATAATTTTGAAACAGCGTTGGCGCATCATTCAACTTTCGGCCTGCGGCTTTGTTATCTCGTGCTGGACGCGGATGACAAGAACTTGGATCGTTTGCCGGAGGGCTCGGTAATTTTCCCCTCGCACGAACTTCGAGGAGGGGACTTGCTGAAACCCACCGAAACGCCATTCTTTCGGCGTCTCAATTATAAACAACGGCAAATGGTTTGCCCGCCGGATTTGGTCGGCCAGG
>Ga0247727_10014992_pt1 | contig 12787 bp, 11 predicted proteins | sample WisWelCaveWW1625_FD_202498 | JGI IMG/M metagenome (GOLD analysis project Ga0247727, IMG submission 202498) | Biofilm microbial communities from Wishing Well Cave, Virginia, United States - WW16-25 | ecosystem: Environmental > Aquatic > Deep subsurface > Groundwater > Cave microbial mat | place...
GCGACCGAGGTGGCGGTGGCGGCGGTCAGTGGCGCCCGGTTCACGATGAGTGGATCAATCCGGCGTGGTCTTGCCATGCGCCACCGTACCACATTTAGTCTCATCTTGAAAGCGCATTAGAATTAGCCGGAGCGCGCGTATGAGCAACATCAAGAGATCAGGCTTCACGGTGTCGGTGCTTTGGCGTGTCACGGAGAGGGGCGTTCAGTGTTCCGTACCAGAGGACAGGTCCGAGAAGGACTCGCGACTCCTGTCGGAGCGGGCCTTCGCCGCGCCGAAGCGGGCGACGGCCACGCGACGGCGGGACGCCTATCCTACTTTGTCGGAAGACAGGCAAGATCCAGCCTTCGCAGCCAGAAGCTTTGCTTCGGCGGAGGGGGCTGCCTGTCCTGGCTTGTCGGAAGACAGGCAAGATGCCTGTCCTACTTTGTCGGGCAGACGGCGAATGCAGATGCCGCCACAGAGGGCGGCGTTCCTACTCTCTGTTCTTTTCCTCGCGCTCTCAACTCAGCCGGCGCAGGCGCAATCCATCTGGAGCCGGCGCACGACCACATCCGTCGAGAACATGTCGAGCTACACCGGCATCGATGTCACCGTCACCACCACCAATCCGACCGGCGGAGTCTCCTTGGAGATGTGGTTGCAAACCAGTGACGGCATCTGGTGGCGCAGCAGCGAGACGGTGGGTTTGAGCCAGTCCACAAACACCGGCCAGATGGCGTTCGCCAATCTGTCGCGGGTTCAGTCTTCTGGCCCGTCCTCGCCCGATCTCTCGAACGTCAAGCACATCGCGGTGGGCAAGACCAACGTGCCGCCCGGTAGTGTCCACAATCTTTCGCACTTTCTTTTCGTCCTTGGTCTGATCTGAGTTCTGTTCTGTTTTCCTCCCCCCGAGGGGGGAGGAACAAATTTTCGCGGCTACGCCGCCAACTCCATCTTCGTCAGCCGGCCTATGTCCATGTACTTCTTGCTGCCCCAGCGCGTGCCGGCCATGTGCCGCAACCTCGCCACCACTAGCATCAGCGCCGACTGCCCATCTGGAATCGCGGCCACCGTCGTATCTCGCCACCGGCAGTTGCCAAGTTTCACTCCGCATCTGCAGATTTTCGTTGGCGCTTCCGGGCTTGACGGGTGGAGGGCGGCTGCATACCATGCGCCCCCGTGTCCCGAACGGCGGTGGCGAGTTGGAGGAGTCGGGTCAACCCAAGGCGTGATTCAGCATGTGTGGTATTGCGGGTTATTTCGATAAGACGGGCAACGATTCGGCGGCGATTGGCGCCGTCGTACTGAAGATGCTTGAGGCGCTCGGCGCGCGGGGGCCGGACTCTGCCGGCGTGGCGTTGTACGGCGGCCGGGCCAAGGGCGAGATGGTGTTGCGGATCAAGGTCGGCGAAAACGGGTCGGTCGCCAAGAATGCCACTCGCCTCGTCGCCGAAGCCCGTAAGCTCGGGAAAGTCAGTAAGTCCGCTACGACTGCCGAATATCTCCGCTTGGCGCTGAAGTACCAGGGTGATCCGAAAGAACTGGAGCGCCGCCTCGAATCTGTGGCTGCGGGGGTGGAGATCGTGAGCATGGGGCGCCGTCTCGAAATCGTCAAACAGGTCGGCTCCCCCCAAAATCTCGACGCCACGTACGGCATCGCCAAACTTACCGGCACGCACGGCATTGGTCACACCCGGCTCTGCACGGAATCCAAAGTGGACCTCAGCCACTCACAGCCGTTTTGGGCGCACGGCTGTCCCGATCTGGCGGTCGTGCACAACGGCCACATCACCAACTACCACAAGCTCCGTCGCCTCTACGAACAGCGCGGTCACAAGTTTTACACCGAAAACGATTCCGAAGTGATCGGCATGTATCTGGCCGATCAAATGGCGCGCGGACTGAATTTCCGGCAGGCGCTGGAGGCGTCGTTGAAGGATTTGGACGGCTCGTTCAGTTATCTCGCGGCAGACGGGGAGCATTTTGGGTTTGCCAAGGACGTGTTCGCCTTCAAGCCGCTGTTGTTTACCGAGACCGACAAGTTTGTGGCCGTCGCCACCGAAGAGGTTGCGTTGCATGCGGGGCTGACCGGCGACTACCACGTGCGCGAGGCGCAGGCGGGAGAGGTGCGGGTATGGGAGCGATAAACTGCGACGGACGCACCATTCGCGAGATCAACTCGGAGATCAAACGGCTGGTCGCGGACGGCGAGAAAAACATCGTCGTGAAAAACACCGCCGCCCGCCACAACCTCGGCGTGGCCATCGTCAAGCCGGTCAAACTGCGGTTTGAGGGCAGCGTCGGGTACTACTGCGCCGGGATGATTGATGGTCCGACCGTCGAGGTGACCGGCAGCGCTGGTTGGGGTTTGGCCGAGTCGATGTTGAACGGCACGGTAATCGTGCGCGGCAGCGCCGGCAACGCCGCGGCAGCGACCATTCGCGGTGGCACAGTCGTCATCCACGGCGATGCGGCGGCGCGACTCGCAGTGGCGCTCAAGGGCGGCCTCGTCCTCGTCGGCGGCAACTGCGGTTACATGGCCGGGTTCATGGCGCAGAAAGGCACGTTGATCGTATGCGGCGACGTGGGCGCGGCGTTCGGCGATTCGATGTACGAGGCGGTGTGTTTCGTCGGCGGCAAGATTGGCGAACTGGGCAACGACGCCGTGATCGAGAAACCGACCGAGCAGGAGGAAGCGTTCCTGCGCGACACGTTGAAGTCGCACATGCCGAAGAAGACCGTCCTGAAGTTCAAGAAGGTCGTCGCCGGCCGCAAGCTTTGGAATTTCAGCAAACAAGAACGCGCCGTGTGGAAGGAAGCGCTGTAATGGCCCCACATTCCGAACCCAATCGTCCGCCGCTGAAAGCCAGCGGGACGTACACGCCGGCGGTCATCGAGGATATCCAGGTCAAAGCCGAGCTTGGCCGCTACCGGCTGCGCGGGTTCGGCACGTTGCGGGAACGGACCTGGGCGACGTTTGACGATTTGACGTTCATCCCGTGCACGCTGACGCGCATTCCGCTCGAGGGCTACCGGGAGAAATGCTCGGCGCGCACGGTGTTGGGAAAACGGTTCGCCAAGAAACCCATCGAACTCGACATCCCGATCATGATCACTGGGATGAGCTGGGGCGCTCTCTCGTACAACGCGAAGGTCGCGCTCGCCAAAGGCGCGAACGCGGCCGGCTCGTCAAACACGACGGGCGACGGCGGCATGCTCATGGCCGAGCGCGAGAACAGTCGCGCATTGATTTACGAAGTCCTGCCATCGCGATATGGCATCAACGTTCACCATTTGCAGATGGCCGACGGCATCGAACTCACCATCGGCCAGGGCGCGAAGCCCGGCACGGGCGGTCTGCTGCTTGGCTCAAAGGTACTCGATACCATTGCCAAACAACGCGACCTGCCGGTCGGCGTGGACCAACGCAGCCCGGCGCGCCATCCGGACTTCCTCGGCCCGGACGACATGGTCATCAAGATTGAAGAGCTGCGCGAAGCGACCGACTGGCGTGTGCCGATCTTCGTGAAGATGGGGGCGACCCGCGTCTTCGACGACGTGCGGCTGGCGGCCAAGGCCGGCGCCGACGTGGTGGTGGTGGACGGCATGGAAGGCGGCACGGGCGCGGCCGCCGAAATTTGTCAGGAGCATACCGGCATCCCGACGCTGGCCGCCGTCTGCGAAGCGCGCGCGGCGCTGGAGGATGTGGGGCTGTATGGCGAGGTGCAGTTGATCATTGCCGGTGGCATTCGCAACGGCGTGGACGCCGCCAAGGCGATGGCCCTGGGTGCGGACGCGTGTTACATCGGCACGGCGGCGTTGATCGCGCTCAACTGCAACGCCCCGCTGTATGTCGAAGACTATGAGAAGATCGGCGCGGCGCCGTATCACTGCCACCACTGCCACACGGGACTCTGCCCGGTTGGCATCACGACGCAGAAAGAAGATTTGATGAAACGGCTGGAGATCGAGCCCGCCGCGGAACGCGTCGCCAATCTCCTGCACGCGATGACTTCCGAGATTCAGGTGCTGGCGCGCGCCTGCGGCAAAGCCGACATCCACGATCTTGAGCCAGAAGATTTGCGGGCGCTCTCATTGGAGGCGTCGATGATTTGCGACGTGCCGCTGGTGGGGACGACCCGCGTGTTCGGCGGCGGGCCCGGCTGGAAGGAACGGCGATGTCATTAAGACTGTTGCGCCAGGCCTTCGACGAATCTCCGCCGCCGCGCATGTGGCGGTCTCATCCGATTGAAAAGCACTACGACGTAGTGATCATTGGCGGCGGCGCGCACGGCCTCGCCACGGCGTATTACCTCGCCAAAAACCACGGCATCACCGATGTCGCGGTGATCGAGAAAAGCTACATCGGCTCCGGCGGCAGCGGGCGCAACACCGCGATTGTCCGCAGCAACTATCTCACTCCGGAAGGCGTGAAGTTTTACGACGAGAGCGTGAAGCTGTACGAAGAACTTTCCGACGACCTTGATTTCAATGTCATGTTCAGCCAGCGCGGCCATCTCACGCTCGCGCACAACGACGGTTCGGTCCGCACGATGCGCCGCCGGGCCGAGGTCAACCGGCTGCAAGGCGTGAACTCGCGGGTCATCTTCCCCGACGAAATTGCCAAACTCTGTCCGCACCTCGATCTCAGCGATCATCCCCGGTATCCAATCCTCGCCGCGCTGTACCATCCGCCCGGCGGCATTATCCGACACGACGCGGTCGTGTGGGGGTTCGCGCGCGAGTCGGACACGCGAGGAGTACACATCCATCAGCAAACCGAAGTGACCGGCATCCGGGTCCGCAACAATCGCGTCGAAGGCGTCGAGACCAATCGCGGCTTCATCGGTGCCGGTCAGGTGCTCAACGCAACGGCTGGCTGGGGTTCAATCATCGCCGCGATGGCCGGGGTCATGTTGCCGATGACCACGTTTCCGCTGCAAGCCTGTGTCACCGAACCGCTGAAGCCGTTTCTGGACGTGGTCGTGGTGTCCGGCAGCCTGCATGTGTACGTCAGCCAATCCGATCGCGGCGAGCTGGTCATGGGCGCGAGCGTCGATCCGATGGCGTCGTACTCCATGAACGGCTCGCTCGCCTTCCTTGAAGAAATTTCGGCGCACATGCTCGAACTTTTCCCGTGTTTGAGCCAGGTTCGCGTGTTGCGTCAGTGGGCGGGCCTGTGCGAGATGCCGCCCGATTACAGCCCGATCATGGGTCTCACGCCGGTCGAGGGTTTCCTGATCGATACGGGATGGGGAACATACGGGTTCAAAGCGTCGCCCATCTGCGGCAAAACGCTGGCCGAATTGATCGCCACCCGCAAAACGCCGGAGCTGATCGCACCCTTTCGATTGTCACGGTTCGCCGAGGACGATTTGGTCGGCGAAAAAGGCGCGGCGTCGGTGGGTCACTGAGATGTTACTGCTCCATTGTCCCAACTGCGGCCCGCGTAATGCCGGCGAGTTTCGGTTCGGCGGCGAGGTCAACCCGCGCCCGGCGAATCCAACGGCCACCTCCGACGCCGACTGGGCGCATTATTTGTATATGCGACCCAACCCGCTCGGCGTGCAGAAGGAATGGTGGTTCCATCGTGCCGGCTGCGGCCTGTGGTTTCTGGCCGAGCGGCATACCGGCAACAACCAGGTCTTGAAAACCTATTTGCCCACTACCTGATGGCTTCATCCTCCTCCCATCGCGTGCCGCAGCAGCCCGGCGAAGTCATCGACCGCTCGCGGACGATCCAATTCACCTTCAACGGCCGCACGTACGACGCCCATCCCGGCGACTCGATCGCCTCCGCGCTCGCCGCCGCCGGCGTGCAGATGATCAGCCGGTCGTTCAAGTATCATCGCCCGCGCGGCATCCTCTGCGCAGCGGGACAATGTCCGAACTGCCTCGTTCAGATCGGCGATGAACCGAACGTGCGCTCCTGCCAGCGTCAGGTCGAGCAGGGGATCGCCGTCCGCTCGCAGAACGCCTGGCCATCGCTTGATTTCGATCTGCTCTCGGTCACGCAACTCGCCAGCCGGTTCATGCCGGTGGGGTTCTACTACAAAACCTTCATTCGCCCGCTGTCGCTCTGGCCGTTTTACGAGGATCAGCTTCGTCACGCCGCGGGGTTGGGTGTGGTGGATCCCCACAGCCACCCGGCCGAGTTCGACAAACAATTTTTGCACGCCGACGTGGCGGTGGTCGGCGGCGGTCCCGCCGGTCTGGGTGCCGCGCGGGCGGCAGCCGAACGCGGCGCGCGCGTGATGATCTTTGACGAGAACCCGGTGCTGGGCGGTCATCTGCGGTACTCCTCCAGCCGCGCCAGCGTGCCGGCACTCCCGAAAGGAGTCGAAGTCTTCACCGGCACAACGGTCGTCGCTTGGTACACGGATCACTGGCTGGCCGCGGTGCGTGGCCAGCGCTTCTTCAAGATTCGCGCGAAGGCGGTCGTGACCGCGACCGGCGCGTACGAGAATCCGCTCGTGTTCGACAACAACGATCTGCCCGGCGTGATGCTCGGCAGCGCCGTGCAGCGGTTATTGCGTCTTCACGGCGTCGCTCCTGGCCGACGCGCGTTGATTATCACCGCCAACGACCACGGCCTGCAGGTCGCCGCCGATTTGAGAGCCGCTGGTGTCGAAATCGTCGCCGTGGCGGATGAGCGGGAGGGACGGACGATTCAGGCGGCGGAAGGCAAACGCGCGGTGCGCGGGGTGGTGTTGAAGAACTTGAAAACCGGCGCGATGGAATCGTTTGAGTGCGACTTGATCGTGATCAGCGTCGGCTGGACGCCGGCCGCCGGCTTGTTGCACATGGCCAAGGCCAAGCCGGGCATGTTCGCTGCCGGACGGGTCAATGGCACGCACGATCGGGCGCGCACCGACACGGAAGGACGACTTGCCGGCCAAGCTGCCGCCGCGCATGCCGGATTCGGCCCGGCGCCGGCCGAGACGTTGTCCCAAACCGATCAGACACAACACACCTCTCCGCGCGCGCGCGTGCCGGGTGAAGGGAAACGGTTCGTCTGCTTCTGTGAGGACGTGACCGATGTCGATTTGGAGACGGCACTCGCGGAGGGATACGACAGCATCGAACTGCTGAAGCGGTACAGCACGATTTCAATGGGGCCGTGTCAGGGGAAGATGTGTCACCGCAATTCGATTCACATCTGCGCCGAGGCGCGCGGGTGCGCGGTGCAAGAAATCGGTCGGACGACTTCCCGACCGCCGATCAGTCCGGTATCGCTCGGCTCGTTTGCGGGCCGCTTGATGGAGCCGGTGCAGGTGAGCGGCGTCCACGAATGGCACCGGCAACACGGCGGGAAGATGATGGTGTCAGGGTTGTGGCTGCGACCTGAGCACTACGGCGATCCCGTCGCGGAAGTGAAAGCGGTGCGTGAGCGCGTGGGACTGATTGATGTCAGCACGCTCGGCAAGATCCAGTTTACGGGACCGGGCGTGCCCGCGCTTCTCGAACGGTTGTACGTGAACCAGTGGCGCAAGCTCGGCGTCGGCCGGGTGCGGTATGCGCTGATGTGCAATGAAGAGGGTGTGGTGGTGGATGACGGCGTGTGCGCGCGGTTGGCCGAGGAGGAATGGTACGCGACCACGACTTCTTCGGGTGCGGCGGCGGTTTTCGAGGTGATCCAGTGGTGGATGCAGTCGGGTTGGGGCAAAGGCGTGCACGCGACGGAATTGACCGAAGCGTTCGCGGCGTTCAACCTCGCCGGGCCGCAGTCGCGCGCGGTGTTAGGCAAGCTGACGGACGGCGACGTGAGCAATGAAGCATTTCCGTACATGCACTTTCGATTGATGCGGGTCGCGGGGGTGGATTGCCGGGTGTGGCGGATTGGATTCACGGGCGAGTTGTCGTATGAAATCCACGCGCCGTCCGGGTACGGCTGGCACGTGTGGGAGGCGCTGCTGGATGCCGGCAAGGAATTCGGCATCACGCCGTTCGGCGTCGAAGCGCAACGGGTCCTGCGATTGGAGAAAGCGCATATCATCGTCGGCCAGGACACCGAGGCGGTGTCCAACGCCATCGCGGCGGGCATGGAGGCGCTGGTGAAATTCGAGAAGGACGATTTTCTCGGCAAACGCGCGTTGATGCGCGTCGCCAAGGACGGGCCGAAGCAGAAGCTCGTCGGGTTTCAGGTGACCGGCAACGCCATCCCCGAGGAAGGCTTGCAGATCGTGGCGGGGCAGAACGGCTCGCGAAAGATCATCGGCTGGGTCACGTCGAGTCGGTTCAGTCCGACGCTGGGACACGGCATCGGCTTGTGCTGGTTGCCGTCGGAGGTGGCGGCGCAGAACGGCGCGAGGTTTTCAATTCACTGCGACGGCGGACCGATCGAGGCGGAAGTGTTTCATGGAGCGTTTTTCGACCCGGAAGGGAAGCGGCTGAAGTCATGATCACGGGCAAAGTAGGACAGGCGTCTCGCCTGTCTCAGCCGACCCGGCACGGGCTGGAAGCCCGAGGGTCAGGCAGGATGCCTGACCTACTTTGGAGACGGCGAAAACCATGAGCGTGCCGGCTCAAATGACGCTTCAGGGTTGGCAGGTCGCCGACGTCTACACTTCAGTGGACGCCGAAATCGCCGCGGCGCGTCAGGGCTGCGGGTTGGTGGACGAGAGCGCCAACGGCAAGGTGCTGGTCGAGGGCCTCCAAGCGGAGAAGGTTGTCGCCGGCGAACAGGCTTACCGGCTGCGACCCGATCTTTATTTCATCAGCACGCCGCCGCTGGGCGTAAAAGCGGTGTGCGACCGGCTGCGGGCGAAACGCGGGGGCGATTTCATCACGGTCACCGACGTGACGCATGGACGCGCCGAGTTTCGGTTCATCGGACCGGCCGCGACGGAGGTGTTGAGCACGGTCTGCGGATTGAACTTTGCGGATTTTCCCGACGGCGCCGCCAAACAGAGCAGTCTGGCGAAGACGCCGCAGTTGATTATTCGGCGCGATGGAGGCGGGCTGCCGGCATTCTCGATCATCGGCGCGCGGTCGCTGGGAGCGTATTTGTGGGATGTGTTGCAGCGGTCGGGAGCCACGCCGGTGGGCGCGGCGGCGGTCAATACACTCAATGTCAAAGGAGGCCAAAGATGACACTGGATCAGGTTAAGAAACTGACGAAAGAAAAGAACATCGAGTTCTTCCTGTGCTCGTTCGTGGAGATGAGCGGGTTGCCGAAGGCGAAGCTGGTGCCGGCGACCCACTTGGACGACATGGCGGCGGAAGGCGCGGGGTTTGCCGGGTTCGCGACCGGCAATATCGGGCAGGGACCGCACGATCCCGACATGATCAGCATGCCGGATTTCGATTCGCTCGCCGTCGTGCCGTGGCGACCGAACACGGCCTGGGTGGCGGGCAACGTCCATGTCGAGGGGAAGCCGTGGGACTACTGTCCGCGCACGATCCTGCGCCGGCAACTCGACCGCGCCCGCAAGGAAGGCTACACGTTCGACGTCGGCGTCGAGCCGGAGTTCATGCTGTTGCGCAAGAACGGCAACGGGGTGTACGAGCTTTCCGACCCGCTTGATGTGCTGGACAAACCGTGCTACGACCTCGTCACCCTCCATCGCAGCCTCGACGTGATGACGGTCATCATCAAGTACATGCAGGAACTCGGCTGGGATCCGTACGCCAACGACCACGAGGACGCGAATTGCCAGTTCGAAATCAACTGGCGGTACGCCGACGCGTTGACGACCGCCGACCGACAGACCTTCTTCCGGTGGATGGTCAAGACGGTGGCGGAGCAACGCGGCTTGCACGCCACGTTCATGCCGAAGCCGTTTGCGAATCTCACCGGCTGCGGCGCGCACTACCACATGAGTTTGTGGGACAAGGCCAACAAGAAGAACCTGTTCTCCGACGAGAAGGACCCGAACGGTTTGTCGAAGACCGCATACTGGTTCATGGGCGGCGTGCTCAAACATGCGCGGGCGTTGATGGCCGTGGCCGCGCCGCTCGTCAACAGCTACAAGCGCCTCATCCGCGGCGCGCCGCGTTCGGGGGCGACCTGGGCGCCGGTTTACATCACCTACGGCGGCTCGAACCGCACCCAGATGATTCGCCTCCCCGGCCCCGGCCGGTTCGAAGTCCGCGCCACCGACGGCGCGGCCAACCCTTATCTGGCTTGCGCGGCGTTTCTCGCGGCTGGCTTGGATGGCATCGCCAAGAAGATCGAACCCGGCAAGCGCAACGACGACAACCTGTACGAAGTCTCCGAGGCCGAACTCCAGCGGCGCAACATTGGTTTCCTGCCCGCCAGCCTGCGCGAAGCGATGGATTGTCTCGAACAGGACGCCGTCGTCCGCGAGGCCCTCGGCGAGACGTACGCCCGCTACTTCATCGAAGTGAAACGCGAAGAATGGCGTCAGTATCACACCGCCGTCAGCCAGTGGGAATTGGACCACTACCTGCCGGTGTATTGACGGGCAAAGTAGGGACGGATCACCGAGCCTGCGCCATTTTTCGCTTTGGCTTTCCGGGTCAGATGCCTAGCCTAGCGCGCATGGAGGACTGGGATGAGCTTCAGAAGCTTCAGCACAGACACGATGACGCGATGATACCGGCACGAGCCGAATCCCAGAAGGAGCGAGAGACAATGGCTTCCCGGACTATGCCGAAGAATAGTTCGAGCACTGAGCGACAGATCGACTTGGACTGTCCACACTGCGCACAGCATTTATCGGCCAAGCCGCTGTCGGAACTTTGACGGATGCCGCGGCTGGTCGTCCACAAACGCGCCGCGCGGTACATGGAGCGGATGGATGCGCGGATCAAGGCGCAGTTTTGACGGCAAAGCTCACCGACTTGGCGCAGAATCCCGAAGCGATGCCTGGTGTGAAACCGATGTCGGGCGAATGGGCGGGGTTCTTCCGTCTGCGTCATGGCGACTTGCGCGTGATCGATCTGCATGACCGGGCAAACGACACGATTGTTATCGCCCATGTTGGCCCGCGTGGTGACGTGTACAAGTGATCGGCAAGAACACTCCCTGCTCGTGACAGGTCTCAATTCCCGGTAGGCCGACATGCCGCCTGATTGCTGACCGCTAAACGCCGCCTCCTGTGTGCTGAATTCTAACTCCGGCCCTTCTCTCCGTGTCGCGCCGTCCTGTCCGTCGTAGTTTCACACGAAGACGGAAGCCTTGGCGCAGGAGGATTCATCCCTCATCTTTCGCCCTGTCGCCGCGTCCGACCACTGATTCGGTCTGTACGACTTGGAAGCAGAACGGCTCTGAATGCCGGCGGCGATCCGCGACTACTTGCCGTACTTCATTGGTTTCTCGTGAACGGCAGCCGCCTTGGGCTCGGGCAACGGACGCACGTGAGAAAGATCGCGGGAAGCTACAGGACGCACCTGCTTCGTCTCGACAGTCACAACGGCCACCGTCCGCCCAGTCAGAGTCATGAACTCCACTTCATACGCCCGGCCGTCCTTGTGAATGTGTACCACTGTCCCCACATCGCCCGCCTTCAACCCTTCCGCGGCGAGATCCTCAGTCAGTACGACGCAATCGTGCTCCTTAATCATCGTTCAGCCTCCAGAGGATACGCGGTGATCAACCGCGGCGCAACCTCGCCTGTGTCCAATTGCCACACGGTTCGCACGCGGGGGCGGCGACCATCGGGACACCGCAACTCGCCCTCCACCTCAAATCGTGGGCCATGCCCTGTCTCGCGCGTCCGCGCGACCTCACAGGTTTGGGTATGTTCACGAAATGCCTCGGCCAGCCGCTCCCATTCCTCAACCCGAAATCCAAACGCCGCGAAGAACCGCGCCTTGCTCGCCCCGTACTGATGTGTCCGGTTCAGCAGGTAATCCACAATCTTCTCGCGCTCCACCAACGCCCGGCTGGCATTCGGCAGTTTCATCCCCGCCCGCATCGTAGCCGGCCACCGGAGGGATGTCGAGAGAACCGCTGCCCGCTGACCGCCGCTTCCCGTCTGCTGAATTCTGAGTTCCGCCCTCATCTCCGTGTCGGGCGGTCCTGTCCGTCGTAGTTTCACACGAAGACGGAAGCCTTGGCGAAGGAGGATTCATCCCTCATCCCTGTCGCCGCGTCTTACCGCTCGTTCGTCATGTACGACTTGGAAGAAGAACGGCTGTGACGCGGGCAGCGGGTGGATGTCAAGAGCGGTGGGTTGATCCTGTTCAGATTCCGCCGGTTGGTGGCGCCTGCGAACAATCGCGGGCGAGATTGACGACGATTCTCTTCGAGTGCAGGCCGTCGGGAAAGACAAGGTCCAGCGAAAATCCTGGCAACTTGGCTGTGGCTCGCTGGATGATCTTAGATCCGACTGAATCTCCCTTCACCTCGTACGCCTTGAACTCCATCGGACCTGAAGCGCGCGTGGCGTGGATGTGGAACTTTAACCGTTCCATGGGACAATCCTTGCCATCCAAGATGAGAACGAACTTGGGGATCGGCGTGTCAATCTTCCCGCAAACGTTGGGGTGGAGCGCGAGGGCCTTGTCAAATTGTTCCGCAAATCTCGGGTCGGTCATGATGTGGCGAGTCGCAAAATGATTTACGTACTTAAGAGGAGAGCCGTTGTCTTTGCCACAGCAGCGGCAGATAAACTTTCCGCGGGTAAGAGCGTCCTTCAACGAACACTCAGCCGGAATAGGAACGAGACTGATTTGCGCCACGTGCGGCGCGATTTCAAACTTCATTACTTGGCGAGTTGCCTCACTGAAAATGACACCGGGGGATGGGGTTTGGGGAGAGGAAAAGAAGGTCGTTGCCTCAAATGAAAATGACACCCAAACCGGAGGCATGAAAATGAAACCGATCGCTCGTGAACCC
>Ga0247727_10014993_pt1 | contig 12786 bp, 13 predicted proteins | sample WisWelCaveWW1625_FD_202498 | JGI IMG/M metagenome (GOLD analysis project Ga0247727, IMG submission 202498) | Biofilm microbial communities from Wishing Well Cave, Virginia, United States - WW16-25 | ecosystem: Environmental > Aquatic > Deep subsurface > Groundwater > Cave microbial mat | place...
GATCGTCGCCTTCATTTTTCTACCCTCTTGTTGCTGATCCGCACTTCACGAGTCAGGTCTTGCAGAGTCTCCTTGAGTTCGGCGTTCGCTGCTTGAATCGAAGCTCCGATCCGGTCGACCTCCTTGATGAACCGCTCGACGATCGCGTTCAGCGCCTTGACCGCATCCTTCCTCTGCTCTGCGATCGCTCGAAACGACAGCGCGGCCATGAGGACCGCTACCACGGCGCAGCCAGTGACGTTGGCGAGCACCTCCCAGGGAATGTTCACTGCGTCACCAACATACGATGACCACGAGTCCGTCACCACCATCGCCTCCACGTCCGCCGGTCGTTCCGCCCCCGCCGCCTCCGCCGCCGGCTCCGCGAGCCCCGTTGCCGCCAGCGCCGCCGATGCCAGCATCCGATGCTGAACCTCCGCACCCACCGTAGGAGAAGAAAGGAGTCCACAACTGCGGCCCGCCCGAACCGTTAAAAGAGCCGGCCGCAGCCGTCGCTGGCCGCTGCTCCGAGATGTAGGAGGTCGAGAGCGCGACGAAACCTCCGCCGGCAAAGTCTGCACTCTGCGTGCCGGCTCCCCCTGCGCCGCCGGTGAGCAGCACCCCCGTGCCGAGCGAGATCGAGGGACCCGCGGATCCGGTTTGCACGCCTCCAGCAACGCCAGCCTGCCCACCCAAGGCGTTGAACTGACCCAAGCCGCCGAAGGGCTGGACTGCCGGAGTCGAACCTGCGGCCCCAGCGGCTCCCGCTGCTGATCCCGTGCCAGTTCCTCCGCCGGTCGCGGCGCCGCCGCTGCCGAGCACCAAGTTGCTGCCGCTGTTCGCTGGATAGACCGAGATGAAAGAAAGCTGTCCTGAACCAGCAGTGCCTCCGCCGGACCCGACACCCTGTCCGCCGGCACCGACCTGGATGTAGAGGATGTCCGGGAGCAAGAAGATCGGGATCACCGCTCGCGCAAAGCCAGCAGATCCACCAGACCCACCACCACCGCGTGGTGTTCCGGCAACGTCCGAGAAACCTCCACCCCCGCCCCCGCCCCCGCCGAACACGAGCATCTGACACATCGATACGCCACGCGGCTTGCGCCACACGTCCCACTGCGTGTTGTTCGCCGTGACAGGCCTCGTGTAGAGCTGCACATCCCCGCGAAAACTCGGCGGCAGACCGAACGTGTCAAGCATCCGTCGATCTCCGCCGCACGACGCGTCGATCCCGACCACGCGACGGATCGAACAACGCATAGCGAGTCGTAGCAGCCGCGATCATCGCGGCGGTCGGTGTCGCGACGGCCTCGATCACACTACACGAATCGCCGACAGGGGGCTCCACGAACCGCTCCGCGCCGAATCTGTCGACGTAGCGCAGAACACGGCCGTTGGCGACTTCTTGGAAGGCTTCTCCGGCCACCGAGAACCGCACACGGATCCAATCCATGCTCAGTATTCTCCTGCAATCGGCGTGCAGACCCAGCCGGCCGCCACCGCGGTGCCGAGGCCCACGTAGATCCGGAAACCTGCGGGCAGCGCGAAGTTCATCATGTAATCGATCTCAGAGGTAGCCGCAGTAGCGATGGCCGTCGTTGCGGGAAGACTCACTTCTCCGTAGAAGCAGTTGTTCGTTGCCGTCGTGGGAACAGCTCCGTTGTTCAGGAAGATCCGCATCACGCTGGCGACGTTCGTTCCTCCGGCCTTGAAGCGCAACCGCTGCACGAAGCCACCATTCGTCGCGTCGGCGGTGAACACCAGACTGTTGTTCGCACCGGCTCCCGTGTAGTCGTTGGCGGCCAGCGTGATGAGCTGGTTCATCCCGGTGCCGCTGTTGTTCGACACGTCTCCGAACTTCGAGTAGATGGGGGAAGTGTTTGCCACCATGGTTGATCCTCAGAGTAGCGCCGTGCCTTGAACCAAGGCAACGGCCAAACCGATCGTGATGCCGCCGGAAGAACTCAGCACCGTGCCGGTCATCGTCAGACCGGTGCCAAGCTCGATCGGCTCGTAGTCGCCAGCGCCGGCAGCAGAACCACGGCCGAGCAGCACTGAAGCGCTCGGAGTATTCTGGATCTTCGCGTAGGTGACCTGATCGTTGTTGATGTCGGCCGTGTCGACGAGCTTCGCCGCCGCGTCCTCGACGCCGGCCGTGATGTGACGGAAGCCGGTGCCCGTCGGCGTCGAACCGCCAGGAGCTGCCTTGAAGATTGCGTTGCCGGTGGCCGTATCCTTGGTCAGCACGTGCTCATTCGTCGCGGCTGCAACGTTAGTCAGCGTGTTGATCGCGGTCTGCTGCGTCGTCTGCCCGGATCCACCCTTGACGATCGGAACCACGCTCTCGGTCGCGACGGTTCCGAGACCAAGCGTTGTCCGCTGCGCTGCAGCGTCCGCATCGTCGATCAACGCCCTGCCGGCGGCCGTGCAAGGAATCTCCTCGACGACTCCGGCCCCGAGACTGGAGCGACCGAGCACCCTGTCGGTCGCCGAGACGTCCTGGATCTTCGCGTAGGTGACCTGGGCAGTGCCGATCTGCGCCGTCACCAGCGTCGCCGCCACGATGTCGCCGGCAGCTCGACCTACCACCGTGTTGGCGCCGACCGCGAGATCCGCTGGCGTCGCCAGCAGCGCGGTGGGGTTCGCCTTGACGGTGTTAGCGGCCATCTGCGCCAGCTTCGCGTTCGTGATTCCGTTCGCCGCGACGCCGATAGTCACGTCGCCGTTCGCGCCGCCATCGGTCAGCGAGAGCACAGCCGCTTCGGGCTGCAATCTCCGCTCGGCGGTCAGCGTCGCGTCCAGCGCAATGACGACGTAGGACGCACCGGTCGGAGCACCGCCACCGCCGCCGCCGGGCAGGTTGTTGAGCAAGACCTTCTTGTGCGTGCCGGCGGACGTGTCGAACGTCGCCACGAAGTCGGCCGCACCTGCTGGGGTCAGGTCCTCGACGAGGGTGTTGATGTCGAGGCGCAGCGTCCGATCAGCCGCCAGGGTGCCGCCGCCCTGGACACCTTCGGTGGTCAGGATCGATCTCGTGTCAGGCACGAGCCCGACGACCACCGCACGCTCGGCGATCAGGATGCGCTGATCGCGGTCGCGCTCGACGCCCGCGTGGTCGATGCGCTGCGGCACGTCACACCATCCTCGGCGACGGCGAGTCGTAGCCCGAGAACATCGACATGATGTCGGTGAGCGCGGTCTGCTGCGTATTGCCCGTCGGCGCGGCGGCGAGGTCCTTCACGGTGGCCGCCTGCTGCTCCATCATCGCCGCCTGCTCCTTGGCAGCGAGCGCACGATTGCGGGCCTCGCGGAGCGCCTCGACGCGATCTTCCGGCACGATGATGTTCGGATCGACGCCGAGCATGTCGCTATAGCTGTCGACCCACTCGTCCGCGTTGAACTTGTCGAGCACGTCCGGCTTGAGCTGCGCGATCGCGCCAAGATTGCCGACGAAACGGTCCACCGCGTTCGTGCCGATCGCGCGCTGGGCCTGCGCGAGCATCGAGACGAACTCGACGGTCAGGTCCATGCCGAGCAAGTCGGGCGGCGGCGGCGGCAGAGCGCCGACCTCCAACATTTGCTTGAACGTGCGGTCGATCAGCGGCTCCAGCAGCTCGTTGTGCAGCCGTTCCAGCACGGGCCCGAGCATGAGCAGCTTCTCCTCGTGCCGCTCCGCGACCTCGGTCGCGGTCATGCGCGTCTGCGGACCGGCGGTCGCCAGCATCAGGAACAGGTCCGCGTAGAAGGAGCTGCGGACCCGCTCGCGCACGTCCTGGATGTCGAGCAGAAGCGCGCTCAGGTCGAGCTTGACCTCGAACGCCGTGCGGACGCCACCCTGCGGGTTGACCGAGTCGACGAACGTGACGCCCCCCGGAAGACGCTGCACATCCCTGTCCTTCATCGCGCTCGGCGCCTGCAGCGGCGGCTTGGTCTGATAGTCGATCGCCTCCGACTTGCGCACCTGCTCGTGCTGCAGTTGCTTGACGTCGCCCAATGCTTCCATGCCAGGAGAGTGCCCGTAGACATCGCCGCCAGCGACCGCCCAGCGCGGCACCAGCACCGGGAACGTCTCATAGCCTGATTCACGCAACAAGGTGTCCGGCTCCCCCGATACCTCGAAGTAGGCCGAGACCCACGGCATATTCGCACTGTCGGCCTGAGAAGGATCACGATCCACGCGCGGCTCGATCACGTGCACCATCGTCACGCCGACATCGAGGTTGCCTTGCCTGTGCTGCTGCTGCACGTGGTCGGAGCACTGCTCGAAGCCAAACTCCTTGACCAACTCAGCGACGGTCTTCTCGCACTCGCGGAAGAACGTGTTGACGCGACCCTGGTAGTCGGCCGTGATCGCAAACTCGCCCACCGTGACCGGGTAGTGGTGGACCAGCGTGTCGAAGTCCGGCAGCATGATCGAGGCCGCGGTGCCGAACGCGCCGAGTTCCTCGTAGAGCTGGTGCAGCATGCGATAGGTGTTGCTCTTCTGGAACACGCGCTGCATGCGCGCCGCGACGTCTTCGAGCCACAGGCGGACCGGGTGAAACGAGTTGAGGCCAGGATCCGCGGCCGCGAGGCGGAACCACGGACGCGCCGGTGACGTCGCACCGGCCATCATGCCGGCCGCCATCACGCGCAGGGCCCTCGATCCCGTGTTGTCGTAGATGTGGTTGTGACGACGCGTGCCGCGATTCCGATCCTGGGTGAAGAAACGACCGTTGCGCGGCAGCAGGTGCGTCGTGATCTCCTGCCAGTGCGCGACCCACGAGGAACGCTCCGCCTTCAACTTCTCCCAGCGCTGCAGCCAGCGCTCTCGCCGCTTCTGCGTCGACTTCGTCTCCTCGGCCACGGCGTGCGGCATCTCATCCTCCCAGCAGCGAGGTCCTCCCGAGCAGGAGCCGCTGCGGATCGATCCCCGGGAAACCCGTCAACATCGTGGAGCCCGGACCCTGTCGCGAAGACGCGGCCTCGCCGGCGAGCAGGGAGCCCACATCAGGCACCTTCCTGTTGACGCGACGGAACTCCATCTCGGAGCGACGCTGCTGCGAAGCGGCAGCACGAAGCGCCTGCCGCTGAGCCTCCTCTTGCCGGGTCAGCGCGCGCTTCTGTTCACGCGCAGCCTGCTGTCCTTGCGCAACCGAGAGGCCCGGAAGACCACCGAGGGCCAGACCTGTCCACTCACCGCCGCTGAAACCCATGGTCAAAGCTCCTTGCTGAACATGATGTCCTGGACGCCGTAGCCCAACTGCGGCAACAACAGCTCGAACGCCGTAGCCGGCTTCGCATGCCACAACATCATCCGAGCGCCTCGCAGTTTCGCAACTCGCTCGGTCTCGTGGATCAACCGGAAGCCGATCCTCGAAGCACGCATGTCGGGGCACACGAACAGCACGTCGTTCATGCAGCAGGTCAAGTCGGAGTAGTGCAGGTGCGTGCCGATGAAGCTGACGCTGTAACCGATCAGCTTCCTGGTCAGTTCAGAACAGTCCCACGTCCCGAGCGCCAGCAGCTTGTGCTCGGCCTCCAACCGCTCGTAGCGAGCCCAGTCCGGCGCGAGCACCATCAGCTTCTTGTTCAGCGCGATCTCCTGCCAGTGTTCCCGAAGAAGCGGCATGCCGAACTCACGCATCTCCACCACCGTGAGGGTTCCAGTCTCGACCTTGGTCGGCGATGCGCGCAGCACGGAGCAGAAGTATGCCTTCGGATCAGACCCCACGCAAGCGCCGCTGCTGCAGGTCGAACTCCTCCAGGGGATCGTAGTTGGGTCGGGAGGTCCGCAGGAGAGTCTCGATCGTCGAACGCTTGGGAGTATCGATCAGGGCCAGCACGTAGGCGCTCGCCATGTCCGGCGACCTTCCGATCTTCTCGATGATCTCCTCGCGGCTGGCCACCGCGACCATGCTTCCGACGACGCGCCACACCGGCGCGCACAGGTCTGCGAGCAGCCGCGAATCCGGCGGCAGCACGATGCCCGTGTTGTTCTTCGGATCGAGCGCCTCGCGCATCCTCCACCACAACTGCGAGCGAAGATTCTTGAACATGACGCGCCCGCTGAGGTCCGCACCAGTCGCGGCCTCCGACACGTTCACCCCGAGCACCTGATGTAGCGACTGGTTCAGGAAGTCGTAGGGCGAGCTGCCGACACCGATCACGTCGATGTGGATAGGCGACTGATCCCGCACCGCCGCGATCACGAGACCCGCGACCGTCGGTCCGTCCGGCGTCTTCTCGCCCGCATAGACGAGCGGCACGTCGAACCACATGCCGTGCCTCCGGGCGATGATCGTCTGATCCTTGCCGCCTCGGGCAACGTCGACGCCGACGCTGTCCATCGGCGGCAGCTTGTCCGGCCGCTTCCAGCGAGCCTGTGCAGCCTCGACCCACTCGGTAGGGATCACCTGCCACGGACTATCCGCCATGCCGGCCCGGAAGTCACCGTGCAACATTTGCGATCGCAGCGGCTCCGGCAGGCTCTGCAGTTGCGCCATGTAGCCGGTGTTCAGCAGGTATGGGTTGTCCACGATCCTCGACGGCACGAACGTGCGCGACATCGGCCTGATCGATTCACCGTGATGCTCGAACAGTGCGCCGGTCTCGACCTCCACGTCCTTGCCGTCGACCGTCGCGAACCACCTCAGCTCCCCCGGCTTCGCCGGGTTCGGATGCTTGGGATCCAGCCACGGCCCGAAGAACACGAGCAACCAACGACCCTCGACCGACGTCGGCGGATTGAACGTGAGCAACGCGCGACACCGCTGCGCAGGGTCGACCGTGCGCAGCCAGCCGAGCAGGAAGCGCACCGCAGTTTCCCGCATATTCTGAGCTTCATCGAAGACCAGCAGGTCATGCGGCCGGCCCTGATACTTCTTCTCGTCGTCGGGCGCCGGGAACGAACCCAGCTCGACCTGCACCGGCACGTTGTCACTTCGCACTGCACGCCAGATGCGATCAGCGCCGTTGAACCCTTCGCGCGTCCCGAGCACCTGACCAATGCGGTCGATGATCGACACCAGCTCGGTGCCGTTCTGCCTGAAGATCCCGATGCGCTGGTGCTTCGTGAGCGCGAGACCGATCGCGAGGTCGGTCTTACCACCACCTGCCGCACCACCGTAGCCGACGATATCGGCGTCGCTGTCGAACGCGACGGTCTGCGGACCCGGGAGCGGCTGCCACAGATTCCGCCTGAGCAGCGCGTCGATGACCGCTCGCTTCGACGCGGGTAACGCCTCGATCTCACGCAGCTCTGCTTCCGTGAAGTCCGGCTCCGACTTCATCACGACAGCAGCAGATCCTGTCCAACCTCGCTGCGCGCCTCGGCGAGCACGGCACGGATGCGCGCCACCCGTTCAGTCGCGGACAGCTCGATGCTGGTCATGCTGACATGCAGCGATTCGACTTCAGTGAGCCGCTCCAGCAGGAGGCGCGACGCGGTGACATCACCCGCACGCGCCGCCTTGAGCAGGTGCTTGTATATCTCGAAGACCACCTCCTCGACGTCCCATCCTTCCTTCTCGGCGCGGTCGACGAGGATCGAGAACAGCGCGCGGCGCTTCGGTCGACCCGGGCCGCCGACCTTGCCGACCTTCCACACCTTGCCGCTCTTGTTACCATGCTGGAAGACCATCTCAGACCGCCCACCAGCAACCATCGTCCCAATTCTGCGGCGCACCATAGGAGTCGAGGATGGTCTTCGCGCGCACTCCGTCCGGCGTGTTCGGCTGCACTGAGTGCAGAATGCGCAGCGCCGGCAGGATCCACCGGTGGATTCCGAAGACGAACACGTCGTAGTTCGGCAGGTGAGTCGTGTAGCTGGTCGGCGACAGCGGCACCCCGAGCGCGTCGGTCCGCCAGCGGACCCCGTAACACGCGAACCACCGCCCGTTCTCACGGAAGAAACCGTGCCGCACGATCGTGGTCGCCGGAATCAGCACGAGGTCGCGTGCCTCCGCAAGCTGCAGCGCCAGCCACGCGGCATTGAACCCCATCACGGCGATCGATTCCTGCCATGGCAGCCACGCGCGGATCGGCGAACCGTCCGGATTCACCCAACCATACTTGGCCTCGTTCGAAGAGAGCACTCGCACCTCTGCCTCACTGGGCAGCAGCCTGAAGCTCGCCGCATGGAACGCATAGCTGACCAGCTTGCGGATCATCGGCTCGACCTCGGTGAAGCCGAGCACAAACATGTGGCAGAGCGAGAGCAGCGTCCTGCCGACGGCACGAGGAGAGCCGACGCCGCTGCCGAGCGGCGGAAGCCCCTGATCGAGTTCCATCTTCTGCAGCTCGATGATGTCCGTGATCGTGCGACGCAGCGACGGGTCGCGCGTGAGTGCGAACAACCCGAGCAGCAGATTGTCGCTGCGATGCTGACTGTCGCTCGTGTCCCACGCACCGATCCATCCGACCGGCTTCGGCCACCCGAGGTGATCGCTGCCGAAGCGCTCGTCCGGCCGCAGGTTCCACAGCCGCGCCCCCGGATGATTCCGTGCCTCCACCGGCATGCCGCTCGGGTAGCGGTTCGCGTAGGGTCGCAGCGGCCACGCGTCGACGCTGTAGTCGAGGTCGTGCAGGGCCCACGGCGCCAGCATCTGCAGCGCGTGCTCGCAGCGAGCAGCGCCGAAGTCCGGCTGCTCCCCGGTCTGACCACTGTTCGGCGGCTGCCCGTAAGGCCTAGCCGCATACTCGTCGCCCATCGTGCCCTCGCGGCGCAACCACGCGCTCCGACGCTGACGTTCGAGCGTGAGCGCGAGGCCGCCGTCGAGAAGCGGAACCTTGCCGAAGGAGAGGAACTTACCCTGCCACACGTCCGCGATCGCGAAGATGCCCGCTTCCTCACGAGCCTGCAGATTCATGAGGCGCGAATCACCGGCGAGCTGCCCGAAGCGATCCTCCGGCGGCAAGCACAGCAGCGCACCCTTCACGCGCACGGTCCTGGTGCGCAACCACGCGCGAGGAGTCGCCAGCTCTGCCTCCCACCACACCTGCCCCGGCACGACGTCCATGCGCCACATCGGCGCGTGCAAACCCTTCGGCATGCGGTGATCGATCACCGGCTTCTCACCGACGATCATCGAGAGCGAGCCGAACACGCGCTCGCGCGGTTGCCCTGGCGCCGTGCTGCCGTAGCTCGCGCGGATCACGAACTCCACGACCTCCTGGCCCGAGAAGATCGAGACCCACCCCTCGACGAACATGTCCGCCGCGACGATCTGCGTCCGGAACGTCCACAGGATGCGCGCGTCGCACGCGTCCTCGATGCTGAACGAACCGGGCCCGAACCCGTTGAGGACCATCGGCTCCGACCGATGCCTGAAACCTCCCTCGACGAGGAAGAACGTCGGCAACAGGCGATTCGGCTGGTCCACCACCCAAGGCGAGAACTGAAACGCCGGCATGGTGAACGGCTTCGCGATCGGCCTCAGTTCCGCACGCTCCAACGCGCTGAACTTCGCCCGCACGTAGCCCTGCTGACCCCTCAGCAGCACCGGACACTTCGTGCCATCCGTCGACTCGACCTCGAACTGCGCCTCGAGCGCGTCCGGCAGCCCGAATACGGCCCACGCCTGCTGTGGAACGCTCGAAAGGTTCTCGACGATCAGGGTGTTCATGCGGTCCAACAGGCTAGCCCAAGGACCGGATGCGCACCACCACCCTGCCGCCCTCACAAGGCCCCCCAGTGACCCGCACCGTGATCGCGTGGAAATGCCTGTCATCGATCCCCAACGCGTCGCAGAGCCCGTCCAGGCCCGCCTTGATGCGCGCCAGGAGGTTGTCCAGGTCGCGGTGCCTCCTGTCCGGTGGGCGGAACTCCAGCTCCAGGTGTAGCAGCCCCGTGGGAACCGTCGGATCCAACAACCGGACTTGCTCCAGGACGAAAGAGCAGCAGGCCCGGCGATACGCCTTTTTCTTTTTCGTATGCCTCCACCAGTGCACCCTCGAATTCGGAGAGAGGTCCACCGCTGGCCACAACAGCTCGAAAAAGCATGGACTTTCGACCCTCACCGATTCGGCTCCCGCCGATTCGGCTCCAGTCGAAAGATTCTGCCTCGAATCCACACCTCCCCATTCAGCTCCCTGTTTCCCCACCCCTTCGGGGTGGTGGGAAACGGGAGCCGAATAGGGCCCCCGAGATTCCGCTCCTGGGAGCCGATGGGAGCCGAATGGGCTCTGAATCATGACAGCAAATCCTCGGGAAAAAGTGCTCGAATAACGGGCTTCTTGTAGGTGCCCTCTTGAACTGTCAACCCCCTGGTGCAGGCGACCGACAACGCGTCCGCGCAGGTCTTTTGCCTCATACCGCAGCGACGCGAGAGCACCTTGTAGCCGGCCGCTGGTCCCTGGTCGCGCAGGTTCTGCACGAGTTTCCGCACGTCTTCTTCCAACTGTCCCATGTCGAGGTTGATGTCCTGCTGCTTCAGCATGAGCATCTCCTGCGGGGTCACCGAACGCAACAGGCCCCCGTGGTCCGGCTCGCGCCCCAGCAGCAGCGGCTCCAGCATCGGGGCCGCGTAGTTCGCCTTCCCCTGGCGCAGCTCCACTAGGTCTCCCTTCGGCTGCAGCAGGAGGGTCCACCGCACTCCATCGGGCAGGCTGGTCGAGCCGCGAGTGTCGACCACCCCGGCCCGACGCGCGAACTTGCTGGAGTGGTGCGACAGGGTCACGAGAGGTTCTCCTGGCGCCTCCGTGAGCTGCTCCAGCACCTGCACGCCGTAGGTCGCGAGTTCCGTGTCCTTCTCCGCCGGCGGGAACAGGCGCGCCAGGGGATCCAGCCCGATGAACGCCCACGGTCCGTTCACGTCGAGCAGCATCTGCAGCACCTCGAAGTGTCGGGTCGTGCGAGGCTGCCTCGTCTCCGGGTCCAGCTCGATCAGCGGGCAGGGTCTGCCGGCGAGCGCCAGCCACATGAGTCGTTCCCTGACGAGCGCCCGCTCCTCGGACCTCAGTCCGAGGTAGCGGCTGATCACGTCCAGCCGGCGCCACACCTCGACGTCCTTCTCCTCGGCCAGCACCAGGAGCACGCGACCCCCGACGCGTTCTCTATCGACGACGAAGTGCTGGAGCCATGGCCTGCCGGTGATGATCGCGACCGCGAGCTGCAGCAGCAGGTTCGTCTTGCCGACGCCCCCCTCGCTCGCGATCACGCTGGTGATGCCTGTCGGCGCGAAGCCGCGTCCGCTGAGCGCCGGGTTGGACGGGTCGACCGGGTGGTGCAGGAGGTATTCGCGCCTTGGCGGCTCTTTCTCCAGGATCTCCGCCGACATCGGCTTCCACAGCTTCTCGATGATCGACGGCTGGCGCGGCGCCTTGCGCTTCTCGGTTGCGTTCGTGCCGACCCTGTGGTTCAGGTAGCCCAGCTCCTGCAGCAGCGCGCGGCGCGTCTTCCCCTGCTCGTAGGCGTCCAGGTCGAGCTGGTCGCCCATCCACCCGTTCGCGCTGTGGTGTCCGCGGCTGTCGAGGTCCGCATTGCTGTCCGCGCCGTGCGCGTCGGAGAAGCAGAACCAGTGCTGCCGATCGTAGCTTCCGTCTTCGTTGCGCAGCCGGCCGAAGCAGCCATTGTGCGCGCAGACGGGGCACGTGCCGCTGTTATCGGGTATCCCGCGGAGCGGGTGCTCGTGACGGTAGCGCTCGACCGCCTGCTCGAAGCCTTGCTCCCTGCCGCGTGCGAACTCCTCGAAGGTCAGGGCGGCGGCGACAAGGGCCTGACGTGGCAGCAGTGCCGCGATCTGCTCGATCCCAAGGAGCGGACCGACGTGCCAGATCACATCCGCAGGTGGAGTCCAGTAGAACCGCGCGAGGTCGCACGAGGCCTTGACGTCGACGCGGAAGCCCGACCCTTCGAGCCTTCGTGCGAGGTAGGCGCACAGTGTGTTCATTGCGGCGACCCACTGCTCCCGGTCCGTGCACGTGCGCGAGAGCCGGAACCCGAGGCGCACCCCGCGGGTGGTCCAATACCACGTAGGCTCATGCGGCATGTCCTTCACCAACTGCTCGATGACCGCCCTCTCGGCCTCTGGCACCGGCGCGTGCTTGCCTGCTGCATCGTAGTAGTCGACATCCGCGAGCATCAGGTCGCTCGACAGCCAGCGGTCCTGGGTGCGGTAGCTGTCCTTGAACTCGTGCTGCGAGAACCATCTGCCCTTGAGCTTCGCGTGCTCGCGGAGCGCGGCGATGAAGTCCTCGAAGGATTCGAACTCCTGGGGCTGCCCCTGCGGCTGGTCCTTGGAGGGACCGAAAGTCACGCGCAGTATTCTCTGCGGCATGGTAGGCTGCTTTCCTTCCTCCCGAGACGAGGGAGGGGTTTCCTCTGAGTTGGTTGGAGGTCCGCGTGCGTGCGACCGACGCGCGCGGGCCGTTTTCTGGAGAAGGGCGGGCACGGTAGCCATGCGCGGGAAGAGCGTCAATACGGGCTTGCTTTTTTAGCGGACACCAGCATACACTCTCTGAGATGGACCTCTACTCGCATCAAGACCTCGGCGCCGACTGGTTGGCCGCGACTTCACGTGGTGGTCTCTTCGACGAGCAGGGCCTGGGGAAGACGGCCTGCGCCATCGTTGCTGCTGATCGTGTGAACGCCGAGCGCATCCTCGTGCTCGCGCCGGTCGTTGTCGTGCACAACTGGCAGCGTGAGTTCCGGAACTGGGCACCAGCTCGTGTGGTGCAGGTGCTGACCTCCGGCGCCCAGAAGATCCGTCCCCGTTCGTGCGTGGTCGTGACCACGCACGGACTGCTGCTTCGACCCGGTATCCGTGAGCAGTTGCTCGCGCGGCGCTGGGACGTGACGATCCTCGACGAGAGCCACTTCTTCAAGAA
>Ga0247727_10014994_pt1 | contig 12786 bp, 11 predicted proteins | sample WisWelCaveWW1625_FD_202498 | JGI IMG/M metagenome (GOLD analysis project Ga0247727, IMG submission 202498) | Biofilm microbial communities from Wishing Well Cave, Virginia, United States - WW16-25 | ecosystem: Environmental > Aquatic > Deep subsurface > Groundwater > Cave microbial mat | place...
TCTGCTCCTCCGAAGCGCGGTGTTTAAAAGCTTTTTCTTTGCTGAAATCATTAATCAAAAGCGGCTTGCGATGTTTGAGCATCCAACCGCTCAATTCCATATCCAACCGGTATTTATCTTCGGGGTCGGTTTCATCGGCTTTGCGCACCAGGGTTTTAAACGGGTCTTCGCTCTCTGGCCGTTCGAGGAGGTGAATCGTCCCCTGCTCGACATTGATGGCCTTGATCGCCGCCACCACGACTTTTTCCAAAATTTTATCCAGGGACATGGTGGAACTGATGATGCGCGCGAACTCATTCAGCATCGACAATTCGTCCACGGATTTTTTCAGGCGCTCGTTTTCGTTCAGCAGTACGTTAATGTCGATATTTTTTTGTCGCAATTCAGGTGCTCCTGAACAAGTCCATTTCCCTTCACGAAACCTTCACTGCGATCATCGCCATGTCATCGCTTTGCGGCGCTTTGTTGGTGAACTTCAGCACCGCGCTTTTAACGTGGTCGATGATCTCCGCTGCTCTCATCGCCGCAGCCGCTTCTGCCGCTTGCAGCAGGCGGGTCTCCTCGAACATTTCTCCCTTTTCATTAAACGCCTCGGTCACGCCATCGGTGTAAATTAAAATGAGGTCGCCGGCATGCAGCGACACCTCCTTTTCCTGGTAAACGGAGAGCTTGCTCAAACCCAGCGCTGGACCACGCAGCGGCAGCATCTCACCTTTTTTCGATTGGTGGCTTTGAAACAATAGCGGGTTGTGGCCGGCGTTGGAAAAACGCAGCCGGGATGTTTTCATATCAAAAACCAGAAAGGTCATGGTAACAAATTTTTCCCGCGGGCCGATCTGGTTGATGATGGCGTTCAATTCCTTCAGCAAACTATCCGGCGATTTGAATTCATGGGCAATCGCATGAATGATCCCCTTCACCATCGTCATTACCAACGCCGCGGAGGCGCCGTGGCCGGACACGTCGGCCATGACGATGCCGATTTGCTCTTCTCCCAAATTAAAATAATCGAAGTAGTCGCCGCCGACTTGCGCCGCGGGATTAAAATAACTGGCGATGTCCAATCGCTTGGTTTCGGGGAGCTTTTTGGGAATCAGACCCTCCTGAATATCGCGCGCCAGTTCCAGTTCGTGTTCGTAGCGCTGGAGGTCCTTTTCCTTTTCATACAGACGGGCGTTTTCAATCACCTGCGCCGACTGCGAGGCGATGATGGAGAACAGCCGCTGGTCATCGGGGGTAAATTCGCCGCCATCTTTTTTATTAAACAGATTGACCACGCCGATAAGCTTCCCTTTGCACATCAGCGGGACGCTCAAAATGGAGCGGATGTTCTGATTGACGGGCTGGTAGCCGCGAAAATTCGGGTCCTGGCTGAGGTCGTTGATCATCAGCGGCTTGCGATTTTTAAGCATCCAGCCGCTCAAATGGTCATCCAATCGGTATTGCCCCTGCGGGCCGGAAACATCGACTTTGCGAATCAGGGTTTTGAACGGATCGGCGGTTTGCTTTTCGTCGAGGAGCGAGATGGTGCCCTGCTCGGCCTTGATGGCTTTGACCGAAACGTCCACCACCTTGCTGAGAATTTGATTGACCGGCATGGTGGAGCTGATGATCTGTGCCAGTTGATTGATCGTGGAAAGATCCTCAACGGTCTTTTTTAACCGTTGGTTTTCCTTTTGAAGTTCTTCTACCAGATTCGTGGTTTCGGTTTTTTTATTTCCGAGCAATGGAATTATCTCCTCCCAGTAAGATGGCATGCGTAAATTAGCCAAGCGGCTGAAAGCAGGAATCGTTTCCGGACAGAACAATCACTGGCCGAAAAATAACAAAATGCGCAAACTTTGTCAATCTTTATTTGGCCCCAAACAACCCCCTATCCTCCTTTTAAAAGGAGGATTCTTATGGTTATTTGCCGAGCATATACAACTGCCAGAGGTCGCGGCGGCTGGTGTGGAGAAACGGCAAGATGGCCAATCGCCCGGTTTTGCCGATGCTCTTTTCCAAATAGCGCAGCTCGGCGAACTTTTCTTTGATTTCGGGATCGGTCGAGGGTTTGAATCCGGTTTGGCGCATCAGCAAAATGCCCTTGGCGCGGATGGCCAACTCCAGATGCAGGCGCAGCAGGCACAGCATATCTGCCACGATTTCCCCTGGAAAATGAGCGCGCAGCGTTTGCAGGTATTGTCCGATGTGGGTTTCGGAAATTTTGCCGGTGTTGAGAATGTCCAGCAATTCCACGTCCGTGTCGAATCCTACGCCCAGCCATCGACGCGTGGCCCGTTCGCTTTGCTCAAACACGATTAACATGAGAACCGGCAATGAAATCATCAGACTGAGAGTAGTGAGAATCGGTGGCAGGATAAAATGGTTAAACGCCGAATGAATGACAATAGCCAGTAAAATCGCCGGGGCAAAATTCAAGAACGCTTCCGACGACTTGCGTTCGGTCCAGTTCTTCGCTACCATTCCGAAAATGGCGGTAGTGCCGCCGTGCATAATGGCGGTGCCGAAACCGCGCACCAGCCAGAGCAGAATATTGGAGCTGTGCAGCGAAACCAGATAGTAAACATTTTCAACCAGCGCGAAGCCGGCCCCCACTGCAAACCCGTAAATCGCGGCATCGACCATAAAACCCACTTTGCCGGCGCGGATCGAGTAAACCAGATAGAGGGCTTTAAATAATTCTTCCGTGATGGGGGCAAAATAGCGCGCATACATCTTCAGATCGAGCGCGAGCAGGTTTATGAGCCTGCTATTTAAAAACAAACAGAGAACCGCAACGGCGCAGCCTAAACCGATCGTCCGCAAAACCGCGCGCAGGTTGACCAATTTGAAACTGTCCAGAAAAATCAGCGCCGACAAAAAAACAAAAACCGGGAAAAGGCTGACAATGATTATGAGCGCTTCAGTCATTTACCCAAATACCGCAGCACAAAAACCGTGATATCATCCGCCTGCGCAGCATCCGAGGGTTCTTCGTCCACCACCATTATCTTTGCAGCCATGAGATCTCCGAGTTGTTAGCGGCAGGTTAACATAGGATAAAAATTCTGAGATGGTCAAAATCTAAAAAGATTGGAGAGAATAGTCAAGGAATTAAAAGAGCAGACGTGGATACCTTCCGATCAGAGAATTTTCAACGAAATCATAAATTCGTTAGCCAGACTGCGTCCCTTTTCCTTAGCCACGGCATATCCCATGGAAAAGGTTGAAGGCTGGCGTGAAAACAACACCAGGTTAAAATCCACCTGCGCCCCAACGTTCGCCAGGGTCCGGCGATTCGCTTTGGAATCCAGATTGGTGCGAATCGCACTCGAAAACAGCGCCAGGCGCGCCCAGTTCATATACAGCGCCGGAAAGCCAAAACGCCGAAACCGCAGCGGCGGCAAATTCCATTCGAGCATAACCTTGCCGTAGTTCTTGCCGCCAATCTCGTTGAGCTCAACTCCGGGGAAGCTGTAATATTCTCGATAGCGTTTTTCGGTCAGACGATCCACCCAGTTGTTGCCAAAGCCGCCAAAGAAAAAATTCGCGAAGGGATCGTCGCGGTCTCCAAACGACTGGCCAGCCGAGCTGCGCAGCCAGATGGACGAGTGGTTGATCGGCAGCAAAGCGCCGTAATCGAAGTTAGCAAAGATACGCGGAAAAAACTTTTCGTTCACAAAATTGGTGTGATTCCAAATCTCCCACTTCACCCCTTTTTCGTCATCCACCGCCCCGAGCGATTTTTCAATAAACTGATATTGCAGTCCAGTACTGGCCGAGAGCAGCTTATCGAAAGTGGCGGTTACGTTTTGAAAATCCGGCAGCCGTTCCAGATTGCCGTAACCGCTGACACTAAAATTCCAGTCCAGCGTTCGCGGTTCGTCGTAAATCAAATTTCTCCGGTAACCGATCCCTACCGAATATCCCCGCCGGCTGGTTTTGGTCGGACCGAACAGATCGTAAAAATCAGCCGCGTTATAAGTGGTGCGAAATTTCAAATACCAGTGCTGAAAATTAAATTTCACGTGCACGCGCTCGTCAGCGGGCACATCCTGGTCCGGGGAATACGAAGCCGTCAGGTCAAAGGCACTGAGTCCGAGACGATCGGCAAAATTAAAGCGTAACCCGGCGGCAGCAAAATCTTTATATCCTTCTACAACCGGATACATCGAAGACATCCGGACGCTGCCCAGCGTGCTGTACTTCCCCGTGAAGGTGGTGAGCGAATCGAGATTGATGCGCGCTGGCGAGCCCACCATCCAGCTTCTCACTAAGGGATGCGTCTTGGCCACCTCGTTTCCCAGAAATTTAACCGAGCTGACGTGTTCCAGCGCCTGGTTGGGAATCGTCGCCGGTATAAATCCTTTTCCCGTGTAACTAAACACTATCAGCGAATCGTTGGAAAACGGAATGGGCCGAAAGAAGCCGGTCTCACCATTGCTCAAAATGCTCATATCGTGTTTTTCAAACTCATACCGGTAAATGTTCGAAACACCGGAATAATACGACGACCCGAACAGATACCTGCCATCGGGTGAAAAATTGAAATTGGCCGGGGTACTGATTTCGAAATCAAATAAAATGTCATACGCGTCGTCGCCTTTAAGGAGACTATCCACCTCCATTTTGATCAGGCGCTGCGTTCCGTCAATTTCTGCCAGGGCCGCAATGATCACTTTACCGTCCGGTGAAACATCGATATCAAAAATATCCTTTCCGAAAGGAAACGAATAGATTTGATCCCATTCACGGTAGGGATGCGGGATTCTGACCAATGTCGAAATACCATTGAAATGTCGCACGCCCCAGAGGGAGCGGTCGGCCAGATTAAAGGCCAGATCGCCAGTTCTGGCATCTTTGATGAGAGTTTTCGATTGGCCGGTTTTAAGGTCAACTGCATTCAGGTCGCGCCAGTGATTATTATCCGTAGTATAAAAGATCGTTTGTGAGGCTGGATCATAGGCAAGAGAAGCCACGTAAAAAATAGCCGCGCCTTTGATATCGCATATTTTTTTTATCTCGCTGGTTTTGATATCAATGGAAGCGATGTGAGCAATTTGCCCGGGGTAATTAATAGCGGCATAAATCTTTTGGTTTGTTGAATCGTAATAGCCTCGCGAAACCGACCCCAGGGCACGCTGGGAAATCGGGCGGTGAGGTGTGACAGGATTTCGGTGGATGGAATCCAGATTGGCTTGCTGCCACTGGTGTTCCCACGCAATCCAGCGCGCCCATTCGTCATCAAGGGAAACACTGTAAACATTTTTAAATTGCGATGCGAAATAACCCTTGCTGTTTTTGCCGCGGGAAGTCCATCCTAACAATTTTTCTGGACCATAATGATAGGCGAGATAACTCATGAAGCGCGTGCCATAAAGATACGAGGTGGCGCCCACCTGAAAATCGACTTTGGTGGCCTCGGCTTCCAATCCTACTATGTCGTAAAAAAAGCTGCCGTCGCGAACCATGGTGCGGAACACCATCTCATCATAGGCGCCCAGCGCGCGGCCTAAACCTCCCCCCATCCAGGTCTCCATAAAAACCGCAATTCCTTCCGTGTACCAACGCGGGGCGCTGGTCCGAGGGCTGGTTAGATGATTATATAAAATGGTGAGCGGATTTTCGGGAGTGGGCGCGACTTTACCAAAAAAGAGGGAACGAAAAAAGTTATCCGAACCAGAAGCTTTGTCCAGTGTAATGATGTGCGCCAGCTCGTGATTCATGATCAAATTAATTCGCTCATTGGCCGTCATGGTTTCATAAACATAACTGAACGGTGCGACTCCCACAGACACAACATTATTGGGAACTGTACCGGCGCCGCCGCCGGCATAATCGCCAAAATCTTGCAGCAGAACCGTAATTTTATCGTTGGAGCGATATTCAAAAAGATTACGATGGAAACGATAGGCATTTTCAAAACAGCGCGCTAGATGCGGCACAACGAATTCATGCGCTTTACTGGGATAGACCAGCCTTAAATTTTTGGTTTCGAATTTATATAATAATTGTGCAAAAAGCGAAGAGCTAAAAAAAATCAGGATGCTGTTTATTAATAGAAAAGCGTTTAATTTGATTTTCATGTGCCAAGTTTCCCTCCTCCTTAAATAGCAAAAGGAGGTGCGCTAGGTTTACAACGCACCTCCTTATTACGCCCGAGTTTTTGACGTTTACTCAATTCTTTTCACGTAACCCGTCGTGTTACTGAGAAATTGCTGCCAGGTTACCTAACATTTGTAACGCATTTGGAGTAAGCCCGGCCACTGCCTGCAGGGCTTCTGGCTTCAACCCGGCAATTGCGGTTAGGGCTTCGGGTTTCATTCCGGCAAACGCCGTTAGAGCTTCGGGCTTCAAACTCGCCATTGCGGTTAAAGCTTCGGGTTTCATACCGGCGGTCGCAGTCAAGGCTTCGGGCTTCAAATTGGCAATCGCTGTCAGAGCTTCGGGTTTCAAACCGGCAATCGCCGTCAAAGCTTCGGGCTTCAAACCCGCAATCGCGGTTAAAGCCTCGGGCTTCATCCCGGCAATCGCTGTCAGAGCTTCGGGTTTCAAACCGGCGATGGCCGTTAACGCCTCAGGTTTCAAACTAGCGATGGCCGTCAAAGCTTCGGGCTTCAAGCTTGCAATCGCAGTTAAGGCCTCTGGTTTCAAACCGGCAATCGCGGTTAAGGCCTCGGGCCTCATTCCGGCAATCGCTGTCAGAGCTTCGGGTTTCAAACTCGCAATCGCGGTTAAAGCCTCAGGTTTCAAACTGGCGATGGCCGTCAAAGCTTCCGGTTTCAAACTCGCAATCGCCGTTAAGGCCTCGGGCTTCAAACCCGCCGTCTCCTTTAAAGCCTCAGGTTTCACTCCAGAAGCTATTGCCGTTAAAGCTTCGGGTTTTAAGCTAGCAATCGCTTGCATCGCTTCAGGCTTCAAACCGGCTATCGCCGTCAGAGCTTCCGGTTTCAAACCGGCTATCGCGTTTAAAGCTTCGGGTTTCAAACCAGCGATCGCCGTTAAGGCCTCTGGTTTCATACCGGCAATTGCACTCAGGGCTTCGGGCTTCAAACTCGCAATCGCGGTTAAAGCCTGGGGTTTCATCCCGGCAAACGCCGTCAGAGCCTCAGGTTTCAAACCGGCTATGGCCGTCAAAGCTTCCGGCTTCAAACCGGCAATTGCACTCAGAGCTTCGGGCTTCAAACTCGCAATCGCGGTTAAAGCCTGGGGTTTCATCCCGGCAAACGCCGTCAGAGCCTCAGGTTTCAAACCGGCTATGGCCGTCAAAGCTTCCGGCTTCAAACCGGCAATTGCACTCAGAGCTTCGGGTTTCAAACCGGCTATGGCCGTTAACGCCTCAGGTTTCAAACCAGCGATCGCCGTCAAAGCTTCCGGCTTCAGACCGGCTATCGCCTGCATGGCCTGCGGGCTGTTCTTCATGACCTTCTGCACTTCATCGTTTTGCAGAACGTTTTGGATCTCGGGGTTTTGGAGTATGACATCTTTCTCGCTCATTTGATCGGTACGGTATTTTTCCGCTTTTTGCACACCGCCAATCGTACCCGAAACATCATACCACTCAGGCGGAAAGCCAGTGTACGAAAAATACCCGATCAAAATAACGGCCAGTGCGACAATACCGAGCAGGAGTTTGGCTTTGCTGCTGCTCAAAAAGGATTTCTGTTTTTCCTCTGACATATTGACCTCCATAAATTTGGTTAATAGTGAATTTTCTTATTTTAGTTTAATTACAAAGCAAGTTCTATTTAGTTGGCGCAGTTTCAAAAAATTTTCCCCGTGCGGCTGGGTTCGCTGGAATCACCAAAGCCTCAATCGCCGCGACGAAATCTATTCAGTTGCAATTCGCTCCTGAAATTCCACACTCTTGCCCGTCATAATAGTCAGATTTAAAAATGTTAACGCCGGAATTTTCTTTTTAAATACCAGAAAGTATCCATGAGCCCCTAAATGACTTAATTGGACTTCATTTTCTGAAACGGTTGCGCGAAGACCGTTGTCATCCACGCCCCCCAATCCTTGAAAAGCCAGCTCGCGAAAATCGAAGTCTAATTTCACCACGACCGTTTGTTCTGATTTCAGGGTCACTTGGGCCAGGAGTAATTCTTCGGCGGATTTTAAAACCAGTGCACCCGAAACGTCTTGCGCTGCGATTTCATGTCGGGAAATTTCTCGAAAATCTCCGGCAGGCTTGTTGATAATTAAGGCGCCCGTTACATCCAAGGAATTTAACGCTTCGCTTCTATTAAATAAGACCGCGGTAAACGCGCCTAAAATAACACCGGTAGCGAAAACACCGGCATACTTAAAACTAAATTTCCAGGAAGGAATAATTGATTTCACCAAACTGGGCTTGGATTTCGGGACGTATTTGTTAACTGATAGCGTGTTCAGAATATTCTTTTTAAGATTAGCCGGCGGGTCTACTTCCCTGAGCTCGCTCAACATAGTCGAAACCTTCGCCATATCATTATAAAACAATTGCGCCTCCGGGGTCCGGCTAAGATAGTCTTTTAGCCTGGCGCTTTCATCGGGCGTCAGCCGTCCGTCTATTTCTTTATTGATGATCTCGATGTATTTATCTTCAATCATTTGCCACCACGCCTTCTTTAATCAGCAAATTCCGCAAATGCTGTCGCGCCGTAAACAGTCGGGACTTGACCGTCTTTTCCGGCAAATCAAGTATATAGCCGATTTCACCGTAGGAAAAATCCTCAAAGTGTTTTAAAATGACCACCGCCCGATAATCGATATCCAGTTTCATTAATGCCCCCTGAATGAGGCCACTCAGCGCGGACGCGTCGTAGCTTTCTTCGGGCGTCTTCTCAAGCGCGCGCAGGTTTTGATTTATCTTCTCCACCTGCTTTCGCTGTTTTAGCAGATTTATCGATTCGTTGATGGCCATGCGATAAATCCAGCTAAAAAATTTGTACTTCACATTAAAGCTGGCAAGGTTTTCGTAAGCCTTCACAAAAACCGCCTGGGCCACGTCCTGAGCATCTTCAGCTGCCCGAACCATCCTGAGAGCCAAATTAAAAATGGGTTTTTGATACTTGTCTACAATAGTCTCAAAGGCTTTGATGTTGCCCTCAAGGCATTCTCTGACGAGCCGCAAGTCTTCAGCTTCTGTCATAAGTACAATTGACCGCTTAAAAAGTTGGAAACTTTTTAAAGTGATTGAGATTTAGCGCTTCTAAGTTCAGCTACTGCGTGAGATTCTCTCAAAACGGAAAGACGACGATAGAAATGTGCACACGTTGTTCCAAAACTATGTGCAAATATATGCAGATAAAAAGGAAATGTCAAATATAATTTACATCATCATTCAATCTCAAAAATAGTGTCGAAGCCGGCGTAGCGAAAGACGTCGCCGATGTATTTGTTCAAATTGATGAGCTTCAATTTCTGATCCGACTCGTTGAGCCGCTTCTGGGTGGCGAGCAGTACGCTCAATCCGGCGCTGGAGATATACTCCAGCTCTTTAAAGTTCACGGTGCAGGATTTTTCCAAGCTGTCAAACACGGCTTTGGCTTTTTCGACCTGCGAAGCATCGAAGCGGCCAAAAAGCTGCACCTCGCCCTTAGAATCAATTTTAACATCAAACATATCACTTCTCCAAATGTTTTGTGAGGATGATTTTGCTGGTTCTATTTTTATATTCGTAATCGATTTTGTCCATCATCTGCTTGACTAAATGAATGCCCAGGCCGCCAACCTTGCGTTCTTCCAAAAGTTGATCGACATCGATATCCGGGCGTTTCGTGATATCAAACGGCTCCGCATCAAAGTCGGTTAAAACGACAATCAAATCATTCTCCTTTTTGTTCAGCTCGATCGCGATATCGTTCGGATTATTGGAATTATATTTCACCATATTGGTAAACAGCTCTTCTACAACCAACTCGAGCACAAACGTCAGGGAATGATCGAGGGCATGCCTCTCGATGAAATCATCAATAAATTTGAAAATAGACTCGAGAGATTTGATGTCGCGTTTGAATTTTTTGTGCATGTTGCTTCCTATACCTTCCCGGGTTTGTGCACATTGTAAACCATACCCATGCCGCCTTCGCCAAGCTTTTCGAGGATTTGATAATGGGAAATTGTCTGGCCGAGCATAAACCTACTCCACCTCCGGATCAAAATTCTCCATCAGCCAGACATCCGAAATGCTTTCTTCCACGCTGCAAATGATGCGCTTGCCATCCGGGGTCATTGTTATACTTCTAATATTCTCAAAAGGCAACGTGACAAAAACTTTTGCCGCACCGCCATTTACGGGGATCATCCAAATTTTAATGGGGCGCTCATCATCAGACCATGCGTAAATCGACGTTCCATTCACTGGCCATTGTATGGGAAAGAGCCGTCCTCGCTGTAATAAAGTTTGCGAAGAATCTTCAAGGGAAATCAGCCAGAGACCAGGACCTTCCACTTTTCTATTCCAAAAGACGGCCACTTTTTTGCCGTCCGGTGAATAGCGCGGACTGGAAATCCAGCCGACGGAATCATTCGCCACCAACGGCCTCTCTTTCTCAGTTTGTGGATCGAGAAAATGAAAATTTTGATTGCCTGGGCGTTGATACAAAATATCGGCGCTGGGAGACCATGACAGATTTTCACCACCTGCTTTAGTCTTCTGAAACTCAAGTGGCGTGCCGCCTTCTGCAGGAATTCGCCAGATTTTCATGTCGTAAATAAAGGCAAGCTCTTTCCCATCCGGGCTCCAGCAGGGGGCAACACCACCAGAATTTAGGAAAGTAATCTGCTGCATGTCACCACCCTCGCTGGACATGACGAAAATCTGACCAGGATGGGTGACAAAAGCGACGTTCCTGCCATCAGGTGAGAACGCCGGCCAAATGAAATAGGAGGTGCCGCGCGTCAGCTTTTGGGTCTGTAATTTTTGTGTTTTGCCTTCACCCTCCACCGTAACGCTCCAGAGATTGCTATACTCCAGAAGTTTGGTATAGGCCAGTTTTTTGTTATCGCCGGAGAGCTCAAAGCCATAAGCGTTTAATCCGGTCTGCAATATTTCCGGTTCGCCCTTCGGCGTTCCATCTGTGGACGAAACCGCAATCTTCATCAGATCGCTGGTCTGGCCGTTGCCTCGAAGATAATAAACGGCCTTGCCATCACGCGACCAACGTGGTGAAGATTGTCGGTCTGCTCCTTCGACGACTTTTTGTTGCTGCGCGCCGTCGGCTTTCACCGTCCAGATCGTGTACGGTCTTTGTTGTTCGTTAGAAGTCAAAAACACCAGCCGATCGCCGACCGGCGACCAATCAAGGTCAAAAAGCCAATGAAAGCCGTGTAGGCGAATCATGTTCAGGGTGTCACCGCTGGCCGTATCGAAATATGTGATAGCTTGAAGACTTGCTTTTATACTTGCAATTTGAGAGCCATCCGGCGACCAACAGGCGGATAAGGAGATTGTTTTTGCGAGTTTTTGGGGTTTTCCACCTAATCTGGGCATGACATAAATATGACTTGCTTTATTGGGCATGTTTGCACTGCACAGAAGCTTGGTGCCATCCGGCGACCAACGTAGATAAGACAGATATACGAATCCGCTAAAAACTTCGATGGGCTGACTGCCGGTCAGGTCCCGCACCATGACGCAATACAAACTATCTTTTGGAATAACATAAGCCAGAAACTGTCCGTCCGGTGATAAGGAAGTGAGCTCAAGATTGCTGGCGAGATAGACATTGCCCTCGAAGGTGACCTGCCGATGCTGTGCCGCAACAGGCGTCGCCGGTTGCTTTTGCAGCAGATTCACCGTGATGAATATCACCAGAATGGCAACGAGAGCGAACGCAGCAGTCAGCACGAAAGCGTGTCGGGGTTTGCTTTTTTTCACTGCTACTGAACTTACCGCGGCAGAACTACTTTTCTTCTCTCGCTTTATGTCCGCCAGGAGATCATCGACGTGCTGGTATCTTGTCTCCCGGTCTTTGTCCAAAGCTTTGTCCACGATTCGCTGCAAGCCATCCGACACACCGGCTTTGTAGCGGGCCAAGGGTTCCGGTTGTTCGTTCGTAATAGAATTAGACAAGGCCGCCTCATATTCCGCTGGGAACGGTAATCGTCCTGTAATCATCTCGTACAGCACGACACCAAACGACCAAATATCCGTTCGGTGATCCACATTGGCTCCCTGCAATTGTTCCGGCGACATGTAGGCCAGCGTGCCGACAGTGGTGCCAGTTTTGGTGAGGCTCACCCCGCCGCCGATTTTCGCGAGACCAAAATCCATGATCTTCGCCTGGCCTTCGTTCGTAACCATGATGTTGCTGCTTTTGATGTCGCGGTGGATGATGCCCTTGGCGTGCGCGGCCTTCAGCCCTTCGGCGATTTGGGTGGCGTAATTGAGGATGTCGCCCACTGGTAGGGGCGAGGTGACCTCGCCCCTACCAATTACGTCCCGTAATTCCTTCCCCTCAATATATTCCATCACGATGAACATTTCGTCCTCGTGTTCCTCGATGGCATGAATCGTGGCAATGTTGGGATGGTTCAGCGCCGCCGCCGCTTGCGCCTCGATTTTGAAGCGCTCGCGTTCTTCTGCGCTGGCCGCAATCTGTCGCGGCAAGAATTTGATGGCAACGAGGCGTTTGAGCTTCGTGTCCTCGGCTTTGTAGACGACTCCCATGCCGCCTTCCCCGAGCTTTTCAATGATTTTGTAGTGGGAAATGGTTTTACCAATCAAGCTTCCTGCCACTCCTTTTCGAAAGCTCTACTTTATTTTCCGTGTAATTATAATACAGTTTTTAAAATTTTCAAGCAAGTCTGTTCGGGCGA
>Ga0247727_10014995_pt1 | contig 12786 bp, 16 predicted proteins | sample WisWelCaveWW1625_FD_202498 | JGI IMG/M metagenome (GOLD analysis project Ga0247727, IMG submission 202498) | Biofilm microbial communities from Wishing Well Cave, Virginia, United States - WW16-25 | ecosystem: Environmental > Aquatic > Deep subsurface > Groundwater > Cave microbial mat | place...
TTCTTTGATGTCAGTGCCGAAATATTTCTTGACAATTGGAGTGACATTTTTTACTGCTTCTTTGGCTATTTCGCCCAGCTTGCCTGTGGCAACAATCTCCTTTTCCTTTCCCCATGGCCCGACTGCTGCTTCGATTGGAAGGATGATGCCGGAATATGTGCCTCCACCGCCAATGACTGCCAGACCATTGACTCTGCCTACTTGTTTGCCCTCGGTGACGATAATTTCGTATTCTCTCTTTCTTTCGATGAACTTGTCTGCTATCTGCTGTTCAAGCGGGCGCGCTATTTTCTTGCCCGCAATGAAATGCTCTTTTGTCACCAATTTTGATTTCTGCTCGACTGCAATATCTCCTGCTGCCCTGATTAATCCGCCAAGCTCCCTGAGTCTGAGCGTCAGGTGCCTCTTTCTGTTCGCCAGCCTTCGTGCATCATCAATGACTGCCAGCACAGCGTCTCTGGAGAAGTGCGGTATTTTCTTGTCTCGGATGACTTCCTGTGCTACAAACCGTGCAATCTTTTCCTGATTTTCTGGCGTGTCCAGGATGGTGTCTTTCATGAATATCTCATAGCCGTATCCTCGTATTCTGCTGCGCAATGCAGGGTGCATGTGTTGGACTGTTTCAAAGTTACCTGCTGCTACGAGAATGAAGTTGCACGGCACTGGCTCTGTTCTGACCATGGCGCCTGCCGAGCGCTCGCTCTGTCCGGTGATGGCGTATTTTCCTTCTTGCAGTGATGTGAGCAATTCTTGTTGCGTCATGGGGTCGAGTGTTGCGATTTCATCAACAAACAACACTCCCATGTTTGCCTTATGAATGAGCCCTGCAACAACGCGCTCGTGTGCTGGCGTGCCAAGTCCTCCTGATTGCAATGGATCGTGCAGAACGTCTCCCAGTAATGCGCCTGCGTGTGCGCCTGTCGCGTCCCAGAATGGAGCTTGTTTCTTGCCGTAATTGTCCACGACAATTTTTGGCGCTTCGACTTTTTGTCCGCCGATTGCTCTCCTGCCGACAGACATGAACATGACGTATGCTGCCAAAAAGAGCATGCCGCCGAGGAAGAAGGCAGTGAACATGATGTCGCTGTTGTAGTGTTTTCTCGCCCACCAGGGCATAATCATTGATGCGATGAGCAATGCTATCAGTATGATGTTCTGTACCTTGAAGAATCCCATGTTCTGGATGCGCGCTTTTGCGACCAGGTCTCTTCCTTTGCCAGCCGCGACTGTTCTGATTAATGGCTGGTTTTCATCATTTGGGTTAAAGAATGCGAGGATGTCAGCGAGCTTTTCCTTTGGCAATAGTTCTGCCAGCGCCATGCCGAGCATGCTTTTGCCAGTTCCCGGCTCTCCTATTAATAGAACGTGCCTTCTCTGTTTCGCTGCCTTTTTGATAATCTCGCACGCTTCATCCTGGCCGATGACCTGGTCTATGATTCTCTCAGGTACTTTCAGCTCTGCAGTGCTTTTGAAGTTGAGTTCTTTTGCCATGCCCCGGTTTTTCTCGACGAGAAGATGATTTATAAAGCTTTTCTTTTTAAATATTGTGAACGCATAAACCCGCTAAATTAACTACTTCTCAGTGGCAACCTGAGAAAACTTTAAATACTCCTCCTGCTTTATACCCTCCATGAGCATATACCGCGATTTGCTTATGGTTTCGGCCCTTGCGCTAGGCACGTGTAATGCTAACGGCTCTTATGCTCAGGAAGCGCCAAAAAAGGAAGCGGTTCACGATGAGATTCCCGGCATAAAACATCTTTCTGGTGACCTGCCAAAGGGCGGCAAGCGCTGGGATGCGGTTATCTGTGGAAAGCCGATTGACAGCCCTGGAAATCTTAATTTTGCTTATCTTGACAAGGAAATGATGGCGTGCTATCATGTTCTTCCGCAAGAGCCGCTTGCAAAAAATCTCGGACTTAAGGAGGGTGAAACATTGTTTTATCAGGACGGCAAGGAAGTCTGCCGCGTGCAGTCAACACATTCTCATGATATTGCTGTAGAGACTGGCTATCATAGCGGGTACACTGACATTCCGCCTGCTGCATGCAAAGACGCGCTCAGAGCCGGCAAAAAAGCCCCTGATTTTGAATATACTATTCTAGGAACAGACAAAAAACTCTCGCTCAAAAGCCTGGAAGGCAAGGTTGTGTTGCTCGACATTGGCGCTACATGGTGCGGTCCCTGCATGAAACTCAAGCCATATCTTGAGCAATTGCATGGAAAATATCCTGAAGTCGAGCTTATCTGGCTGAGCGTTGACAAGCCAGGAGAACTGGAAAAATATCTCTCCGGCAAGAAGCTGAAATACGACCATGTTGTAAACGATACTGGATACGAGGATGGAAAAAGCAAAACTCTGAAGTCTTATCAGGTTGTAGGAATTCCGGAATTATATCTTATCGACCAGAAAGGCGTTATTGCCGGCAGAAATCTGCACTGGGACAAAGAAGCAAAGCAAATCACGACAGTGAAGCTTGAAGAAAAGATAAAGGAGTTGTTGAAAAAATGAGCTTGCGTAATATTATTGCTGCCGCAATACTGGCGCTTGGCAGCGGAAATGAGGCAACGTCTCAGCAAAATGCACCAAAGCCAGTTGAGCGTCAGGAAAAGAAAGCAGAAGGAATTCCTTACACTATTCCTGTTCTTGTCATAAAATATTTTCCCTTGACTGCTGACAAGCAGCGTATTGACATTTCAGTGACGGGCAACGTGGATGCAAAACTGGACGACATTCGCAAGAAGTGTGACCGTCAGACAAATGAGCTCATGGAATCGCTTGAACAGGGTAGCAGGTTCAGGGCGTACAAGAATGAAAAAGCTCCTGCAAGCCTTGATTATGTCGTAGTTGACAGCATTGAATTCCTTGAAGCAGTTCCCAAGAATGAGAAAAAGCCGGGCAAGGCAGATTACAACAAGATAATGGAACGCGTAAACATCAAGGACTATCTTGAAAAGAAAAATATCAAAGAGGTCTGGATTTGGGGTTATCATTCAAAGGAAATCGCGCCGTGGGAGTCAAACATGTCCAGCCCGTTCGGTGATGTATCCAACAGCGACTGTGACCCAAAAGACCTGCCTGTATTCGACAAGACATACACTGTCTATCACTACAACTACCAGCGTGGCACCTCTGAAGCGATGGAAAACCATATGCACCAGATTGAGTGGCTATTGCGCAGGTTTGGTGGGGAATTGTGGCGTTCATTTGAAGGAAAGAAAGGCGAATTGCGATGTGGCAATGCGCATTTCCCGCCAAATGGCAAGAAAGACTATGACTGGGCGAACAAGGAAATTGTAATGTCTGACATCGAGGACTGGAAGCCAGAGGGTTTCGGCGAGAAAAAAGCACTGAACTGTGACAAGTGGGATGGCAACAGCCTGAAATGGTTTGTCTACTGGACTCGCAGCATTCCAGGTCATGAGAATGGTCTTGAATATAAGGGCAAGAAGCTCACCAACTGGTGGGCGTTTATTGGCGATTACGACCGTGCCAGAAAGGATAATATCGGGCTGACAGAAAAGTAATTTTATCGTCCGCGTCTTCTTTGAATGATTTCCCCTGCGCGTCGCATTATCTGGGCTTCATCAGGCGTTAAGCCTGCGAACGGGTTCTCACCGCCCTCTTCTTCAGCGCTTGGCTGTGGCGGTCCTGCCTGTTGAGGTCGTTCTGCTGGGCGCGCTGCCGGGCGTGCCGCTGGCGCTTCTGTTTTTTTCCTGAAGAGGAAATAGATGAGAAGTGCGGCAACGGCTATAACAATTGCCGGCCAGAATAGTGTGTTGAAGAATCTGCTTTCGTCAATCACTCCTGCCTGTGCGAGCGCGTAAAAGAAGAACAGCACGATGAACACAATCATAATCGCGATAAATAGTCTGTTCCTGATGCCTCCTTCCGCACCTGTAAGCCCAAACACAAGCGCCAGGCAGAGTCCAATGACGAGTAAAAGGACGAAATAGAACAGTACGATGTTTATGACGTTGAGCAGGTTGACAGCAAGCACGGCAAAAAAGCCCATCACGAATGCGACCATTGCGTTTAATCGTGTTTTTGGCTTCTTTTTTTCCTGTCCAAGAATCTGAGTTCTCTGCAGTACGCCATACGTGATGATGAAGACGAGAACAAATGGCAGAATGACGTCAAGGAATCCAAGGTCAACGAGGAATTGGAATGCGTCCTGGTATGGCATGTGTCAATCAAGCGGAAGTCATTATAAAAAGGTTGCTACTTCTCAAACGGTCTGCAGACGTCATAAAAAGAGCATTGCCCAGTGCTCCATTTGCAAAGCGGTCCTGGCTGCTTTGGATAATGGTTGACATCTTCTGTCTGAGTGACTGCATGGATGTGCTCAATTTCTTTTTTTGCCATACTAAGGAGTGATTCATCTACTTCAATACAGTTCTCATTGCCTTTCAGAAAGTAAACACCCACTTGCTTCGGCATGACGCCGTGTTTATCATAATACAATAGCGAGTAAATGCCTAATTGCAGCAAATGTTCATTCAGGTTTTCAGTGCTTGATGTTTTATAGTCCATCAGGCGCACTGTGCCATCTCCATTATGCTCGATGGCATCAATGATTCCCCGCGTGTGATATTTCTCTGACACAAACATCAACTCGCGTACTGGCGTGAGCTGTTTGAACCGTTCCTGGAACGTGCCCTGCTTTTTTTCAAGCTTTGAACAAAACAAATCAGTCCAGTTGAACAGCATGTGCAGGGTTTCCTCGAAATAGTGTATTTGAGTGTCTTGCGATAGCTGCAGTTTGTCCAGCTGCGGCTTGTAATTCTGCCATTCCTTGAGCAGCATGTGCTGCATGATGAGCTTCAGATGGGCTTCATAATTATCCATCGATATCATGCTCGTGTCGACGTCAAAGAAGTGTTCCAGCACAGAATGTGCAATATTTCCTCTGAGCGTATGAATGTTCGGCGGCGATTCAAGCTTGAGAATGTATGAGTAATAGTACTTTCTCGGGCACTGATTGTATGTCTTTATCGAGCTCGGACTTTGCACCTTTTTTTGCATGTAAATTAATCTGAGGCACCCCTTTTTATGTTTTTAGGTGGTGGCGCGGAAGTTTTCCGGATATGAAGCATTTTTCTCGTAAAACTTCCGTGATGAGCCGTAATCTTTTCGGTTTTTTCGTCGATACGCACTTTAAGGAGTTAGATATATAGAAGAATGCGCCGGGGTACGGCTAAGCAGGTAAGCCAGCAACTTGCCAAGTTGTGGTCCTAAGGGACTTCCGGGTTCAAATATCTTTCGTTTGCTGGCTCGGAAGATTGGAAATCCCGGCCCCGGCGCACCTTATGAACCGCAAAACTTTGCTTGTAATATCATTGTGTCTTTCACTAGCAGGCATTATCGCCCTATTTTTCCTCAAGCCAGACGTTTCCCCTCAATCCTTGCAATTATCAGGTACGGTAAAGTACGTCAACCAAAAAGAAAAAGTTGCATTCATCAGTTTCGTGCCTGACAATCTGACTGTTGTTTATTTTGATAAGATTGACCTGCAGCCCGGCAAGCACGTTCTCACAGGAAGACTGCAGCAATATAAGGGCCGTGTTGAGTTTGTTGTTGAAGAAATTGACTAAATCGGCAGCCAGTCGGTATACAGGAACATGTATCTGAGCGCGAAGAAAATTAGCACGGCAATAATGGCTATCCAGATGAGGGTGTTGAAGAATGATGCGACTGCCCGCCTGCGCCGCAAAATCTCGTCATACATGCTTTTGACTTTGAAGAGCCGGATGGGATACTTGATGCCTTTCAATTTCTTCAGGCCAAGGTGTATGTAAGGTACTTCTTTCTTGTTCATTGCTGAGAATACTGCTTCGCTGAACACAACTTGCCCAGCAGGCGTGATGCTTTCGATGCGTGCAGTTGCGTTGACCGCATCGCCGTAGATGTCTTCATTTCGGATGATTACTTCTCCGGTATGCAGGGCTACACGTATTTTGATTGGCCTTTTTGCGTGCTTGTTGTAGCGGTCAAAGGAGTTCTGGAGCTCAATTCCGCACAGGACTGCGTTGGTGGGAGATTTGAACGTAACCAAGTATGCGTCCCCTATTTTCTTGACGACTTTTCCAGCGTATTTGTCAAATATTGGCAGAGAGATGCTGTCGAACATGTTGTGCAATTCCTCAAATTCATCCCTGCTCAGCTGCGCGGTTGTCTTTGAGTATTCGACTATGTCGGTGAACATCACAGTCAGAATTTCGGATGATTCCGTGATTCTTGCGTGCATTTCTACATGGGTATACGTGAGGTTTATAAATTTTCACGTAATCTTTGCGGAAAAGTGATGGATACGCATATTAAACAGTAATTTCTATATAGGTCATGCTTGCTGACATAGTCGCTGTCTTTGCTGGTCTGATTGTGGGGATTGTATCTGGCTTGTTTCCAGGCTTTCACACCAATCTGGTTGCGGTCATCGTGGCAGGCGTGCATGCAGATGTCTGGCTGGCATCTATTTTCCTGATATCAGTCGCTGTTTCGCGTTCTGTTGTTGATGCAGTGCCTGCTGTTTTTCTTGGAGCATCAGAGGAGGTCATGGCACTGCTTCCAGGTCATCGTCTGCTGAGGAAAGGGTATGGTGTTGAGGCAGTCAAATTCTGTGTGCTGGGCAGCATTCTGGGGTTGATGGCAGGAATTCTTTTGATCCCTTTGTTTACGCTGGTTTTTCCTGCTCTTTTTTCACTGATTCGTCCCTTGCTTTTCTGGATTCTTTTGGCATTGGTCGTCATTCTTTTTGCCCGCGACTCTTTATGGGCGCTTGCTGTTTTCACGCTTGCCGGCGCGTTGGGAATGCTCGCATTGGAGAGCGTTCGCGAGCCTTTGTTTCCGCTTTTGTCTGGCTTGTTTGGTGCCAGCGGCTTGCTTTTGTCGTTGTTCAACAAGGTGGAAATTCCCATACAGTTTAACACAGATGTCCTGCGCATGCGCAAAGTTCCGTTATTTCTGTCTGTGCTGACTGGAGTTCTCGCCGGCAGCATAGTCACCTTGTTTCCAGGTCTTGGTCCTTCGCAGGCTGCTGCACTGGCTCAGGTAAAGCGTGCGAAATCCGTAAGTTATCTCGTGCTGACTGGCGCTATTGGCACGGTTGATGTTCTGATTTCCCTGGTTACCTTTTTTGCTCTTAGCAAAGCCAGAAATGGTGCTGTGGTCGTGATTGAGCAGTTGCTCGGCACTGTTTCACAGTCTACCTTGTTTTTTCTGGTTGCTGTTGCATGTGTTGCTGCCGGCTTTGCCGCAATCGCAGCATTGTGTATATCAAAGTGGTATGCTGCATTGGTAGAAACTGTTGACTACTTTTGGATTTCATCAACAGTGCTTGTCGTCCTGCTGACGATGAGTTTCTTGCTCTCTGGCTGGCTTGGCGTGCTCATTTTCCTGACTGCAACTGCTATCGGCATTATCGCGCCTTTAACAAACGTTTCAAGAAGCCATGCGATGGGGTGCTTGCTTCTGCCAACCCTGATTTTGGTATGGTAAGCTTTATAAACACCCTGCTTTCTCTTCGTCGCTATGATGGGTGTTATATCGCATTTCAGGGGCAGTTTTAGAAGGAAGAAGGGCAATCATCTGATAGTTATATTGCCCGGCATTGACAACAGGGAAAAAGCCCAGTCCTGTTTAGGCAAGATTGCTGTTTGGACTGCGCCAGGAAAAGCTAAAACCCAGATTAAGGGTAAGGTTTCTGCCCCGCACGGCAATAAGGGTGCGTTAAGGGTTATTTTCGAGCGCGGTCTTCCAGGCCAGAGCCTTGGTCAGGAAGTTAAGATTGAATAATTTCTAAAAAAAGAAAATTAGTAGAGTGCGTCAACGCCTCTCTTGTCTCCAGTGCCCAGTGTTCTCTTGTGCGTTTCACCAGATGAAGCATAGGAGTACATGGTCTGGCCTCTGTCGTTGGTTTTCTGTACGTGTCCAAGACCAACAACGTGCCCGATTTCGTGTGCGCCAACGCCTTCAATGTCAAATGCGCTTCCCTGGCTTGCGCAGTTCAGGCTTGGGTAGACACGCCACTGGTCGCCGGTATCGTATTTGACTGTTGTGCTGATGATGATTCTTGTGAATCTGTTGTATGTTGTGGTGGTTACGGCAAGAGTGCTGCCTGCTCCGTCAAGCAAGTTCCAGCTTACGGCGACATTTGCTGGTGAGCCTTCGACAAACATGTTGCCTACTGGGTGCTCTTCAGCATCCCATGAGTTGAATGCATTGACAACTGCCTGCCTTGCTGCTGCCTGGTCGTTTGCATCAGTAACGCCATCGTTGTTGGCGTCCTGTGTCATTCCTGACGTGTCAATACTGTATGATAATGGGAATCCGCTCCACTTGAGTCTGAGTGACTTGTATGCATTTGAGTCTGGTCCGCAGTCAGTTCCGAGCGGGGTTGCGTGCATTGGTTGACCGTAATCGATGTGATAGATGCGTGAAATTTCTTCTGATACTGGCACTTCAACTGATTCTTTTCCTTCTGCCATTGCATCAAGAACTTCCTGGGGGAGATTTGCATGACTGTGTGCTGGCGGCACTGCGCTAACAACGAGCGCTAACAATGTTAACGCTGATACGAATGCGAGAATTGTGTATGTTTGTGCTTTTTTGAACATTTGCTATCACCTTTGGTCTTGTTCTATATATTGTCCTGTAAATTATTCTTTATAAATGTATGGTATGTATTGCACTTACACTGATATTATCTTCTGTCTGAGCAGTTTTACCTTTTCAGTCCGTAAACGCTCCAGTTCTGCCTCGACTGCCGCATACAATAATTCAAAATCCCTATTGCGCAGCGCATCAAGAACGCTTTTGGTTAGCCGTTCGTCAATGAGTTCCTGGGGGATTTCCTTGTAATACTCACCTATCAATACTTCTGCAAGGTTGAAATTATGGTGTGCTTCCAGCGCGTTGTGGCAGCTTTCCAACTTGACCAGCAGCCTGCTAATGATGGTCCGCGATGGAACGTATTCTTTTCTGGAAGTGCTCTTTTTCTTTTTCCGCTTCATAGTGGCTGAGTGCTCCGATAATGCCGTGCATGAGCAAGCTCTTGTCGTTTGTCGAGAGGCCCTGCTCTATGTAGTGATAGTGCTTTTCGTCTACGATGTCTTTGGTCAGTGCGCGTATTGCTTCCTTGTCGAATTCGTGCTGGCTGGCGAGCGTAAGCGCATTGCTCAGTTGTGCAATGGCTTGTTCTGCATTCATATCAGAATTTGAGCCACTCTGGAAGCAATGGCTCAGCAACAGGGTATGCGTAAGGTGCTGCGACGATGAGCGCTCCGATGAGAATGCTGTGGAACCATGTCTCTCCCAGTCCTGCTCCTCCCCCTCCTGTCTTGATGGCTCTGCTCACTCCATGGATTTTGATTGCCGCGATGAGTCCTATTGCGACCTGCAATCCGATTGCTGTTCCCAAGACAGGGATATTGGCAATTGCAGGTATGAGGTCTATCACGAACTGCGCATTCATCGAACAAAATGCGAACAGGATGGAGAGCAGGAATGCGTGAATCATGTGGCCGAAGCGATGTGTGGGAACGGTTACGTCACGGTGGATGACGATTGCCTCATACGCGCCAATAATCACGCCAAGTGCAAGTGAAGGTCCGATAATGAGTATGGGGGCTGCTGGTTCTGCCAACTGAATCACCTCTTTGAGAACTATATTTTTAGGACGCTATTTAAATGTTGTGCCGATATTAATGGGCGGCAAGTTCCCTTGGTAAGGGAAAAACCAGGTCTTCCTTTGCCGTTTCAAGGTGCTCGATTGCAATATGGCTGTTTTTTGTTTTGAAGAAATCGACAACTTCTCGTACCAGTTTTTCCGGCGCGGATGCTCCGGATGTAATACCAACAGCATTGACATTCTGCAGCCATTCGTCCTTTATGCTTCCTTTATCCTGAATCAAATGCGCATGAATGCCTGCTTTCCTCGCAGTCTCGACCAGCTGTTTTGAGTTTGAGCTTGTCTGTGAGCCAACAACAAGTACTAATTCGCTTTTTTTCGCAAGCTCTTTCACCGCGTTCTGCCGGTTGGTTGTTGCATAACAGATGTCTTCCCGCGGCGGTGTTGAAATAGTTCCGAATTTCTTTCGCAATGCTTCCATTACATATTTTGTCTCATCAACGCCGAGTGTTGTTTGCGTAAGCACTGCAATTTTGCCAGGTATGTTCAATTTCTCGACATCTTCGACTGTTTCCACCAAATGCATTGGCGCTTCTCCCATTGTGCCTTCGACTTCCGGATGCCCTTTGTGTCCGATGAGAACAAGTTCATATCGTTCTTTTTTGTATTTGATTGCTTCCCAGTGGACTTTTGTGACGAGCGGACAGGTTGCATCAATCGCGCGAAGATTCCGCCTCTTGGCCTCGTCTTTTACTGCAGGCGAAACCCCGTGCGCGCTGAAGATTACAATGCTGTTTTCTGGCACTGCGCTCAATTCGTCAACAAAAACAGCTCCTTTTTGTTTCAAATCTTCAACAACGTGCTTGTTGTGCACAATTTCGTGTCTGACATAAACCGGCGCGCCAAAAAATGATAGCGCTTTCTCTACAATGTCTATTGCTCTGCTTACACCTGCGCAAAAGCCGCGTGGTGATGCCAATATCAGTTTATCGACCATGAAATGGCTTTTTCCGAGAAGTTTTATAATTGTTGCGGAAACTCACTGTCTGATTTCCTGTGCGCTTTGGTATGTTTCAATAAACATGCGCTTTAGGACATCAGTGAGTGCTTCATCCTTAATTGACAGAATGACGTTGCTTTTTATCAAAGTAATCACGACTTCAGTGTCTCGGATATCAATAGCCACTCCCTTGTTGTCGAATTTCCTTATATTTTGATGAATGCCGAGCCATTTTTGGACTGCGGTCTTTGTTTCACCATCGTAACGCGCCAAAGACTTCACATCAACGCCCTTTTTGAGCGACTGTTTATCCTGCCGCGCCCATTCAGGCTGGAATTCGGATAAATATTTGATAGTATACTTGAATTTCCGTGGCTCTTTCATCGCACGGATGATCTTGTAGAAATTCCGTTTTCCCTGTACCATCTGTACAACGTCTTTTTCCTTAAACTCGTAGATTTTCTTGAACTCTCTAATTGCTGTTTTCAAAGAACCCAGTTCCTGCTCTTTTTTCTTAACTAATTGCATAAGGCTTTCGGGGTCAGTTGGCACAAATTTCTTAGTCAGCTCTGGAACCGTTTTTACAAGCCCTTTTGCTTCAAGCGAACCGAGGACGGTATATATCTTGCCGTATGAAACGCCGCTTTCCTTGCTTACCTGTGCGGCAGTAGCTTTTCCCAGTTTGACTAATGCTTCGTATGCTTTTGACTCATAGTCAGTAAGCCCAAGTAGCTTGAGGTCCATATAGGAATAGGTGCCTTTGTTCTATATTAAACTTTCCATTACAACACCTGTGGGGGTGGCATAAATTAATATGTGCGATAATCAATACTACTGTTAAGTGATTAAAGATAAAAGCAACAAAAAGGTGAGAATAATGACAAACAAAAACTACAAAGGAAACAAGGATAACACAGAAAAAAACAGTGGAGAAGCACCATCGGACGGGTTAGAAAACATAGTCCGGAAGTTGAGCGCTATTCCGCGAGAACAATGGACGCGAAACTATACTCCCCCTAAGTTTTCCCACGACCCTCAGTATCGGTTCTCTGGAAACTATCCTAAGGAATCTGGGCACAGCACCATTTACTCAACTGAGTATAGGAGCGCCGCCATCACTCTGAGTTGCAAGCAGAAGTATGACGAAGACACTGGATACTGGGACCGCCACAGCATGTCTATAAAAGATGTCACAAAGAATATAAAATTAAAATATGGATATGGTGCAGAATCTTTTTCAAGGGGTCATGACGAAGAGGAGATAGTGAAAAAACTGTACCGTCTGGTTGACAATGGCTGGACAGACCAAGAAGAAGACCGCATATTTGAGAAGCATTGGAAAAAAATGCAGAGGCCTGAACGGGATCGCAAGCAGGCCGAACAGCGCCTCAAAGATCTCTTTTTGAGCGAATAACGATGACAAACAAAAACTACGAAAGAAAAGAGAAAACCACAAGTTTGTTCGGAGATAAAGTTTATCAAAAGTTAAGCATGCCTGAAGTTTATACAAAATTAAGCACGAAGCCTGCTGAGCTTGAACGCACGGTACTCTCTATTTTTGAAGACAACAAACTGAGAGAAGCGGTGCGAAGGTCTGACAAAACAATTGGTTTTGCTATTGCGCATGATCCCCGACGCCTGTTCCGATACGTAAATTTAACTCTTCATCCGGAGGAATGGATGCGGGTTGAAGTACGCGATGGACCTTTTTATCACACGTGTAAGGTCACTAAAGTGAATGACCGACTTTGTTACACTGCACGGCGTCGCGGTAGTAGCGATGGAATTTATCCGGATACAGTGCATACGTGTTCATTACAAAAGATTATGAACGATGCTGACATGACGGCAGAGTCAGTCTTATCCTCTTTGTTAACAGCCATCACATCAAAAATTTAGTTTTTTTTCTTTATTGTCGTTTAGCGCTCTCGCTAATCAGTAAACAATCTCAAAAGAAATGTCGCTGACTCGCTTTGCTCGTCAACGAGCACTTTTTTCTTCGTGTCGCCAATCATTGATGGCGAGCAACTTGACGACGCTTTGCGTAGTGCAAGTCAATACTCAGAAAAAAGAAAAAAAAGGAGAGACCGTTCATAGTCGAACTCGAGATCTTAAAGGTATGGGCGTTGGGGACCGCATGCTGAACACGTCGTTACC
>Ga0247727_10014996_pt1 | contig 12784 bp, 13 predicted proteins | sample WisWelCaveWW1625_FD_202498 | JGI IMG/M metagenome (GOLD analysis project Ga0247727, IMG submission 202498) | Biofilm microbial communities from Wishing Well Cave, Virginia, United States - WW16-25 | ecosystem: Environmental > Aquatic > Deep subsurface > Groundwater > Cave microbial mat | place...
GCCCGGCGGCCGCCTTCTCCAGGAAGTCGGGGAAGGCTTCGCGCAGCTTGTCGTAGTCGTCCGGGATCTGTTCGCCAAGGCCGGCTCCACGCTTCAACTCGTGGCAGAGGCGGCGCAACAGCTGCCGAACGCTGGTCGAGGCCGCGCTGGCGCCGACGAAGTGCGGGATGACCAGCTCCTCGGGGCGCGCCGGGCGCGTCGGCGTGCCGCGCTGGAGCTCGCGCAAGAAGCGTCCCAGGAGCGCCGACTTGCCGCTCCCCGGCTCGCCGACCAGGCAGACGATTCCCGTGCCGCCGCTCCCGCTCACGTGCTCGTGCAGCCGCTCGAAGACCTCGCCGCGGCTGCCGACCACGTAGCGCTCGACGCGCGGCTCGACGAACGCCTCGATCGCCGCGTTCTCCTCTTCGAACTCGGGGAGCTCGCCGGCCTCGGCCGGGCCGAACTGCGCCACGACGCTGGCCAGCAGATCGGCGTAAACGCGAGCGCCAAACTCGCGGAGCTGGGTGATGCGCCCGGTCGCGGGGTCCCAGGCGCACGGGTAGTCGAAGACCGGCAGCGGCGCCTCGACCACGCGCTCCGGCGTCTCCTTCACGAGCCCGCGCGACTTACGGATCCTCTCCTTGAGCTTGACCAGCTCCCTGGCGCCGAAGCTCTCCTCCGGCTCTCGGTAGGTCACGGAGTGCGCTGCGGGGATCGAGTCCGTGACCGCGTCCTTCCGGAAGTAGAAGTAGCGGAAGGTCGGCTCGCGCAGCCGGTCGAGCGCGCCGAAGACGACCTCGGAGGCGGTGATCGAGCGCTCGGTTTCGGCGTGCCCGGCGCGCTGCAATAGAGCGATCACACGGCCGGTCTGCGCGTTGTAGGCGTTCATCTCCTCGACGGTCTCGGGCTTGGGGCGCAGGACGAAGCGTCCGGCCTGGTCACGATGCGGATAGACCCAGTCGAGCAACTCCAGCTCGTCGGCGGTCAGGGCCCCGGCTGGACTCGCTCCGGCGCGTAGCCCTTGCATGAACGCTTCATCGAGCACCGCGGGCGGCGGCACCCAGCCGTAGCGCCCGCCCAGCATGCAAAGAAAGCGCGGCTGGCACTTCTCGATCTCGTCCTTGCATTCACCGAAAGCGTCCTGGTCGGCCGTCACCCCCCAGCGCAGATCGACATCGACCAGTCGGAGCCGGCGCTTGGCTAGCTCTTCGCGTAGCTTGGGGAACACGAAGCGCACCAGATGATCGCGCTCCGCCTGCATGTCCTTGAACGTCGACGAGATGAAGACGCGGACCTCTTTCCATGCTCCCGCCATGAGGCGACATGTTAGCCGAAACCTGGGACTCGGGCGGTCTGCTATACGGCCGGTAGGAGCGGCAGGTATTCGCGGGGTCGGCTGACGACGATGCCGTGGCCGAGGAGCCATGGCATGAAGTGTTCCTCGTTGTGGGTGATGAGGGCGATCGCGTTGGCCTCGATGGCGCATTCGATGATCCGGTTGTCGGGCTCGTGGGGCGAAATCCGCAGGCGTCGCCGGGGCGTCACGTAGGCGATGTGGATCCGTCGCCTGACCTGATCCAGAATCGCCGCGCGCGCGATTGGGTCACCCATGCGGACCTTCGGCAGGGCGTTCTCGTACTCGCGGATGACGTCGTCCGAGACACACAGCGTGTAGTCGCCGGCCTGCCAACGGAAGACCAGCTCCAGCGACGGGGCGCTGCCGCAGATCGCGCGGCCCAGGACGTTGGTGTCGAGGACGAGCCGCGGGAGGCCGTTCAACCGGAACGGGCCTGTTCGCAGGCCTCGCGCACGGCCGCCTCGACGTCTCGTTCGGAGGGCGGCGGGCGCTCAAGCAGCTCACGATACTTCGCGGCCAGCGTTGCCGGCAGCCGCTCCAGCAACCTGGGGAGTCGCTCGCGCGAGCGCTCGGGCGGAAGCTCGAGGCGCGCCAGGCGCGCCTCGCGGATCTCAGGTGGGACGAAGGCAAGCACGTGGGCGTGGAAGCGCATCGCGGCCTGCCAGGTGAGCATGGCCAAGTGGTCGCCTAGGCGCGAAGGGAGGCGGATCAGCCTCGTGGGCGGGCGTGAATAGGCGGGTGCGACGCCGCTGGCCATCCGGAGCATCTCGAACTCGGCGAGCGCGCCGAAGAACCGCTCCCGCTCGTAGGGCGGCAGCCGGATGGGGCCACCATGCTGCTCCACCGTGCGAACCTCCATCTCGATCGTGATCTCGTAGATGGTCTGCCCCCGCTCGAGGTAGGCGAACGCGTTGGGTCCCCATGTTTCGCGCGTACCTTCGAGTTCCTGACGGCGGCTGCGGATAAAGTCCACCGTTTCGGCACCGGTGGGAGTCCCTCTCTTCAACAGGAACACCTGCTCGAGCGCAGACATGATCTCGATGAAGATTGGGCGGAGCCGTCGAACCTTCTTCTCCAGACCGGCCGGCGTTTCCGCGCGGAGGAGTGGCGCGAACACCCTGCGATGAAGCTGTTGGCGAGCCCAATCTCCCGGCGACTCGAGCAGGCTTGCCGTCGGCTGTTCGACCGCGGCTGGCGTCCCCAGGTCGCCCTGGAGCAGGTCCCCGAGTGGTCTGATTTCCGTCTCAACGACAAGCGACATCCACCAGATGGTACCACACGGAACACCGACCTCCTGGGCAGGCGCTGCGAGTGTGATCGTGAGCGATCGTGCGGTTGACTTTTCTCTACATCGATGTAGAGATTGCGTCGATGGACGTCTCGCTGTCGGAAAAAGGGCTGCGCGGAGCGGCGGCCTTCCGCTGCGCGGGCCTGACGTATCGGATGGGGGACCACTACGCTCGGCTGCGGGTGGTAAAGCCGTCGATGCCGCACCCGACGAGGCGGGGAAGGCGTATCTATTCGTTCCGCGATGTGCTCGCCCTGCGGATAGCGGCCGATCTGCGCGACGCGGGCCTCGCGCTCGATGGGATCCGGCGCGTGGCGGGCGAGATGCGTCGGCAAGGGCGGTCCGAGGATTGGTCGCCGGAGGCGCGGATCATGGTGCGCGGCGACGAGGTGCGGTTTCTTCGCGACAACGCCGAGTTGGTCGACGCGGTGCTGGCGATGCCGGGGGGGCAGGGCTGGTGCACCATCGTGGAGGTCGGGCGGTTCGTGCGTGAGGTGAAGGAGTCGTTCGCGCGCGCACGTGGGGTGACGCGGTGACGTTGGTCGTCGGCGGGAAGGAGCTGGTGGACACGGTGGAGCTGGCGCGGCGCCTCCAGCTCGGCCGGACAACGGTCTGGCGCTTGGCACGGGCGGGTCGGATTCCGTTCTACAAGATCGGGCGACGGTGGATGTTCTGCGAGGCCGAGGTTCTCGATGCGCTGCGCGTGAGCGCGGCCGTGGTAGCGTAGGAGCATCGAACATGGCGATTCGCAAGCATCGGACGAAAGACGGTCGGACCGCGTACTACATCTACGTCGGCGTCGCTGGCGGTCGGAAGGAGTACGTCGGGAAGGCCGCCACCAAGGACGCCGCACGCGTCCTGGAGAGGACGGCTCTCGACCGGCTCTGGAAGGCCCGCGAGGGGCTGCTGCCGCCCGAGGAGGTCCACCGGCAGACGTTCGGCCAATTGGCGATGCCTTGGATCGAACGGCGGCGTCGGCGAGGCCTTCGGAGCTGGCGCGACGACTTCTACCGCGTGCGCCGGCACTTGGTGCCATTCTTCGGCGACAAGCGCCTGGGCGAGATCACGCCCGCGGTCGTAAAGGACTTCATCCAGAGCCGGCGCGACGCGCGGCTCTCGGAGCAGACGATCCTGCTGACCGTCCGGCTTCTCGGCCGCTTCTTCCGCGAAGCGATCGAGGACGGGATCGCGTCGCGCAACCCCGTCGCGATGCTCGACAAGCACTCGCGGCCCCGGCCTGTCCACGACAACCGCACGGTGCCGTACCTCCGAACGAAGGAGGACATCCGCGCCGTGTACCTTGCGCTCGACGAGGAGATCCGACCGCTCTTCGCGGTCGGCGTCTTCGCGGGGCTGCGCACAGGCGAGGTGCTCGCGCTGGAGTGGGACGACATCGATCTGGAGAAGCGCGTCATCCACGTGCGCCGATCGGTCGACGGGCCGCTCAAGGACAAGCAGAGCCGAATTGTGCCGATCACGGACTCGCTGCTCCCGGTGCTCCACGAGCGAAGGCGGCGGTCTTTTCCGGGCCGGACGCTCCTCGTGAGGCCGGGACCGGCCGGGATTCCGGGGAGATACAAGAAGGAGCACACGCTCGGCGAGCACATCCGCAAGGCGCTGGAAAAGTGCAAGCTGCCGAGGATGACGTGGTACCACTGCACGCGGCACACGTTCGCGTCGCACTGGGCCATGGACGGGCGGCCCATCGCCAGGGTCGCCCAGATTCTCGGGCATTCGACGACCTGGGTGACGGAGAGGTACGTGCACTTGGTACCGGGGCAGTTCACGCGCGAGGACTACGCCGCGGTTTCGGTGGATCTCACGCCGACCCGCGTCGTTCCGCTCCAGTCGGAACAAAGAGGGTACAATGACGTAGACACAACATCGTCAGGCGGTATAAGTAGCTGAAAGCAAAGCCGGAGGAGTGGCCGAGCGGTTTAAGGCGGCGGTCTTGAAAACCGCAGTGGGCGAGAGTCCACCGAGGGTTCGAATCCCTCCTCCTCCTCGAACACGCTTGCTCGCAACGGGCGCAGCGCCTCGCCGCGGGTCTGTTAAGATGCCCCAAGGATCCGACGATCCGAGGTGAGGATGCCCCTTTCACTTCACTGCGCGGCGTTCGCCACGGGCCAGACCATCCCACAGCCGTTCACCGGCGATGGCGCGGACGTTTCACCGGCGCTCGGCTGGTCCGGCGTGCCGCCCGGCACCCGGTCGTTCGCGCTGATCATGGACGATCCGGACGCGCCGGGAGGCACCTGGGTGCACTGGGTGGTCTACGATCTCCCGGCGACACAGACGTCGTTGCCCGAGGGCGTGCCGACCATCGTCGCGGTCGAGGGCGGCGCGCGCCAGGGGAAGAACTCCTGGGGCAAGATCGGTTACGGCGGCCCCGCGCCTCCGCCCGGCGCGCCGCACCGCTACGTATTCAAGCTCTACGCCCTCTCCGGATTGACCAACCTCAAGGGGGGGGTCACCCAGTCAACGCTGTTGGTGGCGATGAAGGGGAAGGTCCTGGGCGAGGCGCAGTGGCTGGGGCGTTACGGGCGCTGATCGCTAGTACACTAGGCGCGGCTTACCCTTGGTGCCGTACCACTTGCCACCCGCCTGGCCCACCGGCGGCCCGCTGCACTCCAGCACGCCGGTGACGAACGGATCCGTAGCGGGGTCTCCGCCCGGATCGTTGGGCAGGTTGACGTGTTGGAGCCAGAAGCCGATGTAGCCCGTCACGTGGTGGATCTGGTTGAACTTGACGGGGCACGGCGTGTCGATGATCGGCAGGTAGACTAGGACCTGCTCCTCCACGCCGTCGCCGTCGGGATCCAGGAGCACGTCGCGGATCGTCTGTCCCACCGGCTGCTTGGGGTTGCCGTTCATGACCTTGATGTCGTCGTCGACGCTGGTGTTGCACTCCTTGCTCGCCCCGTAGCCTTCGATGAGGTTCCTGACGTAGTTGACGCTGGCCGCGTTTTCGGTGTTGAGGCTGGTCAGCCCGCCGTTGTCGACGATGTCGTTGGAAAGCTTGATCTCGGTCCCATCGCACTTGGGGGATCCGTCCGGGTTGAGCATGGCGCACTCGGGGATGGTGAGCGGGAAGCCGTTGAGGCAGCCCGGCCCCAGGCCGACCGCGACGGCCCGGCGGACCTCGTTGGCCTGGTTGTAGCCCATCAGCCCGCCCAGCCATCCGGGCATTGCCGTCCCCTTGTCGGCGTGCCGGTACGTGGTGACCTCGACCGCGTTCATGTCCTCCAGCGCGCCGCCCTCTTCGAAAACCCTGCTCGCGAAGTCCCAGTTCCCGGTCTTCACGTCCGTGTTCGGATCCACGTCGTCGATCGGTTTGGGCTGACCAGCCTCGTAGTCGGCGGTGTGCTTTTCGGCGAAATCCGATCCGTAGGTGCGGGCCGCCATCTCGCCGTCCGCGGCCGCGTTGAGCTGCCAGGCCCCCGCCAGCGCCCCCGAATCGGAGGCGCTCTGCAACTCGCTGGCGGCCACGCGGAACCTGCCGATGTCCATGGCCAGCGCCGCGAACCCGATCAGGGTCATCAGCGTGAGGGCCACAATGATCGCGATGGCTCCTCGTTCGTCGGGGTTAGTCTTTTTCCTTGCGTCCAGCACGTCGTACCTCCTCTTCGTTGACGATGATGATGCCACTGGACTTCTTCTCCGCGCCTTTGCGCGCCATGGTGACCCGGTAGTTCTCGTTGATGAGTCTGGCGTCGTCGGGATCCAGGCCCGCCGGGAGCGCCCCTGGAGCCGGCGGCTGCTTGCGGATCACCTGCGCGGCGAACGCCTGCTCGACCGAGCGGCCGTAGCCTCGGCTCATGTGCCGCCGCGACCCGCAACCGGCAACCAGCACTGCGGCGGCGAAGAATGCCGCGAGGTGGATCGAGCGACGCATCATGGATTGGCCTCCTTGGAAGTATTCGCGCCTTGTGGCGCTTCGGCAACCCCGACCCCCGGAGGGCCGGCGGGAACCGCCGGGACCGGGTGGCCGAGCTTGCCGGCGACATGGACGAGGTTCTCGCGGGCCCGCGCCAGCTTGGGATCGAGGCGCAAGGCCTGGACGTACGACTGCTCGGCGCGCCACAGGTCGCCGTGCGTCTCGTACACGTAGCCGATGTTGTTGTGCGCCTCGGCCGGACTGCCGCCGCGCTCGAACTCGCGGAACGCGCGCGAAAACTCGCGCATCTGTCCGTAGCAGAAGCCCAGGTTGTTGTGGATGCGCGCTCCGGCCCCCAGGCGCAGCGCCGCCCGGTACGCCGACACGGCCTCCAGGTAGCGGCCCCGGAGGTAGAGCGAGAAGCCCAGGTTGTTGTGATAGTCGGCGCGCTCGGGGTCGAGCTTGAGGGCATCGCGGTGCAACCGGTCGGCTTCCTTGGGCTTGCCGAGGCGATCGTAGAGCACCGCCAGCGCCGAGTACGCGTCGGCCAGCTCGTCGTCCAGATCGATCGCCGTGCGCAGGCTTTGCTCCGCCGACTTCGCCAGCCCCTGCTCGCGATAGGTGACCCCCAGCATCATGTGCGTGCGGGCGTCGTCGGGATCGGCGCGCAGCGACTCACGAAGGTGAGCGGTCGCCTGGCCCCACTGGCGCTGCGACATGTAGGTGCGGCCCATGGCCCGGTGGAACGCCGCCGGGTCGGACATGTCCTGATGCCAGACGCCTTCATCCCGGCTGGGCTTGCTGGTTGCGCAGCCAAGCATCGCCATCGCCAAGGCAAGAGCGGCTTTCGGATGAAGCACGGCTAGCCTCCCCGACCGTGCAGGGTGGGCAGGAGGTGCCGAATGAAGCGGATGGCCGCACCGCCCATGAGAACGGTCAAGAGCGATGGCATCAAGCAGAGAACCAGCGGGATGGTGAGGCGCACGGCCACCGTGCCGGCGCGCTCGTTGGCCCGCTGCATGCGTTCGACGCGCAACGCCTCGGCGAGCACGCGCAGCGCCTTGCCCACGCTGGTGCCGAACATCTCCGTCTGCACGAGGATGGCGGCCAGGCTCTTGAGCTCGGCGACACCGGTGCGCATGGCCAGGCGCCGGAAGCCCTCGCCGACCCCGAAGCCCGCTTGCATCTCGCGGCCGGTGTGGTTGAGCTCCGAAGCCAGCACCGGCGCGGAGAGGCCGATCTCGCCGGCCACGCGATCGAGCGACCGGTCCAGCGCCAGGCCCGCCTCCACGCAGCTCACCAGCAGGTCGAGCGCGTCGGGAAGCGAATGGCGCACGGCCTTCTGTCGCGCGGCGACGCGGCCCCGCAGCCAGATGGTCGGCAGGTAGAAGCCGATGCCGGTCATGAGGATCAACATGAGCGCCGTCTGCCGCGGCGCCATGGGGCGCGTCGCGTCCATGAACAAGACCAGGCCGCCCATGACCAGCGCCCCGAACAGTTTGGCCAGGATGTAGGCTTCCATGGCCCGCGGACCGAAGCCGGCCCAGGTCAGGCTCTGGCGGAGCTTGTTGAGCTCCTCCTCGCTGGCACCCTTGGCCACGCGGCCGAGCGGGCCGAGCGTCCCGTCGTCCTTGAGGATGCCTCCGCCCGACGAGGGCGCGGCGGCCGCCCCGCTCGTTCCGGCGATCAGTCGGTTCAGGCGTTCCCGCACCGGGTTGCTGCGCCCCATCACCAGGGCGCGCACCATGAACACGAGCACCATGGCCGCGGCGAAAGTGGCGAGGAGCGGCAGGGCGAGATCGAGTTCCATCAGACCTCGACCTTGGTCATGCGCTTCATCCACAGCACGCCGGTGATCCACAGCATCATGCCGCCCGCCGCCATCCACTTGCCCATCGGGTCGTCCCAGAACTCCTGCAGGTACTTGCGCCGCGTCATCCAGATGACGACCAGCACGACCCACGGCAGCGCGCCGAGGATCACGCCGGACATGCGCCCCTCGGCGGTGAGCGCGCGCAGGTGCCCGTAGAACTTGTAGCGCTCGCGGATGGTCGTGCCGATCTTCTCGAGCATCTCGGCGAGATTGCCGCCGGTCTGCTTGGTGATGACCAGCGATACGGCATAGATGCGCAGGTCCAGGTTACCCGGCACGCGCTCGGCCATGTTGAGGGTGGCCTGCTCCAGGCTCTCGCCCAGCACGGTCTCCTCGTAGGCGCGGCCGAACTCCGTGGCGATGGGCGTGGGCAGCTCGTGCGCCGCCAGCTTGATCGAGGTGGGCAGCGCGTGGCCGGCGCGCAGGGATCGGACGATCATGTCCAGCGCCTCGGGCAGCTGGCGCGAGATCTCCTGACTGCGCTTGGTCCGCGAGCGCATGACCATGAAGAAGGGCAGCAGGGCGCCGGCGGCCACGCACAGCAGTCCGGCGGCGGGCGAGCGCATGAGCCCGCCCAGCATCATGCCCACGACCGCGCCGACAATCGAGTAGACTAGGAGGCCGGCCACGGTCCATTCCAGGCTGGACTGCATCAACATCTTCTCGAGGTTCAAGAAGACGTTGCTCGACCCCAAGAGGCTCCTGAGCTGGTCGGACTTGGCCAGCCGGCTGGCGCGGAGCAAGAGGCCCCCGCCCTCGGCCTGGATGCCGACCTGGCGAAGGCGGCGGCGCAGGTCGGCCTGCTTGCGCGCACCGAAGTAGCTGACCGAGTAGTAGATGGCTTCTCCCACCGCCAGGGTGGCGACGGCGAGCATCAGCCATAGGATCCCGGACACGGCGGCCTCCTACTTCGACTCCCGGCGGTAGGCGAACATCGCATGATCGAACTTGATGCCCACGCGCTCGATCCGATCCAGGCAGCGGGGCACGCCCATGCCGACGTACTCGCCCAAGACGCGGCCGTCTTCGGCCACGCCGGTCTGCCGGAAGGCGAAGATCTCCTGCATGGTGATGACGTTGCCCTCGGTGCCGGTGATCTCAGAGATGCTGGCGAGGCGCCGGCGTCCGTCGGAGAAGCGCTGCACCTGCGCCAGGATGTTGATGGCGCGTGAGAGCATCTGCGCCATGACGGACTCGGAGAAGTTCACTTCGGCCATGCTGATCATCGACATCAGACGGGTCAGCGCGTCGCGCGGGCTGTTGGCGTGAACCGTGGTCATCGAGCCGTCGTGGCCGGTGTTCATGGCCTGGAGCATGTCCAGGACCTCGGCGCCGCGCACCTCGCCGACGATGATGCGGTCGGGCCGCATACGCAGGCAGTTGCGGACCAGATCGCGGATGACCACTTCGCCGCGCCCCTCGACGTTGGGCGGGCGCGTCTCCAACCGGCAGACGTGGGGCTGCTGCATCTGCAGCTCGGCCGCGTCCTCGACCGTGATGATGCGCTCGTTGTCGGGGATCAGCGCCGACAGCGCGTTGAGCATCGTGGTCTTTCCGGTGCCGGTACCGCCGGAGAGCAGCACGTTGAGCCGCGCTTTCACGCAGCCCTTCATGAACTCCATCATCTCCGGCGTGACCGTGCCGTTGGCCAGCAGGTCGGCCGCCTTGAGCGGGTCGCGGCCGAAGCGGCGGATGCTCATCAACGGGCCGTCCACGGCCAGCGGCGGGATGATGGCGTTGACGCGCGATCCGTCGGCCAGACGCGCGTCCACCATCGGCGAGGCCTCGTCGACGCGCCGCCCGATGCGGCTGACGATGCGATTGATGATGTGCAACAAGTGGTCGTTGTCGCGGAAGCGCACCGGCGAGCGCTGCAGCTTGCCGTCCTTTTCCACGAACACCGTGTTGTAGGTGTTGACCAGGATGTCGCTGAGGGTGGGGTCGGCCAGCAGCGGTTCGAGGGGTCCGAGCCCGGTGACCTCGTGGATGACCTCGGCGACCACCCGTTCGCGTTCGATGCGGTTGAGGGGAAGCTCCTTGACCTCCATCATCCGCGCGAGCAGGTCGCGCAGCTCCTTACGCAGCTCCTCGGCGTCGAGCTTCTCGATCGACTTGAAGTCGATGCGATCGACCAGCGTGCGGTGCAGCTCGCCCTTGACCTGCTGGAAGGCCTCGGTGTCGACGCCTTCCTGATGGGCTTCTTCGGCGCCGACGGCCGGGGTGGTGCCGCGGCGGAGGCGATCAGTTAGACCCACCGGACCTCCTCTTGGTGAACAGCGAGCGCAGCACACCTTGGCGCGGGCGGTCGCCGTTTCGGCCTAGCGCCACGGTCACCAGCTCGTTGATGTCCTCGGTGATCCGGGCGCGCGGCGACACCTCGGACAGAAGCGCGCCGCGGTTGATGCCCGCCATGACGGTGGCCGCGTCGTTGGCGATCTGCGCGGCGACCGGCCGGCCCAGCGTTTCCACGATGGTGGGCACGTCCAGCTTGTTCAAGCCCTTCTCGTAGCGCGAGACCACGACGTGGATGCGCTTGTCCTGGTAGCCGAGCCGATCGAACACATCCAGGCAGCGCCGGGCGTTCTTGATGGCCGGGATGTCTTGGGTCAAGAGCAGCACGATCTGGTCGCTGGCGTCCAACGCGGTCAGCGCCACCTCGTCGAAGCCGCGCAGGCCGTCGACCACGATGATGTCGTAGTTGTGCTTCAAGAAGCCGAGCAGACTGCCGACCTGCTCGGCGGTGATGTGGTCGGCTTCCTCGACGCGGTCGGACTGCGCGAGCACGTGCAGCCCCGAGGAGTGCTGCGGCAGCTGGGTGCGCAGGAGCTCGGCATCCAGGCGCTGCATGTTGCGGATGGCGTCCGAGATGGAGAACTTGTTGGCCAGGTCGAGGAAGACCAGGCAGTCGCCCAGCTCGAGGTTGAGGTCGAGCAGCATGACCCGAAGGTCGCGTTTGGAGCGCGCCATTCCCGCCAGGTTGGTGGCGATGGCGGTGGCGCCGCAGCCGCCCTTGGAGCCGAAGACGGTGATCACCTTGCCGGTGCCGACGTTGCCGCCGATCTTCTCCCGCGCCAGGTTGATGACCGCGCCAACGACCTCCTTGAGGTCGGGCTCGATGATGGCGTACTCGCGTGCACCGGCGCGCATCGCCCGGAGCACCTGATCGGAGTCCTTGGCCTGCGAGAGCACCACGACCGGTCGGCTGCGTGGCGGCGAGGAGATCTGGCGAACGGCTTCGAAGCCGGCCTCGGGATCGTTGTCGACGTCGACCAGGACGATCTGCTTCTCCACCGATCCCGTGGCCCGCAAGAGGTCATCGTACCGTCCCAGGTCGACCACCGAGCCGGTTACCTCTCCTACGCCCTCGAGCGCGCCGGCGAGCGCCTGCTCCAGATCCAGCGGAACTCCCAGCAGCAGCAGGTCAGCGGCGTCCTTGGCCATCTAGGTCCTCACTTTCCGAAACCGACTTCGCCGGCCGGGCCGCGTCTGGCGGAGGTTCGCTGCGAACGATCGGGCTCGCCCCAGCCGCGCGTCGTGCGGCCGAGCAGGAACAGCTCGAAATCATCGGGGTCGTTGACTTCCTCCTCGCCCGGCATCGGCGGGATCTCGTGTGGGGAGAGCGGTCGCACCAGGCGGGCGGTCACGACCACCAGCAGCTCGGTCTCCTCGCGCTCGTAGCTGGTGGAGCGGAACAACGCGCCGAGGATGGGAAAATCACCCAGCAGCGGCACCTTCTTGATGAGCGTGCGCGTCTTGTCGGACAGGAGGCCGGCGATCGCGAAGCCCTGACCGTCCTTGAGCCGAATCGTGGTCTCGCTCTGCCGCGAGGTGAGCCCGGGGATGGTGAACCCCCCCAGCACGACGCTGAGCAGCGGATCGGGCTCGCTGACCTCGGTCGCCAGCTTGAGGTGGATGGTGTCGTCGGCGATCACCGTCGGGGTGAAGACCAGCTGGATACCGAACTTCTTGAACTCTACCGTCACGTTTCCCAGTCCCGAGGCCAGCGGGATGGGGATCTCGCCGCCGGCCAGGAATTTGGCCTCCTGCCCGCTCATCGCCACCAGCGTGGGTTCGGCCAGAGTCTTGGCCAGGCCGTTCTGCACGAGCAGCGAGAGGATGGCCGAGAAGGGGAACTCCGGCGTGTTACCGAAGAACAGGCTGAACGACCCGCTGTAGGCCTGCTGCGGCATGCCGGTCACGTTGAATCCGGGGCCGCCGGCCGAGTTGCCCGTGCCGGGCAAGAACGGCGGCAGGTTGCGCGGCTCGCGCGGGATGAAATTCCCGACGTTGGTTTCCGGCGTGAACATGCCGCCCAGCCGGCCCGCGTTGCCGTCCTGATAGAAGAAGTTCAGTCCCATCTCGCGCATGCCCGAGCGCGAGACTTCCGCGAAGCGGACCTCGAGCTGGACC
>Ga0247727_10014997_pt1 | contig 12784 bp, 10 predicted proteins | sample WisWelCaveWW1625_FD_202498 | JGI IMG/M metagenome (GOLD analysis project Ga0247727, IMG submission 202498) | Biofilm microbial communities from Wishing Well Cave, Virginia, United States - WW16-25 | ecosystem: Environmental > Aquatic > Deep subsurface > Groundwater > Cave microbial mat | place...
GATCCATTCGCCGAGGACCTGAATCCCTCGTTCTCCTATGTGCCGGCCTTGAGTCTCGCGGGAACGATTTTTTCCAACGTCGTCTTTGGTGAAACCACGTTCCGGCTGTTTACGATTTCATTTTTTCAGCGGTATTTTCGTTCGCTGTGGACGCCGGTTGTGCTGTCGGCAATGGTGGCGGCGATGGCCAAAATGCACTTGACCTGGCTGAATCCTTTGGGCTTCATGCTGGCGGTGAATTTCTTGATCTCGATTCTTTTTTCCGTTGCTTATGCCCGCCACGGTTTTCTCGCCTCAGTGGTCGCAGCGCTTACCACGCAGTTTTTCTTTTTCGGGATGAGCCTCTTGTATTTTCCGGGTGAGCATTCGGCATTTCAAGCTTCGTTGTTGCTGGCGGTGCCCGCGCTCTTTTTGGCGGGCGGCGCCGTGGTGCGGCGTCACGGCGCGGAGACCATCGATGCACGGGTGCTCGAGCCGGATTACGTGCAGCGCCTTGCCGAACGGGAACGCATGGCCCGCGAGCTGGAGATTGCCCGGCAGGTGCAAGCGAGTTTTCTGCCGCGCGAAAAGCCGGTCATCAAAGGCCTCGATATCGCTTCCTTGTGTTTGCCGGCGCAGGAGGTCGGCGGCGATTATTATGATTTCATCACCTTCAGCCCGACGCGACTGGGCGTGCTGATTGGCGACGTGTCGGGCAAGGGCATTTCCGCGGCCTTTTACATGACGTTGATCAAAGGCATTGTCAAAGCCCTGGTGCGGGAGGGGCTGGCCCCGGCGGAGGTGCTGATTCGCGCCAATCAGCATTTCTACGAGAACGCCGAGCGCGGGATTTTTGTCAGCTTGGTTTTTGGCATCTTCGATTTGCAAGAGAAAGAGTTCACATTTGCGCGCGCCGGCCACAATCCGGTGGTCATCGTCTCGTCAAACGCCGGATCGCCAAAAACGCTTGCGCCGCCGGGAATTGCGCTGGGTTTGGAGCCCGGCGAGCTGTTTGCGCGCAAGATGGTGGAAAAAACCGTGCCTATCGCGCCTGGCGACCTGTTCGTCTTTTACACCGATGGTTTTACCGAAGCCATGAACCACGTTAAGGAAGAATTTGGCGAGCCACGATTCGCCGAGGTGGTGCACGGTTCTTCCAAAGCAACCAGCGCCGGGGTGGTCGAGCGATTGCAAACCGAAGTGAAAGCGTTTGCCGGCCAGACGCCCCAACATGACGACATGACCGCCATCGTCGTTAAAGTACTCTGAAAAGCAAAAAATTTCACGCAAAGACGCAGAGCCGCAAAGGATACGCAAAGACTTTTTAGTAAAGAAACAAGTGTTAACCTACTTACAGCAAACCGGATGTAAGTTGGGTCTGCTCTTAAATTTCAATGTGCCTGTAATGAAGGGAGGAATTGAGCGAATAGTTTACGGGTTAGAGGAATAACTATCTTTTGTTTTTCTTTGCATAATCTTTGCGCCTTTGCGGCTTTGCGTGCACTTTTTTTGTTTTCGGTTTGCCCGAGTAGGGTTTAAGATATGAATCGTTTAACTCCCCGAATCGGCTTGATGCTGTCGGCCGGGCTGTTTGCCGTGCTGCTCTTCGTAGATTCCTATTTTTTCACGGTGGGCGATTTCCCGCGCATCGTCCGGCTGTTGCGCGACATGGTGCTGGCGCTCATCATCCTTGGCGTGTTGCCGCTGGTCTTGATGACGAAATGGATCGCCCAGCGAAACATTTTTACCGTGCTCGGCCATTTGGTTTTGGGATTGATTGGCCTTCTCCTGCTTTTCGGCCTGGGCGAATATCTGAACGCCTCAGCGACCACGAACAATGGACGGCTGTTGGTGTTTGCCTCGACCCAATCCTTCATCAGCGCGGCGATGTTGATCATCCTTGGCTGCGTTGGCGTGCTGGCCATGTTTGCGCTGTTGCAGGTTTTGATTTTTTACAAAAGCAAGCATACGACGCCGCGCAATTTCTATGCGTTGCTGGCCATCCTGACGATTTACGTGGCCATCCGGGTGATCACCGTAGACAACAATGGCTCGCTGGTGGCCGGCCATCTTCCCGGAAAGATCATTTTTTTCATTCTCATCAATCTGATGGTGGTGAATGCCTTCCGTACCGACTGGATTCATTATCTCAATCGCCGGCAGAAGTGGCTGACCTTCTGGATCGGCAGTTTGGCGTTGGCCGGCGCCATCGTCGTCACCATTCTGGCGATTGATGAACGGTATTTTCATTACAGCGTCGGCACGGCAACCTTCTTGGGCAGCAGCCTGCTGTTCTTTAGCATTTACGCCGGCGGCGCGGTGCTCATGTTGCTGGCTTATCTGCCGGCCGCCGGGATGATCGATCAGCGCATGCGCGAGATGGAGGTGCTGCGCCAACTGACGCGCAGCGTGGCCTTGGTCCGTGAGGTGCCGGCCATCGCCAAGACCATCACAGAAAACGCCGTGGCGGTCACCGGCTCAAACGCCGCCTGGCTCGAGCTTTTGGAAGACAACGGCAAGAGCCTGCGCTTGGCGGGCGCCGCCAATCTTTCGAAAGAAGACTGCGAAAAAATTCTGCTGAATCCGCAGCGGGGCATTAGCGGATGGATTATTGCGAACCGCGAGCCGGTGCTGATCAATTCCATCATGGATGACGTGCGCTCCGCCTATTTGCAAAAACAATGGAGGAAAAACATCGGCGCGCTGCTGGGGGTGCCGCTCTTGTCGAAAGACCGCCTGCTCGGCTTGCTGTTTTCTACCAAGCCCGATCCGTGGAGCTACGATCAGTTTGACCGTGATTTGCTGCAGGCGTTTGCCAATCAGGCGGCGGTGGCGATTGACAACGCGCATTTGTTGACCGAGTCCATCGAAAAGGAGCGGCTGGAGCAGGAATGGCGGATTGCCCACGAGGCGCAAGCCAAGCTGCTGCCGTCGTCCATGCCGCAATTGGCCGATGCCGACGTCGATGCCATCTCGGTCAGTGCCAGTGTCGTGGGCGGCGACTTCTACGATTTTTTCCATGATGGCGATCGGCTGGACGTGGTCATTGGCGACGTTTCGGGGAAAGGGGCGCAAGCCGCATTTCAAATGGCGTACATGAAAGGCATTATCCAATCACATGCGCAGATGGCACTGTCGCCGCGCGAGGTGTTGTCGCGCGCCAATGCCTTGCTCTATCGCAGCCTGGAGCGCACCAGCTTCGTCAGCTTGCTTTATGCGCAATTCAACTTTGCGAGAAGGGAAATGGTCTGTGGGCGCGCCGGCCACTGCCCAGTGATTCTGGTGCGCCGCAAAGAACGCCCAAGATTTCTGACTCCATCGGGCATTGGCCTCGGCCTCGATGCCGGGCCGATTTTCGACCGCCTGATCACCGAGCAACGCGTGGCTTTGCAAGCCGGCGACATCTTTGTCTTTTATACCGATGGCGTGACCGAGGCGATGGATGAGAAGGAGATGGAATTTGACGAAGAACGGCTGCTGGAGCTTGCCGCCACCGCTCATGAGCGCAGCAGCCGCGAAATTCGCGACAGCATCGTCGGCGCTTTGCGCACGTTTGTCGGCAACGCGAAATCTCACGATGACTACACCCTGGTGGTTATCCGGGTGCGGTGAGAATTTTTTTGATCGCAAAAATTTTCTTTGTTTTCGGGTAAAAAAGATATATTTTTGTTCACTTGCCTCTGCGATCGAAATAAGTGAGCTTCACTTTTTCCAACCCGGACGCGTCACCCCGCTACGGCGGGGGTCAGACCGGAACCCAAGGGCCTTGCTTAATAACGGATAGAAGTTGTCCCGTGAACACGGGATAAACATGACCATTATTGAAACGCCGATGGTTTTACCGAAGCGATGAACAGTGATCTCGAAGAATTTGGCGATCAACGATTTCTGGATTTGTTGCATCGCCACAACAACGGCTCCGCGGAGAATTTGGTGCAGCATGCTTTTGCCGAGGTTCGAGCGTTCGCCGGCGATCATCCGCAGCACGACGACATGACCATCGTGGTTTTGAAGGCAAAGTAAAAAAAACGAAAAGCGTTGAGCGTATAGCGTAAAGCGAAAAACATAAAAATATGATGGCGAGAATGTTTTACGCTCCTCGCTTCACGCTCTTCAACGGTTCGGTTTCACGAATACATTAACGCAGCGATCGGTTGGTCTACGAGAAGGAGGTTTCCGCATGAGTGGGTTTGAAGTGGCGCGGGCGGACAACGGAGAAGTTTCCGTCCTGCGGTTGAAGGGCTATCTGGATGCGCACACCGCGTCGGATTTGGAGGCGGCGCTGCAGAGATTGGTCGATGAAAAGCGCTACCGCGTCATCGTCAATTTCAAGGATTTGGGCTACATCTCCAGCGCCGGCCTGGGCGTGTTCATGGGCTTTATCGAAGAAATGCGCAACGGCGGCGGCGACATCAAGCTGTCCAACATGTCGCCGAAAATCTTTCGGGTCTTCGATCTGCTGGGTTTTCCGGCGTTGTACGAAATCAACGACGAGGAGTCGGTCGCACTTGCCAGCTTTCACAAAAAGTGAAAAAGCCACTGAAAAGCCCTTTGAAGCCGCGAAAGAAAGCCAAACGCGGGTCGATGCCCGGCCGGGCCCCAAACCGAGGTGCTGACGTGTTGCCCAACCTCAAGAAAAAATATCAACTGCGCATTCCCAGCCATGCGGGTAATTTGGAAATCATCCGCGAGTTTGCCTCGCGGATTGCCAGGAAGGTCGGGTTCAACGAAGACGACGTAAACAAAATCGAGCTCGCCGTCGATGAAGCCTGCACCAACGTCATTAAGCATGCCTATAGTTATGACAGCAAGCAGCCGATCAATCTCGTGATCAAGGTCGACGCCGAGAAGCTGACGGTGCTGATTACCGATCACGGCAAGAGTTTTGATCCCAAGCAGCTCCGTCCGCCCGACATGAAGGAGTATTTCGTCCAAATGCGCGTCGGCGGACTGGGCGTTTACCTCATGAAAACGCTGATGGATGAAGTGGAATTTGACATTCAGCCCGGCAAGCGCAACCAGCTTCGTATGATCAAATACTTGGCTAAAGACGGCGATGAGCAATAGCGGGGAGGTTACCCGGGGAAAAATAGAAAAGCTCATAAAAGAGCTTACGGAATGAGAAGTCTCATTGATAGTTACGCGATATCTTGAAACATTAATCTTTGGTGTCAAGAAATGTCAACCCCTCCAGAAGACAAGAATCAGCAAAAACCGCGCACGCCTCTGAAGCCGGATGCCCGCACGCGCGGCGGCTCGCCGGCGGAAGTTCCGCCGCGGGTTTTGCGAAGAACCGGTCACGGTCACCGCGGCGCCGTTCCACGCGGACCGGGGCAACGCCCCTCCGCGGTCACGCGCGCCATTAATTCCGCCTATCATCGCGCTACGCACGGGCAACGAGGCGTCAGGCACCTCCCGGCCCACCAGCGCGAAAAAATCGACCGCGTGCTGGATGAGCGCCTCGTCGAGCTGCAAGCGCTGTTCGACGTCACGAAAACCTTGAACTCCTCGCTCAACCTCATCAACATCCTCGATACGCTGCTGCGCACGCCGATGGGCAGAATGCTGCTGACCAAGGGCATGGTGCTGATCAAGCGCGGCGATGAGCCGGCCTTTGTGATTGAAACCTTGAAGGGCTTGCAACGGGAATTGATCGGCAATAAGCTGGCCATTGATTATGACGGCAGCACGCCTTTTCTGCTTGACGAAATCGGCGAGCGGCCCTGGGCCGGCTTCTTGAAGAGACACAACTTGAAGCTGGGCGCGCCGATTGTCAGCAACAACCGGCAGGTCGGCATGATGTTCTTCAGCGGCAAGGCGAGCGGCGACGGTTTTTCGAGCGAAGATCTGGAATATCTGCAATCACTCTCGAATCTCGCCGCCACCGCCGTCGAAAACGGCATCGTCTTCCAGGAGATCAAAGAAGTCAATCGCCGGCTGGACAAAAAGATCCAGGAGCTCAACACCGTCTTTGAAATCGGCAAAGAGCTGAACTCGACCCTGGACTGCGACAAGATCGTCAACCTGCTGGGCTTTTCGCTGATGGGCGAGGTCATGGTGCAGCGCTGCATGATTCTCATCGAGGACAAGGGAATACTGCAACTGCGCATGAGCAAAGGCTTTCCCCAATCGGTCGATCTCGGCGCCATGGGCGATATTGAAACGCAGCGCGCCCTGATGCAATTGACCCAGCAAGTTTTAGTACACGACCTCGCCGATGAGAAGCTGCGCGCCTGGCTCGATGAATTGCAGCTCACCGTGATCAGCCCCATGTACAGCCAGGAAGCGATGCGCGGCATGGTGCTCGTGGGCAAAAAAATTTCCGGCACCGACTTCCAGTCCGAGGAGCTCGACTTCATCACCACGTTGGGCAACACCGCGCTCATTTCTCTGGAAAATGCCCGGCTCTTTGGCGAGGCGCTGGAAAAGCAACGGCTCGAAGAAGAGCTCGCCATCGCCCGCCAAATTCAGCAAAAGCTCCTGCCCAAGGAGCCGCCCAAGCTTTCTGATTTCGAGATTGCCGCCGTCAATCTGCCGACCTACAGCGTCGGCGGCGATTACTTCGATTACTTCGCCATCGATGACCACCGGTACATTGTCTCGATTGCCGACGTGTCGGGCAAGGGCATCCCCGCGGCATTGTTGATGTCGAATATGCAGGCCACGCTGCACGCGATGCTTTTTAACGAAATGCCATTGAGCCTGATCGTCGCCCGCATCAACAACCTGCTCTATCAAAACACCACCTATGACAAGTTCATCACCGGGTTTATCGGCATTCTCGATCTGCGGGAGCGCACCTTTACCTCGGTGAATGCTGGGCATAATTTTCCCTACCTTTGCCATGCCAACGGCCAGCTTGAGACTTTGGAAAAGGGCGGCCTGCTGTTGGGCATGATTCCCAATGTTGCCTATGAATTGGAAACGCGGCGCCTCCAGTCCGGCGATTGGATTTTCATGTTCACCGACGGCATCAACGAAGCGATGAATGTGGACGAAGAGGAATTCACCGATGCGCGCATCGAGGAGGTTCTGCGCGCCAATTTGATCGGCAGCGCCGCAGAGATGGTTCGCGCCATGACTGATGCCGTAAAGCTGCATACCGCCGGTGCGCCGCAGAGTGATGACATTACGATGATTGGGATCAAAGTTTATTGAGTCATGATTGATCTTTTTTACCGCGCAACACGCTAATACACGAAAGGCAAAAAGAATTTCCTGCCCCCACTGATTGAAGAAGCCCACAGATAAAAACTCAATCAGTGGGTTTCTTCAATCGGTAGGCGGATTCAGTTTTTGCGTTTTTTGTTTGTTTCGCGCGCTTCAATTTGAAGGACATCGAGCAATGGCTTCAGTATTAGTGGTTGACGACGAACGCGCCATTCGGTTTTTGCTCGCCGAGTTGCTCAACCGCGACAATCACACCGTGGAAATGGCAGCGGACGGAAAATTTGCCATTGAAAAATTGCAGGATCGCGAGTTCGACTTGGTCATCTCCGATTTGCACATGCAGGAGATCGATGGCATCGGCGTGCTCAAGGCCACCAAAGAGAAGAACGGCAACACCGAAGTGCTCATTCTGACCGGCAACGGCAGCATTCCCTCGGCCGTTGAGGCCATGCGTCTCGGGGCTTTCGACTATATCACCAAGCCGCTGGATCTCGAGGGCTTTCGCCTGAAGGTGCGGCACGCGCTGGAACGCCGCGGCATGCGCATGCAGATCGAAAACCAGCGCCGCGAAATTCAGGCGCAGCAGGAGATGATCCAGCGCGACCTGCTGCTGGCGGAGCAGGTTCAGCGCAGTTTGGTGCCAGCCTCTTTTTCCAATGAGCGCATCGACGTCGACATTCGCTACCTGCCGATGATCGGCGTTGGCGGCGATTTCTGCGACGTTTTTTTCGACGGCCAGGATCAGCTCTATCTCACCATCGTCGACGTCACCGGCCACGGCATCACCGCGGCCCTGCTGGTCAATCGCATCAGCACCGAATTGCGGCGCTTGATGCGCGAGCGGCTGCAGCCACGATCCATCCTTTACCAACTCAACGATTTCATCATCGATTCGTTTGCCGGCACCGGCATGTTTTTAACCATGTTTTCCTGCGTCATCGACCTGAAACTGGGAACGCTCATCCATTCTGCCAGTGCGCATCCGGCCGCCATGTTGTGGCGCGCCGGCCAAGAGCGGCCCATCTGCCTGGAGTCGCAGAATGCCATCATCGGCTATATGCGCACGCATGAAAACAAATTCGAGCAGACCATCAACAAGATTCATCCCGGCGACAAGCTGGTGCTTTACACCGATGGGATCATCGAAACCGAGAACAGCGATGGCGATCCGCTCGGGCTGCAAGGGTTGATTGATTACTTGCGCCCCGTTGCGAATCTGCCGCCGCGCGAAGCTTCCCAAAGCATCATCGACAATCTGTTCAAATACGGCCACGGACCGCTGCGCGACGATGTGTATCTGGTGATCGCGGGGATGAAATAAAGACGAAGTTAATTTTAATAAATGCGGTGGGAAAGCAAATGGAGTTTATGATGCAAACTGTAACGATCTCACAAATTGTTGAACGCCTGCAAAGTTTATCAAGTGAGCGACTTGCCGTTGTTTATGATTTTGTCTCTTACTTGAAGGCAAGAGAGGCCGAACAAAAGTTGCATCCGCCTGTATCAGAGGCCTTCCAAACCATGTTGTCCTCGGAGGCGGTTTTGCGGCGCGACTGGGATAAACCCGAAGAGGACTTGGCATGGGCAGATTTATGAAGGGCGATGTAATCGTCGCGCCGTTTCCTTTTTCTGATCTCAGCGCTTCGAAGAAACGTCCTGCGATGGTTATTGCAACACTCACGGGCGATGATGTGCTTCTGTGCCAGATTACCAGCAAGACTGTTTCCGATAGTTACGCCATCGCCCTGTCTAAGGCTGATTTTGCATCTGGAAAATTGAGCCATGACAGTAACATTCGTCCAAATCGTCTATTCACGGCTGATTCGAACATTATTCTTTACAGTGCTGGAAAACTAAAGCAATCAAAGATAGACGAGGTAATAGCAAAAATCATCGATATCGTTAATTCATAATACCCAGATAGAAATTTGCAGTGAGGTGAAAATGAGTGAAAAAATAATACAAAGCGTTGCAACGACTTGGCGATCTACATTTTGTATTTGGCTGATTGTGGCGCTTGTAAGTGATCTTTCGCCTGATTCAGGGGTCGCACAATCGGCCCGTTCCCTCGTCGATCTTGCAACCGAACAAGCCCTCCTCAACGAGCTCTCCGGCGAGCTGGCCAAGGAATTCGTCATCGACATCAGCCGCTTCGATCGCGTGCAGGCTTCGGATGGCTTATATCAAGCCTGTGAAATGATCAAAAGCAAGCTCGCGGGGCATGGGATCACGAATTCTACCATTGAAAGATTTCCATCAAATGGCGAAATAAAATATTGGACGTGGACGCCGCCAATGGGCTGGCGCATTCGTTCTGCCGAGCTGTGGATGGTCAGTCCTAAGAAAATGAAACTGGCCGATTATGCCGAAATGCCAACCACTGTGGTGCGCGGCAGCCAAAGCGCCGACGTTACCACAGAATTGATTTCTGTCTCAAACGGAACGCGCGAAGAAGATTACAAAGACATCGATGTCAAAGGGAAAATTGTACTTGCCGACGCTTATGCCGGCAACGTGCACCGCCAGGCGGTTCTGAAATTAGGTGCTGCCGGAGTGATTACCTACAATCGCCGCACCGACCGCATGGAGTTTCCCGACCTTGTGCCCTATCATGGCATGTGGATCAAAAAGTATGAGAACCCCAAAACCACTTTCGGGTTTACAAGCTCTCAGCGCACTGCTGAGATGTTGAAGGACATGCTGCAGCGCGGCGAGAAAGTCATGCTCCACGCGAAGGTCGACGGCGAAAACTACGATAGCGCGGTTGACCAATTGACCTGCACCATTCCCGGCGCGAAATATCCTGATGAAGAAGTGCTGCTGCTCGGCCACATCGATCATTACAAGCCCGGCGCCAATGACAACGCCTCTGGCAGTGCCGGCCTGCTCGAAATGGCGCGCTGCCTGAGGAAGATGATTGACCGTGGTGACATTGCGCCGCCCAAACGCACGATTCGATTTCTCTGGATCACCGAGTGGAACGGCATGGTGCCGTGGCTGCATGCGCACCCCGAGCTTTGGAAGAAGACGATGGCCGCCGTCAATTGCGACATGATTGGCGGCGATTTGGTGAAAACCAATTCGTATTTCTATTTCACGCAGACGCCGCACTCGCTGCCGCATTATCTGAACTCGGTGGCGGAGCATTTCACGTTGCGCGCCGCCAGTCTGGACATCACTTCCGCGCGCGGCAACAACAGCGCGCCATTCAATTATCGCATCACACCCTATTCCGGCGGCAGCGACCACTGGATGCTCAACGACGCTACCATCGGCGTGCCGGCGCTGATGTTCGGCCATCCCGACCCGTATCATCACACCATCCAAGACGTGCCGGACAACATCGACGCCACGGAGATGAAGCGCGCCATGTACATCGCGCTGGGCTCGGTATTGTACATCGCGAATGCAGAGTCGGAGCAAGCGATTGCGCTCAACGCGCTGGTGGCGGCAAAGTCAATAGGCGCACTGGCCATGGATGCAGCAGAGACGGTTGGTGCCCTGACGGATAGCGCCAAGAATGAAACGGCGTTGTATCACGCTTACAAGGAAGGGATGAATCGCCTGGCCTTTGCGAAGCTTCGCGAGGCCGGCGCCATTACATCCGTGCGACAGTTGGATAAACAGCGGATGGCCGCGTCTTCGATAGATCACAGCGTGGAGCAACTCAACAACCAAGCGGCGGCGCTTGAACAAAACTTTCAGATGACTTACAACCAAGTTTGCGCGACTAACAAATGGACGCCGCGCAAAATAACTTTGACCGCAGATGAAATAGCAGCGCAAAAAATGATTCCGGCGCGCGCGCCGGTTTTCACCGGGCCGCTGGAGATGGGGTATTTAAATGAAAAACTCGGCGCTGCGTCTGTAAGTAATATCGGTCTTGATGGTGAAGTGATTTTTGAGTTGTGCAATTACATCGATGGCCGACGGAGCGTATTGGATGTGCGTAATGCGATTTCTGCGGAGTTTGGCCCGCAGCCCCTGGAGAAGGTGGTTGATTTTGTAAAGATGTTGGAGCAGTCGGGGTTGGTTCGAATGAAAAAATAAAGCGATCATTGCAGGGAACTGCATCGTTTTTGAATGTTGCATGATTACCCACCGTTTTCCTATATTCAAAAAACATAACCTCTCTGGAGAAGGTAAACTTGTGCGCGCAACCAGGACACCTTTTTTTGTAGGAACGTACACCCCAGAAAGCAGTTATAATCATCGCCGCTATGATCATACTCGTCGGTTTATATCAGAGCTGTATGGCGATGTTCTCGATTGTGGTGAGCGCAGCCTATTAACCGGAATCATCGAAGAAAAATTCAAGATTAAAATTAAAAACACACCAGGTGACCTTGATATTTTGCCAATCGAAGGTTTTTATGATTTCATTTTAGCTTTTGAAATTATAGAGCATCTGATGAATCCGCTATGGTTTTTGATGCAAATCAAAAAAGCCTTGAAGCCAAACGGTAAGTTCTATTTGTCTACACCTGTTAATAAGCCAAAGTTTTTATGGAGACGCGATCACTTTCACGAATTTGACGAATACAGGCTGAATATACTCTTGGAAAAGGCAGGATTCGAGGTTGTGCGCAAGGAACGCAAACGCTTTTACTTTATAACAGGTATTCGCCCCATCATCCGGTTAGTCCTGAAAACCGGTACAATTTTCATGGAACTCAAACCTCAAAATTGAGGCATCTGAGTTTTGCCTTTAATTGTGCTGTGCTACAAAAATAAAAAGAAATGAGCTAATTCACTTATTGAGGAAAAATCATGAATTCTCGTTTTCCAATTTTGGGGCTGATCGAAAGGCACGGCCTTTCTATTTTCGTCATTTTGCTTGCGGGAACTTCGCTACAATGTGAAAAAGTCTGCGATATAATCAATCCTCCGCCGACACAGTTCAATTTTGCCTTGCATTTTGACGGAGAGAATGACTTTGTCCGTATACCCGATCTGAATGGCTCGCTCGATCTCATCGATTTCACAATTGAATGTTGGGTGCAGATTGATAAACGAGGTAAGATACATGAACTTGTGGTGAAAGATGCTGAAGGAGAAGATTCGACGGTTAATTCAAATTACTCAATGGATGTTTGGTCGGATGAAAAACTGCGAATTGTATTCGAAAATGAAAACCAGGACAATCAAGAGATTTTTGGCAACACCATACTCGTAACTGGTAGATTATATCATGCAGCAGCCACCTTTGAGTCACGAATAAATGCGTTTAGTCTTTTTTTGAACGGAGAACGCGATGCTGGGCCGACATTAGTAATTGGAAGGCCGAACCAGCAGAATCAAGATTTGAGAATTGGAACAGGCTACGAAGGCGGACCGCGCACCACTACGTGGGGAACGATTGACGATGTCCGAATTTGGAATCGTGCCTTAAGTGCTCAGGAAATTAAAGACCACATGAATGTAAGGTTGTCTGGCAGAGAGGTTGGATTGGTAGGCAATTGGACTTTCGACGAAGGGAGTGGGCAGATCGTTAGTGATCGAAGTCGGGTTCAAAATCATGGGACAATGGGATCGAATTCGAATAATGATGTTGAGCCGGATGATCCGGTCTGGGTGCTTTCAACTGTTGATTATGATAGATCGGGACGACAAGATCGCTAGCAGCAATAGTTTG
>Ga0247727_10014998_pt1 | contig 12784 bp, 19 predicted proteins | sample WisWelCaveWW1625_FD_202498 | JGI IMG/M metagenome (GOLD analysis project Ga0247727, IMG submission 202498) | Biofilm microbial communities from Wishing Well Cave, Virginia, United States - WW16-25 | ecosystem: Environmental > Aquatic > Deep subsurface > Groundwater > Cave microbial mat | place...
CAGTCCACATTCCATCTTCGTCGATCCACATGTGAAATGCAATGAAATCGAAGTCGAGGTGCAAATCTGGTTCTAGTTCATCCATCTTTGCGGTTCTCCGTTGGGCCTTCCACAAATGGGAAATACTGGGCCCCGATATTATTTGTGCGCCGGGCGGCGCACCTTTTGTTTACGTCGAATTGATGTTCTTAGTCCATGTGTCTAGTTGCTTTTCCAATTCAGTGATCATGCTGCGCTGTTTACTGATCCAATTTTTCACAGTTGTGTAGAAATAGCTAAGTATCTCTTCCTTGCTACGGGGGTGAGCCATTAAGATTTGGAAGTACCTGGACTCTTCTTTGGTAGCATATGGCGAGCAATCAAGCTTGAGGGTATCTTGTTCTGGACCATCCCCTTCTTCGAGTTGAAGACTGTCCGGATTCTGCTGGCTTGCTTTGAATGCGAACAGAAATGGTACCTTATGCGTATTCAGGAATACTACACCAGGGAGGACTCGCTCGATTTCTTCCTTGATCGATTGGATATATTCTTTCTTTAGATCTGGTTCATCGCTCATTGTAGCTCCCTCAGACGCCGGATGTGGCTGACAGAGATCTCGACTCTGTCGATGTAGGTCTGGTCAGTATCGGTCATTAGTAATTCGACCATGATGGCATTCTCATCGGTGGAAATTGGGTCTGCCCAGTCATCATTTTGATTTTCGAATTTCATGCCATCATGCTCGAAAGATGGAATGAGGACATTGATTGTGTTGATCAGGATGTCCTCGAATGCTTCTTTTTCTTCTTGCGTCATGTTGACGAGCTTGAATTTGCGACGTGGCTCAGGGGCCTCCGTCCCCTCTGCTTCCACATTACTAGCCTCTTCAGTATCCTTGCTCATTTGTTGATCCTCTGGGAGTTTACTTGCCGAAGAGCCGCTTCCACATCTTGGTGATGGCGTTTTCGTTGCTGGGCTGAGGAACCGGAGGTGGCTCGGTAGCGGAGCCCACCCCAAGGAGCTTCTGCTCGTCTTCATCTTCATCGATGTCGTCATGTACTGTGTAGCCGATGACGTTGATGATCATGGCCTTTACAGGAACCCCAGTGTAGTCGTCCATGTTCGCGCCGAGTGGATAGAACAGGAAAGGGCGCTCCGCAGCACCAGGCATGGTGATGAGCGACTGGTCGTAGCCGGCAGGGAATGCGACCCTTTGCACCGTCTCATGTATCGTCTCTCTTAAGATGAGGTGCCGCTGGTCACCACCTCTCTTCCTTACTTCTATGGAGACATTGTATGCAGTGAACATTATCTGTCCCTGCACGAACTCGCTGACGACATCTTCGATCAGCTTGACATTGTACGGATTGATGCTGTCCATGGTATTCTCCAAATTGGATCGCGGCTCTGCGCGAACGCCCTTTGTTATTGATACACCATCGTGGCATCCATTGTCATCAGACGACTCTTGATAAGAACTCTATAAGAAGTTTAAGCTCCTCCAATGTTGAATTACTTTTTATTGTATTAGCCCTATGACTAATTACTTGCACATTCCCTTTAACATAACCAAGGCTTGGTATGATGCGATCTATCGTCGGTGAATTTGCAGAACACTTGCCGTCACTGACGTATAATGGTATTCTAAGTATTGGACACTCTCTTGGTATAGTAATATCTTCTTTGGTTATATTAAACTGGATGCCATATTTCTTGGCCCTACTTTTGGCACACATAATTAAAACATTGGCTGGATTCTTTCGATGTAGGGCACGCTTAAGTTTATTGACATGACTTCGATCGCGTTTCTTTTGATTTTCTCTGCCTCTTGCCCTCTCAACTTCTATATTGTCTTGATAGTATAACCTTGAAGATTCTTTACATTTTTGACAATTACCTATTTCTGCGTCGATTAGCCTGATACGGCATCTACTACATTTCTTTCCCACGACAGCCACCGAAAGCAGAACTAAAATTAGGCTTCCGGCAGTATCTTTGCACATCAGATTATACTTTGAAGTATTCTACTTGATCTATATATTGGAAACCAATACGTTGAGCGAATGTGCGATCAGTAGTTTGATCTCCGACGTAAATGCACTTCGCTGGATCTAACTTATGCTTTTCAATCAACAAAACCGCGAGACCTGAGGCGGGTTTGCGGCAGTAACAAACCGGAGGCACATTATGTGGGCAGAAATGATACTCGATTTTGGTACCAAGGAGTTCGTTGGTGCGCTCGAAACATGCCCGAGCATCCGCTTCTGGTAACCCCTTAGCGATTGTCGACTGGTTAGATACGCCTAGAAGCAGCATCTTATCCCTGATCAACTCCTGCACCTTCTCCCTACGGTTTGGTAGGAGTTCTACTTCATCGGCCTTGGTCGGCCATGGGTGTTCACCCTTTGAGCGACGTAGAGTATCATCATAGTCGAAGATCACCGCACTGTTACAGTACTCTGACGGGAGAACTTTCCTATCGAATTTCACCTTCTCGATGCTTGCCCATCCCTCACTCTTATCCGGCTTGATGAACTCTTTGTCGCTGGCGAAGATGGCCGCGATCGGGAAGGTGTTCGGGCAGTCCAACCCCTTCAAATCACTTGGATGTAGGAAGAGGCGTCTATGCATCTTGTGTTGACGGAAGAGTGCGTTGATCGCACAATCTTCCTTGGCGGTAGACATCCACATACAGCGGACCGGTACACCTGCGCTCTTGCAGGCATCTAGGAATGGCTTCCTGACTTCTACTGTACCGAAGATGTTGTCCATTACCACTGATTCGCCAGCCTTAATGACTCGCTGCATTATGGGTAGGAGGTCCGCTACTTTCCCACCAGCGGTGTCTCTATTGAGGCGCGTATACCCTTTGTCAACAAGTGGCTGGACTAGGGAGGTCTTGCCGCTGGCTGGGAGGCCAATCACCATTACAGCTTCTTGCATACTATTCCTCTCTGTTGATGACACACCCGCAATTGCCGGCATCACAAGCCATCTGCTCCCAGTACTCGTCCTCCATATCACCATCGGAGATCACCCAGACTCTCAACACTTCCTCTCTTGACTTGTGGTTCATCAGATACTTATATCGCTTGCCCTCTGGTAGGGCGAGCATCTGCAGGACCTCTTCATCTGTAAGGAAGATGATATGGTCGCAGCCATCATCACCCATAAAGTGGAATGCTGTACGCAGTACATTCTCTGGTTTGGTTGGTGGTTTGTCCTGAGCATTCATCACCATCACCTACGCCTCCTTGACAAGCTTGATTCTCTCGAACAGGGTCATAGGAATCTTTCCCTTCTGTGCTCCTGTTCACACCAGCCGATCAAGTTTTCTAGTATGAACTCTGGTTTTGGTGGTGGGGGCGGCAATAGTAAGACGGTTGGCCGTGCCGGTAGCAGCTTCTGTAATTCCTCGTCGGTTAGGATTTTGAATTTAGGCTGGTCCATTGTCATCCGATTCGCCGTCGTCATCGCTCATGGCGTACAGCGCAACTCCCCTCTTGGCTGGAGAGCAGATAAACGCATACCGTTCCCCATCACGCGCCACGGACACGTCCATGGTATTGGTCCATTCTCTGATATCCATATTGTATAGTGTACACCATCCTTCATAAATCTCTTTTGCTTCTTGCTCCGAGACGATGGAGGCATCGCACCCACTACCCTCGGATGTACTCTCATATTTCAGAACTAGTACCAGATCTTCTTCGAGGACGAGAGTAACTTCATCATCCTCTCTAGGGTAATTATTATGGTTCAGATCTAATTCAAACAAGCCATCCTTGGCATTGAGGAGGTCGTCGCCTGGGATGATGAGTCCGCAGACGATGTGTTCGTCGCTGGCCACCCCATGAATGTGAGGATTACTTGTGTGCAATAGCAACCCGTCATCTTCATCAATGTCGACTAATTCGTAATCATCATCAGTTAGACCCCACTTGCTGCGTTCTGCACCAGTATCATCAACTACTGAATGCAGTTTGGCGACAATAACGGTGCCTTCGTAGTCGCTGTCTTCGATGATTTCTAGTCTTATTTTCATGATTTTGCCCTCAGTTATTACCCTTAGTCATTATGTCATTATATACTGACTTGATTTCTTCAATTTGTTCTGCCGATGGTGGCATAAATATAACATTATTGAGTTTTGGAGTAGCGCAGTCGATACAGATAATTCGCTATCTAATCTTGTTTGTTCTTCTATCATCTTGACTGAAGATGGTGCAAGTACGCATGCTATACCACATTCTGAGCAGATCGATTTGGATAGACCGTTCATCCCCGGTAGCGCCACCTGGCCGGCTATGAGCATGATTTGCTTTCTGCTCAGCATGTCATATACCTCTTCATCGGTTGCCTTCTAGTTGACCCCTACGAATCTTCCTCTGCTCTGCTAGTCGGTGCAGCCTGTTCCTCTCACGGAACCAAACGACGATATTCAATACTATAAGTGGAGCGATGCCGATCGCACTACCTATTAACGATCCTACCAAATCGAATCCTAGAATCATGGTTGGGATTGTGATTGAAGCAACCAAGGCTATTGAGCCGGTAATAATGCTGACCTTTAATAGGTCTTTGTTGAATTGACTCAGCATTATTCTTCCTCAGTTGTGTCGTTGATTCCTAAGACTTCCTACTCTATGACCCTTAATTTGCGTCCTTTGCTAATCGATGCAACTAGAGGATCCTCCTCGATCTTGGTGAGATCATCCTCTGAAATGTCAGCAGTGAACAGGAACTCATCGATTGAGGCCTTGACAGTTACGCAGGCCGGGATGTACCCGGCCTGGCGTACTTTAACGATGACTAATTCCAAGGTTACGATCCGAACTGACAGAGGAAGATTGGATTGATCTGGTTAGTGCGATACACAATACACTCATTATTCATTACGCCTGAAACCCCTGCCTTGGCGAAGGTGGAGTCGAAGTCTGGCTTCGGCAGCCTCTCACTACTGGACCGCGGAACGTAGTACTTACCCATTGCTACTTGGTTGAGGAACATGAAGCAGTCTCCTATTTCCATTTGTGTTGCATGCTTTCTATTGGGCACGGCCCCAATAGTTCCATTAATTTCGAATATGAACCTTGTTGCACCTCAACGCGATGACCAGTACCATGTTTTTCGTTTGTTAACCTAGTTGAAAGCCCTATTGTTTTCATAAGACTACGTAAAAATTCTTGATCAACTTTAGTGAATCCTTCTGTACAAAACCGTGCCAACGCCTGTTTCTTTTTGGATTCTTTTCTGCGTTGCCACGTAAAACCATCTCCAAGAAACCAAAATAACAATACTCGTGGAGTTAAGCATAAATCTTGTGGAACCAATTTTACATAATTATTGGTGGCTGGATACCAACGATCAAAATATGGACGTAAACAATCTTGTGACAATGATCTGACAATATAATACCGTCTTTCGACGCCTGTCCATGGGCATATGGCATCCTCAAATGCAATTCGTTTATGTCCATCTTTAACGAATATCGATTGAGCCATTAATTTTATGAAATCAAGATCTTTGCTCTTCTGTGTGTAAAATGGACAAGAAATCTTAGATTTTTTATTTGATATACCCAAATAACCATCACCCAACAAACTACCTTCAATCAATTCATGATCTAATACAAAATAGTCGTCTTCTGATGTTATTTTCTGTGCTTCGCGTTGATTCCTGACATGAAATCCATGTCGTATTAATGCTTGTCGCACAGAATTTTGGCTTTTACATTGAAGCATTTTATAAATATATACAGAACTTTTTTGTTCTACAACATATTTCTGTCGTAGCCAATCTGGATCATTTAACTCTTTGTATATGCTCTGTTTCATTGGCTAAACTGACATAAAAAGATCGGATTACACTGAGATGTCTTGTAAATCACCATTTCATTATTCTGTACACCGCTTCTACCAGCCATAGCGAAAGTGCTATCAAAACCCGCTTTGGGTAATCTTTCAGTATAAGATACGGGCGTGTAAGGTTTGCCCATTGCTACTTGATTCAAAAACATGAAACAATTATTGTCGCGGCCACCACCCCAATAACCATAAGCATAATTGAGCGATTTAGTGGACTGGTCTGAGAAATAAGTGCCGAGCCCGAACATGGCCCCGGTACAGTGAGGCGCATTCGATCGAGGAATCATGAATCCGCCCTTCATGATCGACAAAAGATTGGCGGCTTTCGTACCATGCCACAATTCCATGACGTTGCCAACCTTCTTGCCCTCTTCAAATGCGGCGACCATCGTATCGATCTTAACAGCAAACACCTTCAACAACCTAAGATGCGCACAGGCATGTGAACGGTGTAACGTCTTGTTATAAAGCGCGTCGATTGTCTTGATCGTCTCAGTGTCGTTCACAAGCTCCAAAGAGCATTGGAAGATCTTCGGTTTGTCTTTCTGCCTAGCCGCGTCTTGCTGCGTGTAGGCGTCCGCGATCTGCTCCAGAGCCGTCTTGAGCGAGTCGAGGACATCATTCTGACGGCGAACATGATCGAGGGAGCCCATATCCGTTCTAGCGTCGAACTTACGCATGCCGATATTGGTAGGAATGATTCGCATATACTGACCACACAGCCCTAGGAACTTCTTGTTGTCGAAGTCGTTAGCTGCCACGAAGTCGGAAATCTTCTCGAGTAGTTCTCTGGCCTCCACTAGGCCATCGTCAGTCACCACGCCAAGCGGGGTCTTGAATACACCGTCTACTTCATCATAGGTGATGCCTGATCCGCTGGTGATGTTGTGGATGTTCGCCTTAGCCAGGTACTTAACCAGGCCAATGACCTCTGGGGTATCCGTCTTGATCTGGCGGGCTGCTACCTCTGCTAGATCCAACCTCTTGGTGATGACACCTGTTCCGGTTGTGGCGGTAGAGGCGACAATCCGTTGCTCGGTGTAACCCTTTTTCTTCTTTTCCTTCTCTAGGGACTCGAGCTTGCGTTCTCCTACACCGGGGTGAGTCTTGCTCTGGCCGGTGTAGCCAACTCTTCCCCATTCGACGAATACATCATTGTTGTCGTAGAGGGTGCCGTTCCAGAATTTGTTGTTATTGCTGTCTACGGTCTCAACGTAGATGAGCCGGACTTGTCTAATGATTCCTGACATGGCCTAGTCCTAGTAGTTGTGAGTGCACAAGCGGAAGGTACGGGCGATGGTGTCAAGGACGTCTGATTGATGGGCGAACTCCTGCCCTAGTCTATCCGCGATCATGCTCTTGATTGGATCATCGCCCACGAGGTGGAGGGCATCATACAGCACGTTTCCGCCTTGCCAGGTAGTATTTACGAGATCCTCCGTGATTTTGCAATGCAGCTTGTAGTTCTCATCGAATTCTGCATGGGCACGTTCCACAGTGAACTCTTCGACATCATCTGGGTCCTCATCGCCGGTATAATGTTCGATGAACCCGCCACTATGACCGATTGACCAATCGGTATATTGCCTACCACCTCCGCCATCGACCACTACCGCGGAGAATGCTACCTTTACCTCATCACTTCTCTTCTTGATGATTTCTAGATATTCTTCTCGTGAGATCTTCATCGACCGGCTCCTACTTGAAGGTAATACTTCGCTTCTTGTCTTTAGCAGTCATTCCATAAGAGGTGATAACCACATCATGCCCGAGGCATTGTTCTACAATGCGTGTAAAATCATCATCACTATAGGATGGTACATAATGTGGTTTACACTTAGCCAACGCCACAGCTGTACCGGTCATTATATCAAATTTCTCTTTGTCTTCATCGTAATCGAACACTTTCCTCAGGCGTATATCAAAGTTCTGATTATCGTAACATTCACATACGAGGCGTACATTCGGCTCACCAGGAGGTGTCAGTTTCCTGTCCATACAGGTTAAAGCTACACCACTCAGTGGGTAATTCAAACGACCAGCCCACTTAGCCAGCACGTAGTCGAACCAGCCCACCCTGAAGTTACCCTGCCAGCCCTCGCTCCCATTATGGATGTCAGGTACATTAGCGGTGAGCCCCTCATTGTAAGTCGGGAAAGGCCCCGCTCCATGCCTAGTATGGTACGCTCGTATTACTCCGATCCTACAGGTATCATCGCGGCTCAGGCCGCGCGGATTCAAAAGCCTCTGAACATTCGAGGAGGTAGTTGAACTCCAAGTAGTATGTGGATGGAACCCATATACTTGGTCTAATAGCGCTCCCTGTGCTCCTTCGAAGATCAATCCATTAGTCGGAATGGCATTGTCGTTGCAAAGCTTTATGCGCTTGGCGATCGTAGCCATAGCGGCATTAAATAATTCTGGAGCGTTAGGATCTCGTAAGATCTGAACCTCTTCTGGTAAGACCCGAGCGAGATCGTCAAGGTTGTTCTTGAATTCTTCGTATTTGCGTTCTTGAATCAACCTCATAATATTTAGTGATAGTTCATGATGCTTCAACATATGCCATTCAAGTCTGAGCGGTGCGATTCCTGTGGTATCATCGGCTACAGTCTCACCGAAGCCGACCCCACAGGTACCATGCTTATTATCGCCCCTGAGGTGTTCACGAATCCTATTCGCGGCCCGCTGGAATGGAGTAATTACCGCGCAGCGGGGCTCGACTGTCAATAATTCAAATGGGCTGACGCCTAGAGTAGTCAGGTGTTCTGCTTCATTCAATAGGGCGAATGGCTCTACTAGGACGAACCTGCTAAGATGAGTTCTTGCGCCCGCGAGGGTGCCACTACCAAATTGTGAGAAGGTATGGTGCTTGCCATCAGGCGTGACTACATTGTGGGCCGCTTGCGGGCCACCATTGAATCTGATGACAGTTGGATAATAAGATGTTGCTTGTCCTATCTCTCTTGCGATGTAATCGACAATTGACCCCTTTCCCTCATCTCCGAATCCCAATCCTAGGATAACATAGTTAAACATAGTGTCCCCATTAGGGAGAGAGCCGACCACTTTGGTGGTCGGCTCTCTTTACTTCCAGTCTAATTTAATAGTGCTAAGACGTCTTCAACCAGCCAGGTTACCTTTTGGTAGCCTGCCTGATTTGTAGGCCCGAACCGGCGCCCGTCTCGCACTTTCGGATACGCGGCCCGCCTACTATCTTAGAGCCGCACCACTCCGCCGGTGTGATCAGCATCGGGGAGATTACCACTAGCCACGTGAGTAGGCAGGCTGGCACCAACTGCTACAAGCGCTAGAGCGTTCTTCACTGTTCTAGCACTGGCCCCGCTCAGCCCGATGTCAGCGATGACCTTGTCCGCGTCGTGTGCGCCCTCGATCATGTGAACGACCCCGGCGATCGTCTCGCAGATCAAGTTCGAGTCATCCATGGGGATGAAGCGCTCCCCGAGCAACCCCTTCCACGCGTCGAAGATCGTGGGGTTGTTGCGGTACGTCGCAGAACCGTCGTTGCAGTGAAAGTGGAAGATCTCCCATTTCTCCTTGGCGCGGCAGAAGATGGACTCGACCCCCTCCTCCTTAGCCGCCTCCAGGCCGAAGATCCTGGTCATCTCGTCTGCTGTGAGTTCCGGCCAGAACCGTTCATCGCCCATGGTGAAGAGGTAGCCCTTCTTGCCGCGTTTCTCGAAGGCGTCGGTCGCGGTGTGATCCGCAGCCCACTTGTAGGCAAGGCCGTAGGACTCCATGTCCTGACCGCCACCGGCGCCCTCGAGGTAAATGCTGCGGAGCTGCTCATCGAACCGGTTATCGGACTCGAACTGCCCGATCTGGAATGGGACCCGATCGGAGTGAGTATCACCTACCGCTCCCACGCAGATCTGTGAGTCCTTGATGCCCGCCTTGTCGATGATCACGTCCATCAACTTCTCCAACTTCTTCTGGAGAACGCGGGGAACTCCACCCATTGATCCGGTGACATCGAAGATGACAGCGATGGGGAGAGATTCGGGGTGCTCGGTGCTATCCCGTGACTCCCGGATCGGCTTCCCTTCCACAGGTGAGCCAGGACCCGCTACTTTCTTGGGGTCCAAGAGGCTGTGGACATCGGCGGCGATCTTGCCACTCTTGATGTCGTCGCTGTACTTGAAGTCGTCGTCGCCCGCAGCCAATCTCACCTTGGCTGCGTCGCGGTATGAACTGCCTGACCAGCTTCCTCCACCCATTTGTGGGCTCCTTCTAGGTTGGGATTACCAGCTTCCTGAAGGACTTGCCCCACAGGGCTCTAGCCGCTTCAGTCATCGCTTCCATCGCCAGTGCACCATTATGATAGCGCTGTTTTGGCTTGTCCGCTACACATTTACGCACTACACTGGCCATCTTACCAGGTACCGAAGCTGGAAGGGACTTCTTCGTCACATCCCCACCCAGGAGCTTGATAATGGTCATACCAGACATGTAGACGTCCGTGGCTGGACCAGCCGGCCGCTTCTTGAATACCTCGGGCGGATAGTAATCCCGCCAGCGATCAATGACATGGGTAACCTTCTCACCAATCTTAATCGCATGAGCCCACCCAATGTGGACAGGGTCATGGTTGACATGATCCACCAGCAGATGGTCTGGGATAATGGCACAATGTACCAACCCTAACATACTAGCTGCGCCACACTGAGCCAGGACCCTCCTACAGACCCAGGCAGCATCCTGCGGCTCCATACCAGACGGGAAGTAACCAATCAAATCTGTCACCGAAATGAGGTTTGGACTACCCTCGATTGCCACTGCTCTATAATGTTTTCCATCCTTTGGAATTACAAAACTCTCAATGAGTTTCGGCACCCACGGAGCGATGGATGGTTGCTCCTTAGCAAATCTTGTTAGAATCTCAGCCTCTCTGGCGAGCCAAGGATTAAAGGTAGGATTTGAGGCCACCTTTATGATTACTTGCTTCCCTTCTGATTCTCCCTGGTATAAGATCGAGAAATCTCCAATCTTAAGTGGATCTCCCTCTAACTTGTACAGCGAGAGGGTTGATTGCAGGGTGAATCCTGGCAGCGAGGAAATACGTTGGTGGTAGGTACCATTGTCAATGGCGGTCTCTGCTTTATCGTAAGCTTCTTTCAGCTTCTTGAAGATCTCTTCGCCGCCTTTGCGGACGACATCCCTTAGCCCAATCAACTTGTCTGGGTGTACAAGCCGGACCATGGTGCGGAAAGCGTTCTTTGCCACTTCTTTCTGTACATCTTTTGGTTGGTGGGCCGGTACGGGGCCAAATAGTCGCAGATAGGAACCGGCCTCATTATACTTCTTGATCAGATCTCGTACTTCTATTTCGGTGGGCATTGATACTCTCCCCATTGTGACTCAATGAGATCGCTGATTATAATGTTGATTGGCATATGTACCGATCTCTGCGTTGCCGTGCTAAATATTGTTGCCAGATGGCATTCTCCATGTATGACTCGGTACTCGTTACCAATGACTAGGTATTCGTCACCACTGTGAGATAAAACAAGACCTATGAGTGGTAGGTAATCATCAGATGATTTCAATTGGTAGCCCTGGTGGGATTCGAACCCACACTGAAGGGATTTTACTCTGCCTGACCAGGGGAGGTGTGCATTCCTACTAGTACGACTCTCTGGTACGCTGGCTTGTTCAGATTCTCCATCTTCCACCATTCGACAATCTCGTCATCGCTGGACTCGCAGTGGGAGTCTTGGAGTTTGACGACAATGGTAGTCCATGTGCGGTCGTCCCAGGCCAAGAGGAGTTCACATTTGCTGCCAAGATCTCGTACTTTAGGCGTCTGTACTCTGGTGAGCCACTCGCCGGTCAGTGCGGTACAATTGTCCCACAGGTGTTTGACTGTTTGGGCCCCCTGTTCGGTAGCCTCATTCGCCAGACACACGCTGGGATCGTATGGGCTCGGACAGTCAAAGCCGATGGTTTTCTGACGATTCTCCCATCGTTCCTGTTCTGCTTGGTTGGTGATATAGACGCTGACCAAGCCGTAATCCATCGTGAAGAGGATCACCGTGCCCATACGAGAGAAGGTGACTTCATCTCCTTCCTTCTTCAGAACATCCTTGTATGACAATTTACACCTCCTAGTGGCTTGTAAACCTCACCATCCTCGCAGCGCAGACTCTCCATCCTGACCTTCTTACACCCACAGGTGGGGCACGCCTCTGGGATATGAACCAGCTTGATGGCGTATGGCACTTGATTCCCTACTGACTATGGTGTGGATGATTCATGTCGTGGCTTTGGTGCGTTCATTCTGGTGCCGATGGGGGGATTCGAACCCCCAATCCATTTCTGGCAGTGCATTTTAAGAGCACCGTGTATCCCATTCCACCACACCGGCGACGGCTCGTACTAGCGCGTTACATGCTCGCGCTTAGCTAAGACTTCCTTGCATAATCGGTAGTTGTCCTGCCACACTGGGCATTGCTTACCACCAAGGTAGTCTGGCTCGTCGAAGCCGTCGCGGTCGCCCTGCTCGCGCACTTTCATCATACGGTTTTTATACGCGAGAAGGCGAGGAGTTGTCAATCCCGCCATCTCGTCAAGCGTCAGGTACTTGGGAGGATAGTGCTTGCTCATTTGCTTTGTAACTTTGACTCTATTTAGTCGCCGCGATTAAATCTATCATCAATGCAGGTATTACACACACTTCCATCTTCCATATCGAAATCAATATAGCCGCACAAATCACACTCGTGCTGGCGTGCCAACGATTCGATCTCCTCAAAACTCAACACTTCAACTATCGAATTTGGTAGTGGGGCAACCCCTTTGGTGTATGCAACCATCACTGCCCATGTGAAGACTTCGTGATATACTACTACATAGCCGGCCTTTAACCAGTCCTGGATGCAATCAATGAATTCACTAGATGCAAATCCATCAACATCTAG
>Ga0247727_10014999_pt1 | contig 12783 bp, 9 predicted proteins | sample WisWelCaveWW1625_FD_202498 | JGI IMG/M metagenome (GOLD analysis project Ga0247727, IMG submission 202498) | Biofilm microbial communities from Wishing Well Cave, Virginia, United States - WW16-25 | ecosystem: Environmental > Aquatic > Deep subsurface > Groundwater > Cave microbial mat | place...
CTTCTTGCCCGCCGCGCACAAATAAAAACACGCCGCCGCCGCCCAAAAGCAAAAGCGGCAGAACGCCAAACAGCGCGATGCCCAGCACCGCGCCCGCCGCGCTCAAACTCGCCGTGCCGCCGCCCGCCGCGCCGACGCCGAGAAAAAGCGAAACGATACCGCAAATGCCAATGCCGGCAATGATCAAAATAATTCCAATGATGCGACCCACGTGTCCTCCGTTGTCATTGCGAGCGGTTTTTGCGAAGCAATCTCGATTACAAGCCGGAGATTGCTTCGTCGCAAACAACGCTCCTCGCAATGACATTGAGAATTCATCCAAACCCCGACGACCCGCCACCTCCGCCGCCGCCACCCCCACCGCCTCCGCCGCTGAAGCCACCGCCGCCACTGCCGGACGACGATGGCGCGCTCGTGAATACGGACGCGGTGCTGTTGAGCATCGTGAAAAATCCGGTTGTCATCGAATCCAAACCGCGAAATGCACCGCCGGACATTTTATCGAGCGACGCGCCGCGATCACTGCTCGCACTGCCGCCCGCGCTGCCGCGCCCCATCATTTCGCCGCCGCCGCTTTCGCCGGCAAAACCGCGCCCGCGCGCGAGATGCGGCGGATAGCCCGGGTGATAGTTAGTTTGATACCATTCCGGCGCGGGCGCGCCGGCTTGCGCGAATTTGCTGACGTACGATCGTTCCAAGCCGAACGCGATCGCGTACGGCAAATATTGATCGAACAATTCTTTGGCTTGATCGAGTTTCGTGAATTTCTCGATGCCTTCGAGATAACGTTTGAACGCGAGCCATTTCGCGCGTTCGGTCGCGCCTTTCGGCGTGCGGCGCGGCATAAATGGACTGAGAATAATCAAGCCGATCGCGCTGATGCCGAGCGCGAGCGCGGGGCAGAGCGCGAGATTCGAATAATCGCCGAGCGCGACGAAAATTAAAAACCCGCACCCGCCCGCGACAACGAGCGCGCCGAAACCGAGCGCGGCATATTTGCGGCGCGTACTGCTTGGATTGCCGGGAAAGAATCCTTGCTTGACGGCATCGTTATAAATTTTCTCTTGCAAGCCGGGAACGGCAGTATAAAACTTTTCGCGCAGATCAGATAAATCGCGCGAGGATTTTCCATCGAAAACATCGTCGAGCAGAGCGCGCTCATAGCCGCGTAAATTTCCATCGTCGCCGGTGCGCTCAAAAGTGAAATCAAGACCGCCGCCGATGCCCAGGATGCCTTGCGTTTCGCGTTCATTCATCCGCAGAACGCCGCGCCGCGCTAAATCTACGAGCGTCGCGATAATCTCTTTCATATCCGCATGCTCGTCAATGAGAGTACCGGCAATCGCCGGCGGCAAATCGCTCGGCGGTTTGCTGGCTTGCGCGACGAGCGCGGTGGCGGGATCGCGTCCCTTGATGTACCACAAAAGATAAAGCAAAAGGGGACCGAGCAGAACGATAATGACGCTGATAAAGAGCAATCCCAAATCGAAAATCGGTTTATTGTCTTCGAGCGACTGCCACCCCGGCGCGGATGCCGTTACAATGCCGTGCGGGAATTGCACGCGAATTTCCAGTTCTTGCGCGGCTGTGAGATTACTTGCTGTAAAGACAACCGTCTTGCCGTCGCGGACAGCCGCTTCACCGTTGCCGATAGTAATCGCCGCGAGAATTTGATCGGTTGGAAATGTAGAGGGCAAGCGGACGGTGGTTGTAGAATTTTGGATCGTGTACGCGCGATCACTCTCAATAACCTTCCACCACAACTGATCGCCGCCGTCATAAATCCGGAGCGCGCCGTGCAACCGGTATTGCAAATTAAAAATGCGCGTTTGGTTCGTGGTTGGAGGAAAGTACCACCGAACGAATTGCTGTCCTTCGTCGGTGTAAACTTTAAATGTGTTCGCGCTCTCGCTGTTGGATTGCTGATAGGCGCGCCCGCCTTCCGAAACTTGAAAATGTGTAATCGCATCTACGCGTTTGAGCAAAATGCCGCGAAAGGCAAACGTGAATGGCGGCGAGCCGCTGAATTGCACTTGCCACGTTTCATTGATATGCGCCTCGCCATTTGGCTGGATTTGAATTTCAATGTCGCGGCGCGGCACGACGACGCTACGCGATTGCGCGTCGGCGGGCGCGGAGAAAAAGAGGAGAGCAAGAAAAACCGAGAGGAAAAAAAAGCGATACGCAATTTTCATTTGATTGCTCCGAGCGAATCTGCCGCAAATTATAATCGAATTTCATCGAAAAGAAAAATGGGCTTTTGACACCGGCGAATGGCGATGCTAAGATGCGAAACGAATGCTACGCGACAAGTAACACGGCGCGTCATTGCGAGGAGCGCTTTTTGCGACGAAGCAATCTCGCTTGCAAATCGGAGATTGCTTCGCAAACGCCTTCGGCGGCTCGCAATGACAGATGTACTTTGGAGGCAATGCGAATTTGGATTTCAAAACGCTCAAGCAAATCATCGCGCCGGGTCAAACGAAAATCGCGATGATCGTGATGGACGGACTTGGCGGCTTGCCGCTCGAAGCGGGCGGGAAAACGGAACTCGAAGCCGCGCGCACGCCGCATCTCGACGCGCTCGCGGCAAAATCTTCGCTCGGGCTGATTGATCCGGTCGCGCCGGGCATAACGCCCGGCAGTGGGCCTGGGCATCTCGGCATTTTCGGTTACGACCCGCTCGAATTTGAAATCGGGCGCGGCGTTCTCGAAGCATTGGGCATTGATTTTGAATTGGGACCGAATGACGTTGCCGCGCGCGGCAATTTTTGCAGTGTGGACGAAAAAGGCAACCTGACCGACCGCCGCGCCGGGCGCATCGCGACGGAACTCAACCAAGAACTGACAATACTTTTGCGAACGATCAAACTGCCCGGCGCGCAAATTTTCGTCGAGACGGTGAAAGATTATCGTTTTGTTTTTGTTCTGCGTGGCAAGGGACTGGGCGACGCGCTGACCGAGACCGACCCGCAACGCGTCGGCGTCGCGCCGTTGCCGGTCAAAGCGCTGAACGCGCAATCGCGCAAGACCGCGAAGCTCGCGAACGAATTTATCGCGCGCGCGCGCAAACTGCTCGCGCAGAAAAAGCCGGCAAATATGATCATGTTGCGCGGCTTTGCCAAACGTCCGGCGATTCCATCATTTCAAGACGTGTACGGCACGCGCGCCGGCGCGATCGCGGTCTATCCGATGTATCGCGGCGTCGCGCGGACGCTGGGGATGGATTTATTGCGCGTGGATGGCGAAAGTGTTGCGGCTGAATTCACAACGCTCGAAAAATATTGGAACGATTATGATTTCTTTTATCTGCACGTCAAGCAAACGGATTCGTACGGCGAGGACGGCAATTTCGAGAAAAAAGTTGGCGTGATCGAAGAAGTAGACGCGCAATTGCCGCGCCTGCTCGCGCTCCAGCCGGATGTTATCATCGTCGGCGGCGATCATTCGACGCCGTCGCTTTTGAAATCACATTCGTGGCACCCGGTTCCATTTTTGTTGTACTCAAAATTCTGCCGCGCGGACGGTCGCGCGGAATATGGCGAGCGCGCGTGCGCGCGCGGCAGTTTGGGCAGAATGCGCGGCAGAGAATTTATGCCGATTGCGCTCGCGAACGCGTTGCGCACGAATAAATTTGGCGCGTGATTGTGTAGGGGCGCCCTTGCGGTCGCCCCTACATGGAAAACAAAATGAAAATCGAATCCATCAAACTCCGTCGCATCAATATGCCCTATCTCGCGCCGTTTCAAACATCGTTCGGCGTCGAAGAGGGCAACACGCACATCATCGTTTGCGTCAAGGCAGACGGCTTGATCGGGTGGGGCGAGTGCGTCGCGGGACCCGAGCCGTATTATTCTGCGGAGACGGTTGAGACCGCGTGGCACATTTTGCGCGATTTTCTCATTCCGAATTTGCTCGGCAAAAATATTTCGTCGGTACAAGATGTTCTCGCGATAGGGGAGCGCGTGCGCGGGCATAATATGGCGAAAGCCGGATTGGAATCCGCGTGCTGGGATTTGTTCGCCAAAGCGCGCGGCGTTTCGCTTTCGCAAATGCTTGGCGGCGCGCGCGACAAGGTCGCGGTTGGGGTGAGCGTCGGCTTGCAAGCGACGCCGGCGGATTTGGTCACGCGCGTTGCGGGTTACCTAAGCGAAGGTTATCCGCGTATCAAGATCAAAATCGAGCCCGGGCGCGATGTAGAACTTGCGGCGGCGGTGCGCAAAGAGTTTCCGGAAATTCTATTGCAAGTGGATGCAAATTCTGCTTATTCGCTCGACGACATCGCGACGATGCGGCAACTCGATCAATACAATCTTTTGCTGATCGAACAGCCGCTCGGCTGCGACGACATTTTCGATCACGCCAGACTTGCGCGCGAACTGAAAACGCCGATCTGTCTCGACGAAAGCATTCATTCGATCAGCGATGCGAACTGCGCGATGGAACTTGGCGCGTGCCGCATTATTAACATCAAGCCCGGCAGAGTCGGCGGCTTTACCGCGTCAAAAAAAATTCACGACGCGTGCGCGGCGCGCAACGTGCCGGTGTGGTGCGGCGGCATGCTCGAGTCCGGCATCGGGCGCGCCGGTAATATCGCGATCGCGTCCTTGCCGAATTTCAAATTGCCCGGCGATATTTCCGCGAGCAACCGGTATTTCCGCGAGGACCTTGTCGAGCCGGCGTTCGAGTTAAATGCAGACGGAACGATCAATGTGCCGACCGCGCCGGGCATCGGCGTCGAGGTGCAAATGGATCGGCTGGAAAAAGTAACAACGCGGCGCGAAGAATTTCGCGCCTAAAAACGGGTAGCAGGACAGCCGTGCTGTCCGCCCAAGAAACGCCCAGCGCGGCTGGGCTGCCACCCGTCCAAAGAGGGCGTTGCCGCACGGCTCTGGGGGAGCGTCGGGCGTAAACGCCCTTTTATAATTCTGAAGATATGAATAAATTTTATTTTCTCGCGTTTCGCAATCTTTGGTCGCGTCCCTTGAGGACGCTGATCACAATGTCCGGCATTATGCTCGGCGTCGCGACGATGCTCGCGGTCAGCGTGATGGGCGCGTCCGCGACGCAATCGTTGCGCGATTTTTTCGCGCAATCGTCCGGACGCGCGACGCTGACGATTTCTGACGCCGGCAAATCGGGACAGGGGTTTGAAGCGCGCGCGCTGAATCGCGTGCGTACCTTTGAGGGCGTTGCCGACGCCGCCGGGCTAACGTTTAATCGCGCGTTTATTCCCTACAACAAAAAAACCTTTGCGATCACGATCGTCGGAATTGATCCCGACGTGGATCGCCGGATGCGGACTTTTACGCTAACGAGCGGGCGCTTTCTAGCGCGCGGTGAACGCGCGCACAATATCTTACTCGTCGAAAAATTCGCGCAGGATCGCCAGATCGCGCTCGGCGATACGATTACCGCGATCTTGCCGAATAATCGCGAAGCCAAGCTAAAAGTGATTGGGCTGATGGCAAGCGAGGGCGCGGGGCAATTGGGCACGGGCAGTGTGGGGTTTGTGACGCTGGAGGTGGCGCAAAATATTTTCGAGCGCGGCGAGCGGCTCGATCAAATTGATTTGATCGCCAAGGACGAGATTGCGAATTCCTCAACGGCGATCAATCAACTGAAAACGCGATTGCAAAAAACGCTTGGCGATCACTATGTCGTCGCGTTGCCGGCAGCCGCCGGCGAATCGGTTTCGCAAGCGCTCGGCGGATTGAATTTGGGTTTGGGAATTTTTAGCGCCATTTCGCTTTTTGTGGGAATTTTGTTGATCTATAACACGTTTGCGATGACGGTCGCGGAACGGACGCGTGAAATTGGAATGTTGCGCGCGCTCGGCGCAACGCAACGCCAAGTCATGATTTTGATTCTGATTGAAGCGACGATTCTCGGCGCGCTCGGCATCGCGTTGGGCGTTGCGGGCGGCTTGTTTCTTTCGATCCCGCTGATCAAATTTATGGGCGACACACTGCGCATTCCGCTCAATACCTTTACAATTCCCGCGACCGGCTTGGCGCAAGCGGTCGGCGTCGGATTGTTTGCGACTTTTTTCGCCGCGTCCATTCCGGCGTGGCAAGCCAGCCGCGTTTCGCCGACGGAAGCGATGCGCGCGCGCGCCGGCGGGCGCGAGGGTTTTTTGTTGCAGCACGCGTGGAAAATCGGAATCCTCTTGCTGGGCATCGCCGTGATTGACGGAACCGGCGTGGTGAGACTTTTCAAGGGCGCGGAATTTTTCATGGTGACATTTCTCGGCGCGATTCTGATTATGCCGAATCTGATTCTGTTGCTCGAGCCGTACGGCCGCCGCGTCATCAATGCCATTTACGGTCCGATGGGCACTCTCGGCAGTCGCAATTTATCGCGCGCCAAAGGGCGCACGAGTCTGACCGTCGGTGTGTTGATGATCGGCGTCGTGATGAATGTGGCGATTGGCGCAATGAGCGTGAGTTTCAAAGCGAGCATGGACGATTGGATCACGGCGGCGGTCGGCGGCGATTTTTTTATTTCGTCGCAACGCCCGCTTTACGCGGAGACCGCGCGAGATTTACTCGCGGTCGAAGGCATCGCGGCGGTGACGCCGCAACGTAACTCTCAAATCAAGATCGCGGGCATGCAGAACGGCGCGGGATTCAAGCCGCTGGATGATGCCATTACGATGGTCGCGATTGATGTGCCGACGTATCGGCAAGTGACGTCCTTTCAATTTGCCGGCGGCGAGACGGAAGAAATCGCGCTCGGCGATCTCACGCGCGGCGATGCGCTATTTATTTCGACGACACTCGCGGAACGGTGGAATCTCAAACGCGGCGACACCCTGCGCCTGCGCACCGGGCGCGGCGAGCGCGATTTCAAGGTCGCCGCGGTGATGATGACTTTTTATCAGGGCGGCAATTCGATTTATATTTCGCGCAATGATCTGTTGAAATATTTCGGCGACACGCGCGTCAGCGTCTTTATCGTCAAAAAGAAAACGGACGCGCCGACGGACGAGGTTACGGCGCGGCTCAAGAAGGGCGTCGCCAAAACAAAATCGCTCGATATTGTCGCGGGCGAAGATTTCCGAAAAAATATTTCAGCGCAGATCAAGGCGTTCTTTACCCTCTTTGACGCGATGGTATGGATTTCGGTGATTGTGGGCGTGCTCGGCGTGATCAATACGATGACGATGAACGTGCTCGAACGCATCCGCGAGATCGGCGCGTTGCGAAGTATTGGAATGGATCGCCAGCAATTGGGGCGAATGATATTGTCCGAAGCCGGCGCGATGGGCGCGCTCGGCGCGTTCTTTGGCGTTCTCATCGCGTATCCGGTCTCAACCGTCACCGTGAGCGGAATGTCGCAGGGCAGTGGCTTTCCGGTTTATTATGTGTTTCCAACGATGTCCTTCGTGATTGGCGTGTTCGTCGCGTTAGTCCTCTCGCAAGTCGCGGCGATCTATCCGACGCTCCGCGCCGCGCGCGTGAATGTGATCGAGGCGATCAAGGAAGAGTAGTTATCCACGAAGAACACGAAGGACACGAAAAAATCTAACCCGATCTACTCTGTTACAACAAACTCGTTGTGGATTTGAAAGCGATGGACAAAATTGGCGGCAAAGAAAAAGCCCAGACTCTGAACTATCTAAAGGTGACGGGGTTTCGGGCGGGATTGGTTATAAATTTTGAAAGTGTTGGGAAACTCGAATGGGAAAGATTTATTCGCTAATCCCCCATCGTGTTCTTCGTGAACTTCGTGGAGGTAAAAATTGGCTGTCCTGCAAGTCGAATCGGTCAAGAAAAAATATCAACTCGGGCAAGTGAATGTGGTTGCGCTCGCCGGTGTTGACTTTGCTGTGAGTAGAGGCGAGTTCGTCGCGATTATGGGCCCCAGCGGCTCTGGAAAATCTACGCTGTTGCATTTGCTCGGCGGTCTCGATCAAGCATCGGAAGGCGAAGTCTCGCTTGCCGGCAAGAAACTTTCGATGCTGAAAGACGACGAGATCACGCTCGTCCGTCGCCGCAACGTCGGATTTATTTTTCAATTCTACAATCTTGTGCCGACGCTGTCCGCCGAAGAAAATATCGCGTTGCCTCTGCTGATTGACCGCAAAAACGCGGAGGATTATCGCGCGCGGGTTGATCAATTGCTCGCGCTCGTTGGCATTGCCGACCGGCGTCAGCACAAGCCCGACCAATTGTCCGGCGGACAGCAACAGCGCGTCGCGATTGCGCGCGCGTTCGTGAACGAGCCGAGCATCGTGCTTGCGGACGAACCGACCGGCAATCTGGATTCCAAAACCGGCGAAGAAATTCTAACTCTGTTGCGCCATTCGTGCGATGATTTGAAACAAACGATTGTGATGGTGACACACGATGCCAAAGCCGCGAGTTACGCCGACCGCGTCGTGTTTCTCAAAGACGGCATGATTGTGGATGAAATCAAATTGAGCGGCGCGCCGCATACGCAAACCGCGAATATATTGGAGCGGCTCAAGGCGCTGGAGTGAGTTGGAAACAAATAAACGAATCAGAAAAAAAATCAGCGGCAGAATTTTCTCTGCCGCTGATTTTTCTATCTGAAGAATGGATTGCTCAAACGCGCGGAGCTATTCGCGATTCTCCGCCGCGCGTGGCAACGTGAAATAAAACCGCGTGCTTTTGTTTTCTTCGCTCTCGACCCAAATTTTGCCGCCGTGCAAGCGCAAAATTTCGCGGCAGATTGCCAGCCCCAACCCCGCGCCGCCGATCTTGCCGCCTTCGCGCGGCACTTGATAAAAGCGCTCGAAAATTTTCTCGAGGTCTTTGTCCGGGATGCCGATGCCGGTATCGGTAACGCAAAATTCCACTTGGCTTTCAAACGGCCGCGCAGTGATCGCAATAGATCCACCTGGCGGCGTAAATTTAGTCGCGTTCTGAATCAAATTCGCCAAGACCTGCACGATGCGAAGCGGATCCGCCTCGACGAGCGGCAAGTCCGCCGGCAGATTATTTTCAAGCGCGATCTCTTTTTCGCGCGCGCCCGCGATATACGCCTGCACCGCATGCCCGACAAATGTTGCCGGGGCGACCGCCTGCTTTTCAATATGAAAGCGCCCCGATTCCATCCGGGAGAGATCGAGCAAGTCGTCAATCATGCCGGCAAGATGATCGAGATTTTCGTTGATAATATGAAGATGGCGAAGCGTTTGCTCGCTGAGGTTCGCCGCATTTTCAGTTTCGGTGAGTTCGAGATAACCCTTGGCGACCGTGAGCGGATGCCGCAGTTCGTGCGAGATCATCGAAAAGAAAGACGCCTTGATGCGATCTAATTCTTTCAGCCGTTCATTCGCGTCGCGTAATTCCGTTACGGAAGTTTCAAGATTCGCCGCGTACTCTTTCAATTGCTCATTCGCGGACGCGAGTTCGCGCGTCAGCCGCGCGTTTTCTTGGCGCAAGCGCGCTTCCGCGATCGCGCGGCGCACGACCTCGCGCACTTCGTTCTGATCAAAGGGGCGCTTGTTGATAATGTAATCGTTGACGCCGCGCCGCATCGCCTGAATGACGGTTTCTTCCGAGCCGTACGCGGTGCTGATCACGATCGTCAATTCCGGATGCTCGCGTTTCAGAATCTCAAGCACCTCGATCCCCATCATTCCCGGCAGAACGAGATCGAGCAAGACGAGATCCGGTTTTTCGAGAATCGCTTTCGCCAAACCCGTCTCACCGTCGCTGGCAGTGAGGATATCATAATTTTCCGGCGCGAGAATATCCACGAGCGTCTGCACATTGACGGTCGTGTCATCAATGATCAGAATGCGCCCTTTCGATTTCGCGCGTTCGTCCATTCGTATAGGCAACATACTATAGTTTCACATCACCGAAATTTTTGAGGGGGAAAAATGCTACGCGAATTTTATTTTTTGCGCGATTTTCGTTTCGCGGCGGGCACGGGCAAATACTTGCCGACGAGCAGATCGAGTTTACGCCGCGTCGTCGGCGGGATGCGGTCGCGCGCGGTGAGGATCGAGTCGCGCAACGCGTGAGGGCAGGGGCAATGTGCGCGTTGCGCCGGAATTTCACCCGCGGCAGTCTGCACGATCTTTTTTCCCATCTCGGCATTCTTTAAAAGATTTTGCACCACCATCTCGACGGTGACGGAATCATGATCGGGATGCCACACATCGTAATCCGTCACCATCGCGACGGTCGCGTAGCAAATTTCCGCTTCGCGCGCGAGTTTTGCTTCCGGCAACGCCGTCATTCCGATGATGTCCATTCCCATCCGACGATATTCTTCCGACTCGGCTTTCGTCGAAAATTGCGGACCTTCGATGACGACGAGTTTGCCGCCTTGATGCGCGCGCGCGCCGGCTTTTTGCGCGGCGCGGTAAAGCGCGGCAGAGAGTTCGGGGCAGAACGGCTCGGCGAAAGAAATGTGCACGACCAAGCCGTCGCCAAAAAAAGAAGAGATGCGCGCTTTGGTGCGATCGAAAAGTTGATTGGGTATGACAATGTCGAGCGGAGGAAAATCTTCGCGCAGACTGCCGCACGCGCTGACGGAGATAATACGCTCGACGCCGAGCGATTTCAGCGCGTAGATGTTCGCGCGGACGTTGAGTTCGGTCGGCGTGATGCGATGCCCGCGGCTGTGGCGCGGTAGAAACGCAATGCGCTGGTTACCCAAGACTCCAATTACAATGGCGTCGCTCGGATCGCCAAAGGGCGTCTTGACCTTGATTTCTTTTATCTCTTTGAGACCCTCGATTTGATAAACGCCACTGCCGCCGATGACGCCGATAGCCACGCGCTCCATTGCGATAATGCTCCTTTGCAAAGAATTTGTCGGCATTATAATGCAGAGGGTAGGGCGGGTCAAGGCGCGGAAAATGTGCCGTGAAAAAGTTGCGACGCACCTTGCAAGGTGCGTCGCAACTGTGTGTTTGGTGGAGATGGCGGGAATTGAACCCGCGTCCGAAGAATTCGCGCCAGAGTATCTACATGCCTAGTCAGTCTTTGTTACGCGTTTCCGGATCCGACCGACAGGATCGTAAACGCTTTACCGGTCGGCTTGCGCCGCTTTGACGATCGCGCCCGGCATCACGAGCGTCGCACCCCAACTTGGTTTCGCCCAGCGCGCGCCCTTTGGGGGAGAACGCGCGTGGACGCCGCTGTGCTAGACAGCGAATCTGTTGGCTAACTGATCAACGGCTTACGCCGCGACCGGAAGAGCCGCGAGATTTGTGCGAGTGTTCGCAGTTACATTTGCCCATTGTCGAGGCGGTCGGGCGCCGCCGCACGCAACTCTGGTTACTCGTTCCCCGTCGAAACCGATCATCCCCAGGAAGAATTTCGGATTTCAGATTGCCGATTTTCGATTGGATTATATCACCCTCATCATTAGCGTGCAAATCGAAAAACCTGTCCTGAGCGAAGCGAAGGATCGCAAATCGAAAATCGCAAATTACCTCCTGCCGCGTTCCTTCACTGCTCGATCCATCTCGCGCTCCGCCTCGCGCTTGGCGAGCGTTTGCCGTTTATCGAATTGCTTTTTGCCGCGCGCAAGCCCGATTTCTACTTTGGCGCGATTGTTTTTCAAATACATACGCAGAGGGAGGAGCGTCAGCCCTCTTTCTTGCGCCTTACCCATCAGCCGTAAAATTTCGCCGCGATGCAAAAGCAGTTTGCGCTCGCGATACGGATCGACGTTTTGCCGGCTCGCCGGATCATACGGCGCGATGTGCGCGTGCATCAGCCACACTTCGCGATGGCGAATCAGCGCGTAACTCTCGCGCAGATTCACGCTCCCCGCGCGCACCGATTTGATTTCGCTCCCGGTCAGCGCGATGCCGGCTTCGTGCGTTTCTTCGACGTGATAATCGTGATACGCTTTGCGATTCGTCGCGAGCGATTTGAGGTTGTCAGCCATTCTGAAATCAAATGTGCGACGCGCGAGTCGTTTGCGCGTCGCACATTCCCAAACGGCGCCGCATCAGCACGAGGCGTCGTCGTAAGATTAAATGCCCATCCACAATTCGACAAACTGCGGCAAATGGAAACCGCGTTGTCCGGTTTTTTGTTTGAGTAACTCGATCGCTTTATCCAACTGCGGATCTTTTTTATTCGCCCGATCGTCGTCGCTTAATTTGACCTCCACGTCCGGCGTGATCCCGATTTCGTGAATGTCGTGATCGAGCGGGCTGAAGAAATGCGATGTGGTAATTACCAGTTCCGATTGATCGCTTAGTTTCTGCGGCGTCTGCACTGAGCCTTTGCCGTACGTTTTGACGCCGACGAGCGTCGCGCGTTTGTGATCTTTGAGCGCGCCCGCGATAATTTCCGACGCGCTCGCGGACCCTTCGTTGATCAAGAGAATGAGCGGGATTTCGGTTGCCAAGCCGCCGGCACTCGCATTGGTCTTGCTCACGATGCCGTTCTTGTCTTTGACAATGATGACGGGTTGTCCGGCTTTGAGAAATTGACTTGCCACATCCGTTGCCACGTGCAGATAGCCGCCCGGATTGTTGCGCAGATCAAAGATCAAGCCGGTCGGCTTTTCCTTCAACAGCGTTGTCAAGTGCTCGCGCATATCTTGGGGTCCATTCGCGCTAAACTCATTGAGACGCAAATATCCAAACGAGGTGCCTTCGATCATTTTTGATTCGACGCTGGGCAAGCGAATCGTGTCGCGCACAATCGTCAATTCGAACGCCGGTTGCTTTGTGCGCTGAACGGTCAGGCGCACCGATGTGCCTTTGGGTCCGCGAATCATTCGAATCGCTTCGTTGATGTCCATATTCTGAATCGTCGTCTCATTCACTTTGAGAAT
>Ga0247727_10015000_pt1 | contig 12783 bp, 11 predicted proteins | sample WisWelCaveWW1625_FD_202498 | JGI IMG/M metagenome (GOLD analysis project Ga0247727, IMG submission 202498) | Biofilm microbial communities from Wishing Well Cave, Virginia, United States - WW16-25 | ecosystem: Environmental > Aquatic > Deep subsurface > Groundwater > Cave microbial mat | place...
ACCTATGAAAACATTTACCTATTGCTTGTGTATACGGCGGGGCTCGTAACCACCGCCTGAGATAACCTTCCGCAGTCAACGGATCATCTCATCAGACGGTTGGACGACCCCCGCGTGCAAATTTTGCAGCGTGTGTGGCGTTTGTTCGCCGTCTTTTTGTTTGCCCGTTGACTGCTATTGATTTAACATAACTGTGTGGGCGACCCGCCCATCGAAAACAAAGTAACCTGATGGGATTGATGGGTCGCCCCTACGCCTGATAAGGAACCAATGACTTTACTGGATTACAGATTAACCGAATCAAAGACTCACCCTTTGGATGGACTCGCGTCTCATGTGGGGAATACGCCACTTCTCCCGCTTCGCCGACTTACCCATGACCTGTCTCCGCGTGTACTAGTCTTTGCCAAGGCCGAATGGTTCAACCCAGGGGGCTCTGTCAAGGATAGACCCGCGCTCAACATTATTCAGACCGCGCTTGCCAATGGCGATTTGCTCCAGTCGCCGTCTTCGGCGGGGACGCCGCCGAGAGCATATAAACGTTTGCTCGATTCTACCTCCGGCAATATGGGAATTTCATACGCGACGTTTGGCGCGGCGTTGGGAATCCCTGTCACGCTGACCATCCCCGCCAACGCAAGCCCCGAACGATTTTCCATCCTGCGCGCGCTTGGCGTAGAATTAATTCTGACTGATCCGCTCGAAGGCTCGGATGGCGCATTATTAGTTGCGCGTGAAATGGCGCAGGAAAAACCTGATGTCTATTGGTATGCCGATCAATATAACAATCCCGCCAACTGGCAGGCGCATTACCAGACAACAGGACCCGAAATCCTCGCGCAAACAAACGGACAAGTGACGCACTTCGTTGCAGGTCTCGGCACATCCGGCACATTGATGGGAACGGGGCGTTACCTGCGCGAGCGCCTTCCGCACGTGCAGATCATTTCATTTCAGCCAGATGCATCCTTTCATGGATTGGAGGGCTTGAAGCACATGCCCACCGCGATCAAGCCTGGGATTTATGATGAGTCATTTGCGGAGGATCAACTAGAAGTCAAGACCGAGGCGGCGCACGAAATGGTCAAGCGCCTGGCGCGGGAGGAAGGTCTGTTCGTGGGGATTTCATCCGGCGCGGCGGCAGTCGCGGCGCTTGAAGTCGCAAGTCGGTTGGATGAAGGGATCGTCGTCACGGTTTTCCCGGATGCCGGTTATAAATATTTGAGCGATAAATCTTTGTGGGATGCCCCTCTTCGCGCTGAGCGGAGTGATAACGCAGTCGAAGCGGGGTGAGGCATGTTGTTGATTTCAAATGAACTGATTGGGCGCATCAACGCGCACGTGGAAAGCGCCTACCCCGATGAGGGCGCGGGATTTTTAATCGGCGGCGACGGTGAAGTGAAAGAGATATTGGCTTTGCCGAATGCGCGTGAAGATGAAGCGCGGCACAATCGTTTTTTGATCACGCCCGAAGATTATCTCAAAGCCGAATTAAAAGCGGACAGCCTCAGGCTGAGTCTGATCGGCGTCTTCCATTCGCATCCCGATAGCCCGAATGTGCCATCCGAATATGACCGCGAATGGGCGCAGCCTTTTTTTTCTTATATTATTACGCGTGTGGATAATGGAAGTGTCGTCAGTCATCGCTCATGGAAGTTGATCGAGGACCGAACAAAGTATGAAGAAGAAGAACTTGAAATTGGATAGATCGAATAATTGAAAATATCGAAGGAGATATATAAAATGGAAGATGTTGAAATAATCAAAGAAGATTTGGTCCTGGATTGCAGCGGGATGCTGTGCCCGATGCCGATTGTAAAAACTTCCAAGTCAATGAAGGAATTACAGTCCGGGCAGATCTTGAAGATGATTTCCACCGACGCTGGTTCGCCGCCCGATATCGCCGCGTGGAGCCGGCAGACCGGCAACGAGTTGCTTCTTTCCACTACGGAGAGCGGCAAGTATGTGTTCTTTTTGAAGAAGAGTTAATCAGAACGTCCCGCAGGTTTTCTTGAAAGATGTCGTTGGTTTGCATGAACCTGCGGGACGGTGTAGTATAGGAGAAACCACCATGTCTAAATCAAATCCGAATGCCCCGAAAAGGCTTGCATTGATTTCAAGTAAAGGAACGCTCGATTGGGCGTACCCGCCATTCATCCTTGCCAGCGCGGCTGGCGCGATGGGTTGGGAGGTGGGAGTGTTCTTCACCTTTTATGGCTTGACCCTGCTCAAGCCCGAATTGACGGCGGCTGTCTCGCCGCTTGGCAACCCTGCCATGCCGATGAAGATGCCTTTTGGTCCGGAGGGGTTTCAAAATATCAATTGGGCAATGCCGAATTTACTCATGGCAAACGTGCCTGGGTTTGAAAACCTGGCGACCACTTTAATGAAACAGACTTTCCACAACAAGGGAGTCGCCACCATCGAGGAATTGCGCGAGGCTTGCATTGAACTGGATGTGCGCTTGATCGGGTGCCAGATGACAATGGATGTCTTCGGATTCAAAAGGGAAGATTTTATTCCGCAGGCTGAGATCGGCGGCGCGGCAACCTTCCTTGAATATGCCGCCGATGCGGAAGTGCAATTGTTTATCTAAAGAAAACGTCCCGCAGGTTTAATCAACCGACTAGGTTTTAACAATCCAACCTGCGGGACGGTATATACATCAAAAACGAAACGAGAGAAAAATAGAATCTATGACAACCTTGAGAATTCCAACTCCCCTGCGCGCCTACACCAGCGGTAAAAGCGAGGTGACTGTCGGCGGCGCAAAAATATCGGAGGCATTGACTGACTTAACGAATCAATTCCCCGCCATCAAGCCGCACCTGTTCAGCGAAGGCGGCGAACTGCGTCCGTTCGTAAATTTGTTTGTTGGCGAAAACAATATCAAAGACCTGCAAGGCGTGGATACGCCCATCAAAGACGGCGAGAAGATCATGTTGATTCCGTCCATTGCAGGCGGCTCCCTCATCCCCAACCCTTCCCCCGAAGGGGAAGGGAGTCCCTTCTCCCTTCGGGAGAGGGTTAGGGTGAGGGCAAAATGATCGAAGAACTCTCACACCAACAAATCCTGCGTTACTCGCGTCACCTGTTGATGCCTGAAGTTGGATTAAGCGGACAACTCAAATTAAAAAACTCATCTGCGCTGGTCATCGGCACAGGCGGACTCGGTTCACCTGTTGCGCTTTATTTAGCCGCGGCAGGTATTGGTCGCATTGGGCTGGTGGATTACGATACCGTTGATTCGTCCAACCTGCAGCGCCAGGTCATTCACGGCACATCCACGGTTGGTAAACTCAAAGTGGAAAGCGCGCGTGAACGTTTGCAAGACCTCAACCCCGATATTCAAGTGGACATCTACAACGAACCATTCACCTCCGAGAATGCGCTTCGCATCGCCAAAGACTACGACATCATCATTGACGGCACTGACAACTTCCCGACGCGCTACCTCACCAACGACGTCTCTGTGTTTCTTGGCAAGCCCAATATCTACGGTTCAATCTTCCGTTTCGATGGGCAGGTGAGTGTCTTTTACGCGCAAGAAGGTCCGTGCTATCGCTGTCTCTTCCCCGAGCCGCCCCCGCCCGGACTTGTCCCTTCGTGCGCGGAAGGCGGCGTGTTCGGTGTTCTGCCTGGCACCATTGGTACGCTTCAAGCCACTGAGGCGCTCAAAGTTTTGCTGGGCATTGGCGAGTCGCTCATCGGCAAACTGCTGTTATACAACGCCCTCGACATGACGTTTGATTTTGTCAAACTCAAGAAGAATCCAAACTGCCGTGTGTGCGGACCGAATGCCGACATCAAAGAGTTGATTGACTACGAGGAATTTTGCGGCGTCCCCGGTCATCACGCGGATGATACGTCCGCGGGCGCGGGCTGGGACATTACACCGCAGGAAATGAAAGAACGTATCACGCGTGACCCGAACCTGATTCTGCTCGATGTGCGCGAGCCTCACGAATTGGAGATTGCCGCCATTCAGGGCGCGAAGAACATCCCTCTCGGTGAAGTTGCGCAGCGCATGTCTGAGTTGGACTCTGCCGAAGAGATGATCGTTTTCTGCAAGCGCGGCTCACGCGCCGCGCGCGCCATTGAAATTCTAACCAGCGCGGGCTTCAAAAAGATGAAGAACCTCAAAGGCGGCATCAACGCCTGGGCTGAGGAAGTGGATACGAGTTTGCCGTTGTACTAAGAGTGAAGACTGAATCATGAAGGATCAAAATCTCCCGTCAAATTTTGGCGGGAGATTTTGATCCTTTTACTCTGTGAGTGACTTTTTCAGCTCACGCATTTCGTTTTCACTAATGCCCCAAAGTTTCGCGGTAGCTTTATCAATTTCAGTTTCTACACTCGCTATATCCTCTCCTTTGCCTGCTAATGAGTGCGCTTGTCTAGAAAGATTTGCAAGTTGGTTATGCAGTTGCACTTGGGATTCAAACTTAGGAATGGCGATATTTTCAAGAATTGAAGGCGCTCCAAAGCCGCGCCCGGGTTCAGAGAAAGACCTTATTGCTGTTCCTGCGAGCAATGAATTTATTACGGCACAGAAATAGTGAGCCTCAGTCTCGTCCTGAAAGGCAACGTATGAAGTTGTATCAGCCGGAATAACAGGTTTGGAAAGATTTGTAGCCAAATCTGTAAAATGACTAATTACTACAGCCTTCATTGAGGCGCTTGCCCGTTGCCAGCAAACTTTGTAGTCAAACAAAATCTGCTTATCAATACCATACATTGCATAAAAGGCGCTACGTTCCATAATTTTTTGAACAAAACTTGATTTTCTATTTTCGAGTATTTCTTTGAACTGTCGAAAGTAAGCATAGGTTTTTGGTAGATTCAGTTTCATCCAGTCTTCTGGATAGCCAAGTCTAGTTTCTACATCTTGTGCAAGCACAACAAAACCTGATGGTTTATATGCCCATCTCTTTATGCCGCCACCTCTTAATCCTGGATACAAAAGCTTATCTTCAATAGTGGCTTGAATATTTGGGATTATAGTTTTTCCTGCATCAAATTGATTGTTTATCAATATACTGCCATCGGGTAATCTTTGAATCAAGTTCACCCAAAACACTCCATACGGATCAGTGCCCGCGCCTCTCCATGCTTTGTATGCGGGCTTGCCCAACACCTTTTTCAAACTACGAGCAGCAGCTCTGCCAGATGTTTGCCAAGCGCCAACTTCCGTTTCCCCAATTGGATTTGCTTCTTGGTATTTGCGCGTTGTCTTATCTTCTATCTCGCTCAAAGTCATGTCTTCGTTGATCCTCTCACTTTCTTTGAGAGACCATTTGGTATATGCGACAGGATATTTAGTTTTCTGGTTTTTCTGTAATATCAAGATGGAGGTTTTGTTACTTGCGCCTTCAAATGGGTTTAGTTCAACCAAATCATCTACGTGAATTATGCCAAGGTAAGCTCCATCTTGTCCTATTCTAAAACGTCTAAAGCCCTCTCCTGCGCCTTTTGTTTTGAAAACAACTTGAGTAATAACAAAACCTAACCGTCCCCTTTCTTTCAAATACTTATCCGCTGCTACATAAGTAAACAGCATTGATACATCTTTCTCACCCCCCCTAATTGAGTTGCAATTCCAGAAAGTGAGAATAATCCATAAGCGCCCCAAAGTTTTTTTGTGGCTTCTCTATACTCAGTGCTTAAATATCCCCATCGAATCCAGGGTGGGTTTCCAGCTACAAAATCGAACTGTCCTACCAAAACGGGCGCAAACGCATTTTTAATAAGCCTTGCCCAGATTCCATCTCTTCCTTCACGCTCAAGATATATAAATCTGCGATAAAGACCTTCGAGTAAAGATTCAGTCGATGATTGCTTCATAGACAAACTACGGTTGGCACGCGCTAAAAATTCTACTTCAGTGTACTGATTTTTTATACAGTCCTCAATCAGTTTTGCTAAATCGCTCATTTCACGGGTTTCAACGGTTTCGCCTGGTATGTCAAAATCACCAACAACGGTGTGCAAACGATAACTTTGTCCTTTAAACATATCCCCATAAGGCTCTGTTGGTGTCAAGATACTATCGCAAAGGTAAATCGGCAGGTCAATATTGGATTCGCGGTAGCGAAGAAGATCTCCAAGGGCAAGAAGGAAGTTGGTTCGGGCGGCAATGACGGAAAGAGGGTTAAGATCAAAGCCAACGATATTACCCAAAGCAGCTTTCAAGATTTTGGCAGGTTCTATCATGTGATCGGCTGCCCATTGTCTCAATATTCTTAAAGCTAGAATAGGAAATGTGCCAGAACCACAGGCTGGATCAAGAAGACGTTTCTTGATATCGCCGTCATATCCAATCTGACGCAATAATCGTTCAGCCAACCAATCCGGAGTGTAATATTCTCCCAAGTCGTGTCGAAGTTTTTTAGGGATAAGATATTGATATAGCTTTTTCAACAAGTCCCGCGTGTACTCAGGTTCAAGTGTTCCTGTTGCAGGTTCAAAATCAGATAGTTCACGCGCCATTTGACGGATGGAGTGACCTAGCCCATCATCCCATGCGCTTAAATACCAACCAAAGAAATCGCCTTCGAGAAAGTTGTTGATTCCAAGTAGGGCGAATGTCCCGCCATCTTCAAGTGATTCCAATTCATGCCGGACTCTTTCATCCGGCAATGCGGGTAGGGCAGTTGCAAATGAAGCGACCAATGCCCCGCGTTGAAGGGCGGCAAATTCGACTGCAAGTAATTTCATTAGTAAAGCATAATAGGTGTGAACTGCAAAGAACATCGGTTGCAAGCGAGTGGATTTCCCTTTAATGCTTCCGTACAGTGCAGCAAGTTCTGGAGCGTCCTTTTCCGCGTTCGTCACTTCTTCGCCATAGACAATTCCGAAAATCCGTTGCCATTCTGCAAAAAAGGTCGCTACACGCGGTTGTTCCCGATTGGTTTCCAATGCGTGATACAACGCATTTACCATACTTCGCGCGACTTCACTTTGTGGACCAAATGCTGCCGCCAAAGACTCAGGAGTTAATGGCTTACGTGAGAGAGAGCGCAGGAATAGAAGGAATAATTCAATGCTTTCTTTTCCAATGGCTACTGGACCGGTGATCTGAAACCCACCCTTGATTTCAAGCGAGCCTTCCACTTCTGGAATGTCAAGAAAATCGTACTGCGTACCAGGAAGTGGGGCAGTAGGAATCTGTCGTTTTCTTCCGCTAGCAGAATAGCGCATAAACATGATACTTTCACCATCCAGCCCGACGCCGACCATCTTTTCTAAAGCTTCCACTTGTTGATCACGTCCGCTTGCGCTCTGAGCCAGATCAAGAAGATATTTGCTGATTTGTTCCGCCAGTTTTTTGGAAAATCCCTTTTCTGCCAACCTGCCAGGGCGCTTGTATTCAACGAGGACATGTCCATACACGGCATCCGCAGAACCGCTGAATAGTGATTTTTCATATTGAGCTTCGCGTTGAATTCCAAGTGTCTCAAGCGCATTGCCCAAAACGCGTTCAACGTTTAACCTCACATCCTCCTCTGACTGTGCTTTTCTTGCAACTTCTCGGATTTCCTTAGCCAATTTCTCAGCGGTTAACTGTTCTTGTGTCATGGAAGGTATTCCTTGTTGATTCCAACTTTTTCAAAGATTATAGCATGAGGAGATTTGACTGGACGCTTGATATTCTCATAGTAATTCGATAGTAAAATACTCTCATTTCAACAAAAGGAGCAAGAATGACAGGCTTACCTGTTTCGGGACAAAAACGAGTATTTGACAGCATCCTGGGCGCGATGGGAAATACGCCGCTGGTGCGGCTTTCAAGAATTGGAAAAGATTTACCGGTTCCACTGTATGCAAAATTGGAATTCATGAATCCGGGGGGATCGGTCAAAGACCGCGTTGGAGCGTTTATCATCGAGCAGGCTGAAAAGCGGGGGGAACTCAAACCGGGCGGGATTATCGTTGAAGCGACAAGCGGTAACACGGGTGTCGGTCTCGCCATCGCCGCGGCGCTCAAAGGGTATAAGACAATCTTTGTCATGCCCGATAAGATGAGCAATGAAAAGATTTTGTTGTTGCGCGCGTATGGCGCGAAGGTGGTTATCACGCCCACTGCTGTTGAGCCTGATGACCCGCGATCATATTATCAGGTGGCGGATAAATTTGCGCGCGAAACTCCAAATGCGATTCTGGCGAATCAATATCACAACCCCGATAATCCGCTCACGCATGAGTTGACAACGGGTCCCGAGTTGTGGGAGCAGACCGATGGACGCGTGACCGATGTCATCATGGGCATGGGCACGGGCGGTACAGTCACAGGCGTTGGTCGTTATTTGAAGTCGAAGAATCCAAACATCCAGATTGTGGGAATTGATATCGAAGGTTCGATCCTGACCGAGATATGGCAGAACAAAGGCAAGATTCCCGAAGGCGCATATCCCAAGACATACAAGGTCGAAGGCATCGGCGAAGATTTTCTACCCACCGCGCTTGATCTTTCTGTTGTGGATGCAATCGAACGCGCGGGCGACCGCGAGTCCTTTTTGTGGGCGCGTCAATTGGTGCGGCAGGAGGGAATCTTCGCGGGCGGGTCATCAGGTTCTGCGCTGGCGGGCGCGATCAAGTATTGCCGCAAGTTGAGCGGAGATCGTATCCCAGTAGTCATTCTCCCTGATTCGGGTTCGCGCTATCTTTCAAAATTTTTCGATGACAAATGGATGCGCGAGTTCGGCTTCCTTTCAATGGAATTCGGCGAGACCGCGCTCGGTGATCTGTTGATCGCCAAGCCCGATAAAACGTTATACACCGCCACGCTCGGCGATTCGATCCGTAAAGTTGTGGCGGTGATGCATCAACATGGCATCTCGCAAATGCCCGTTGTCGGCGTGGATGGTTCGCTGGCGGGCTTGATCGAGGAAGTGGATTTGCTCAATCACATGCTTGAAAAGCATGAACACAGCCCCGATGAAGCAATTGATGCGCTTGTGCAAAACGCAGGCGCGGTCTTCCCTTCGGAAACGTCGCTGGAGGAAGCCATGCCCTCGTTGAAGTCAGGTCTCGCGTTGATTATTGTAGATAACAGCCGACCCGTTGGAATCCTGACAAAGATTGACGTGCTCGATTATGTGGCAGGGAAGATTTAAGATCTTTAGCCACTGATTACACGGATAGGCACGGATTTCTAACTTGATTTTTGAGAAGCGCCCAAACAATAAACCGACCCTTTTGGGTCGGTCTATTTATTCCGTGTAAATCAGTGAAATTCGTGGCTAAGAACTTTTACTTGTCTTCTGCGATTTTCTTTCCCGCATACTTCAACGCGGAGTGCGCCGCGGCGAGACGCGCGATCGGCACGCGGAACGGCGAGCACGAAACATAGTTATTGCCGATGATGTGACACCACTCGATTGAGTCAGGGTCGCCGCCATGCTCACCGCAGATACCGACTTCAAGAGTCGGACGCGTCTTTCTGCCCTCTGCAATTGCCCATTCCATCAATTTGCCGACGCCGCCCCGATCAATTGTCTGGAACGGATTCTTCTCTAGGATGCCCTGCTCCTGATACGTAACCAGGAAGTTGCGCTCGGCGTCGTCGCGCGAGTAACCGTATGTCATTTGAGTCAGGTCATTGGTGCCGAAGGAGAAGAACTCGGCGCGTTGAGCAACTTCTGACGCAGTGACAGCCGCGCGCGGGATTTCGATCATCGTGCCGAATTTATATTCGAACTTGACTTTCTTCTCATCCATTACAGCCGCGGCGATGCGTTCGAGTCTCGGCTGGATCCATTCCAACTCCTTGACTGTGCCAGTCAGCGGAATCATTACTTCAGGTTTAACGACAATTCCGCGCAATGTGCAATCTGCCGCGGCTTCGAAGATGGCGCGCACCTGCATCTCCACGATCTCAGGCATGGAAATGCTCAATCGAACGCCGCGCATGCCCATCATTGGGTTTGATTCGTGCATCCCTCTGATGGCGTCGAGTAGATTCTCTTTTTCCTTCAATCCTTCTGATTCATTCTTAACGCGCATCGTGATGACTTCTTCGAGCAGTTTTTCTTCATCGGGCATAAACTCATGCAAGGGCGGGTCAATCAAGCGGATGATGACGGGATAGCCATCCATTGCTTCAAAGAGACCGTCGAAATCCTTGCGCTGGAAAGGGAGCAATTCACTGAGAGCAACAGTTCGTCCTTCACTATCCCCAGACAAAATCATACGCTGCACGATGGGCAGACGCTCGGGCTCAAAGAACATGTGCTCCGTGCGGCAGAGACCGATACCAACTGCGCCATACGAACGGGCGCGGCGCGCATCTTTTGGATAATCTGCATTTGCCCAAACTTGCAAGCCGCGTGTGGGTCCGCCTTTTGGCGTTGAGCGAATCCCTTTGCGCGCGCAAATTTCGTCCGCCCAGTTCAGCAGGGTCAGCAAATCGGTTTGTTCCTCCAGCGATGGCGCGGATGTGGGAATCTTTCCGATGAACACTTTGCCTGTGTTGCCATCTACGGAAATCCAGTCGCCCTCATTCACGGTGACATCGCCGACTGTCATTTGTCGTTTCTCAAGATCGATCTTGATCGCCGAAGCGCCGACCACACATGGGATACCGAACTGTCGCGCCACCACTGCCGCATGTGAGGTTGCGCCGCCTTCGCTGGTAAGCACGCCTTGTGAGGCGATCATGCCATGCACATCGTCAGGTTTGGTGAACGGGCGCACCATGATCGTATCCTGTTTATTTTCCTTCGTCATCTTTTCCGTTGTATCCGCATCGAAGTAGACTTGTCCCACCGCTGCGCCTGGTGAGGCATTCACGCCCTTGGCGAAGAATGTCCCGTCTGTTTCCGCCTTCTTCATCGCGGACTCATCGAACTGCGGATGTAACAGCGCATCCACGGTTTCGGGCGTGATGCGAAGCACCGCCTCTTCTTTGGCGATCAGTTTTTCTTTTGCCATATCCACCGCGATCTTGACAGTGGATTTGGCAGTGCGTTTTCCGTTGCGGGTTTGAAGCATCCACAGTTTGCCGCGCTCGATGGTGAACTCAACATCCTGCATATCCCTGTAATGCTTTTCAAGTTTGCGGGTAATGTCCATGAATTGCTTGTAGGCTTTCGGCATGTTCTTTACAAGGTTTTCAATCGGGTCGGCATTGCGGATGCCTGCCACCACATCTTCGCCTTGCGCGTTCAATAAATATTCACCCAGCATTTTCTTGTCCCCAGTGGACGGGTCGCGCGTGAACGCTACGCCCGTGCCAGAGTCATCGCCCATGTTGCCAAAGACCATCGTGACAATGTTGACTGCGGTTCCCAAATCGTCTGAGATGGCTGTGGCGCGCCGATAATCTATGGCACGTTTGCCATTCCATGATTCAAAAACTGCTTTGGTGGCAAATTCCAATTGCTTGTACACATCCTGCGGGAAATCAAAACCGACATGTTGTTTAAAGGCTTTCTTAAATTCAGAAACCAATTCCTTCCAAGCTTCGGCAGTCATGTCCGTATCCACTTTGTAACCGCGTTTTGCTTTATGTTCCGCCAGTGGATGTTCAAAGATTTCATCATCCAAATTGAATACGGTTGCGCCGAACATCTCGATCAACCTGCGATATGAGTCCCAGGCAAAACGCGGATTGTTCGTCAGTTTTGACAATCCCTCCACCACTTCATCATTCAAGCCGATGTTCAGAATTGTGTTCATCATGCCGGGCATCGAAAACTTCGCGCCCGAGCGGCAGGAAACCAAAAGGGGATTCGATGCATCGCCGAATTTTTTGCCTGTCCGCTTTTCAACGACCTTCATTGCAGCAGTGGCTTGTGACCACATCCCGGCTGGGAAACTGCCTGTTTTGCGGAACCCGTTACAGGCTTCGGTCGTGACCGTAAACCCAGGCGGGACGGGCACGCCCGCGCGCGTCATATCGAAAAGTCCCGCACCTTTGCCGCCCAGCAATCCGCGTACGCCTTCCCATGAGCCGGTATGTTTTTCTGCGGCTCGAACTTCATCGAAAAGGTAGACCCACTTTTTTCCTTTTACAGATTTTTGAGTTGCTTTTGCTTTGGGTTTTGTTGCCATATTGCCTCCAGTAAAGGATAAAAATTCGATTGGTTGAGTGGAGTTTACCACAAAGGATTAGTGACAAATGCGATACTTTTCAATACCTTGTCAGTGTTTACAACCCATAAACCTGTTAGCATCTTGCAAAGTGCAGAATCTGATAAATCGGTGATAATATCAGCACCTAGGAAATTAACCATGACAACAAAAATACTTGTTATTGACGATGATTCAGCAGTTACCGACCTTCTCGCTGCGCTATTACGTTCACAAGGCTTTGATGTGATCGCAACCAACAGCAGTACGGATGGTCTGGGTTACGTTCGCGAGGATCCGCCTGATCTAATCATCCTTGATTTGATGATGCCTGACATGGACGGTTGGGAAGTGTGCCGGGAGATCCGAATCTTCAGCCAGGTGCCGATTATTATACTTTCCGCGCTCAATGATCCATCCATGGTTGCCAGCGCGCTGGATGCCGGCGCAGATGACTATTTGACCAAGCCCACAGCCAGCCGCGTTCTGGTGGCGCACATCAATCGCCTGATCCGCCGCAACGAGACAAACAACCACGAAGCAAAATCTTCAGCAAACAATATTCTGACAGGACCTAAACCTCTGCCGGCATCGTAAGGATACGCTTCCGCTTCTTCCCCACCCTGAACCTTTCGATCAACGCTTCGATGAACTCAGCGCATCGACTCAGGACAAGCCTGATTCTGATCAATAAAACATCCCGTCACTCCA
>Ga0247727_10015001_pt1 | contig 12783 bp, 10 predicted proteins | sample WisWelCaveWW1625_FD_202498 | JGI IMG/M metagenome (GOLD analysis project Ga0247727, IMG submission 202498) | Biofilm microbial communities from Wishing Well Cave, Virginia, United States - WW16-25 | ecosystem: Environmental > Aquatic > Deep subsurface > Groundwater > Cave microbial mat | place...
ATCCCTTTTCCAGCCATTATTTTCCTCATTATTTTTGTCATCATTTCGTTCTTGATGGACTATACTATTTTCGGGCGTTCCGTTTACGCGGTGGGCGGCAACATCGAATCCGCCAGATTGAGCGGAATTAATGTGGGCTTAGTGAAAATACTGGTGATGGGATTTGTATCCTTGCTGGCGGCGCTGAGCGGGGTCATGCAGTCCGCGCAGATTATGTCCGGAACTCCGGCAACGGCCAAGGGGTGGGAACTGGATGTGATCTCTGCGGTCATTATCGGAGGAACGAGCCTCTTGGGCGGTCAGGGCAGAATCCGCGGAACCATCATTGGAATTATTTTTCTGGGAATCCTTGTCAATGGAATGACATTAATGAATATCAATGAGTACTGGCAGTACCTGGTTAAGGGAGGTCTCATCCTGACGGCAGTGCTGGTTAACAGAATGACAGAAAAATAAGAGACTCTTTTTCGCTTTCTTAGTCAACCTCCGCTCTGATTGGGGAGCAGTATGCGAGAATTCATTATTGAGAATAAACGAATCTGATTATAATGTATTAAAAAATAGTTTTTAATTCTTAATAATTGACTGAGAATTTATGAGTTACTTAATTTAACGCACTCATTAATTAATCGCTTAATCATAATTAATTGAATTTTTAAAAGTTATAAAAAATGTAAAATATTTTTAAAAAAACATCTTGACTTTTAGCCATCTTTGTGCTAAATTATTAATACTAGTTTTCACGCCCTCACGTTGAGTTTGGGGAAGGTGAGAAAAGGCAAGCGCAATGATAAAAGGAAATTGTGAAAAATACCAGAAGAGGTATCATTATAATATGTATTTTTCATTCCGAGTCCCGCTGGAGTTAATGCCAAATGGCGGGACAAGGGATTGATGTAATAGAGCCCCCGCCTTCCGGGCGGGGTAATTCACCATGTAACGGGAATAAGTTTTTGGGAAAAGTGGTTAAGGGTGGTTAAAGGCCATTTAATTTACAGAGATCGGACAGGCAGACAGGTAACTCCGTGTCCATTTTTTCGAAGCAAGGTCCCTTATATCTAGTGTAGTGTTTCTAACAGATCTTTACATTTGAGATTTTTCTTATAATATTTTCGGCAGAAGCAGTCCAAACGAATACTCTTGGATTTTGGTTATGAGATTCAATGTATTGTTGTATAGTCAGCATCAGTTCTTTGACATTTTTAAAAGAGCCGCGGCGGATTTTTTTTCTCGATATCTCGGCAAACCAACGTTCCACCATGTTTAACCAGGAACTGGATGTTGGAATAAAATGGAGTTGAAAGCGGGGATGACGTTTTAACCATCTCTGAACCCGTGGATGCTTGTGTGTTCCATAGTTGTCGACAATCAGATGGAGATACAGATTCAAGGGAGTCTTGGTATCGATTAGTTGTAAGAATCTTATAAATTCCTGATGTCTATGTCGTGGTAGACAATCCCCAATTACCGTTCCATTGAGCATATTCAAGGCTGCAAATAATGTAGTGGTGCCATGACGCTTGTAACCGTGTGTTTGCCTGGCTGGGATACCCGGTCGTAAGGGAAGTAACGGTTGGGTACGCTCGAGCGCCTGAATTTGACTTTTTTCGTCTACACAAAAAACAATCGATTTGTCCGGAGGATTCAGATAAAGACCAACCACATCGTAAAGTTTCTCCAGAAAACGCTTGTCCCGGCTGAGTTTGAATCTCTTGATCAGGTGAGGTTTTAATTTGTACTGCTTCCAAATGCGCCATACGCTGGTTTCGCTTACTCCTTGTGCTTTGGCCATGCTTCTGACACTCCAGTGGGTTGCATCAGCTGGTGTGGTATGAAGTGTAGCGTTGACGATGGCCGTGACTTTCTTGTAAGATACTTTTGGAAAACGTCCCGGACGAGGAGCATCCTTCTCCAAACCAGGCAGCCTGAGAGCTAAAAAACGCTCTCTCCATAATTGAACAGTCGGACGGGAAATATTCAACTCTTTGGCTATCATATGATTGTAGACCCCTTGGCCTGCCAATTGAATGATCTGTGCCCGTTGAACTAAGCGCAAAGAAATACTCTTCCCTTGGGACCAACGCTTGATCGTCATCTCTTCCTGAGGAGTAAGTACAATACGTTCCGCTACATTCATCCATAAGAATAATACAAAAAACTATTAAAATGTCAAGTTATTTATGAAACATAACACTAGGAGATAAAATGGGTTATTCATTAAAATTTATTATCCTCATGCTTATTCCTTTTTCTTGGGTTCAAGCGCTTGAGATTTCAGAGATCAACCACCTAAAAGGTAGGAAGATTTTAGAAACCATTGAACTGGGGTTAGATACGAACATGCTCATTGAAAAAAGCTTCTGGTCTGATTCGCATGTTGCAGTATATGCTCGTTGGGGTAAATTTATTCCTGCGCGAGAAAGAGAGGAATTGCCTCCTGAAAAAAGGCATCTGTTCAAGGTATTCGACAGGAAAGGAAATCTTATTTTAACACTAATAGATCGGATAATATATCGGGTCTATTTTTCCGAAAAGTATTTTTGTGTTGTAACCTATCCAGTAAACGAGTGGGTTATTAATTTATTTTATGATTACGAGGGGATTCTCCGACAAACGATAGAGACGAGGGACCCTGGCGTCAAACTATCACCTTCCGGGGAATTTGGAATTCTTACTATGCAATCCCTTGAAGAACAAAGTGGCAGGCTGGAGATTTACAATGTTACTCAAGGAAGAAAAATAGAAATTCCTATGAAATTAAATGGTTTTGGTTACAGGGCAGATTTTATTGATGAGAACAGGGTAATTTATTTTTTTAAGGACGATGACAAAATTCGCGAAACTCATAAACAAAGTATTTTAATTCAAATTATCAATTTGAAAAATAGTTTGGTAGAAAAAGAACGTTCTTTAGAAGTGGACTTTTCGATTAGTGTTGACGGATCATTTTTAAAAATTTTAAAAGAAGGGGGGAAACAATATTACTGGCTTACAGGTTATGTTGTTAATAATACTACTGCTGATGCTTCTTTAATTTTAGATCATGAATTGAATGTAAAGTACTTTGATATATACCAAAAATACAATAGTCCCCATGATGGAATGCTTCTTCCCGGGGACAAATTTTTATTAATTTTAAGCAATTCAATTCGTCTGACTGAGAGTTGGAAAAACGTTAAAGAATTTTTTTTCAAAGAAACGGGATTCCACGGTGGTCATGTTAGGCCCCATACTAACCAATTCTTATATAAGGGAGAGAACGTCGTTGAGTTTTTTACCTATGACATTTATACACATACAGGTTTTATTTACGGTTCAATTGATTTGAAAAATTTTAATAATTTTAGAGTGAAAAAAGATCCAAAGATTAAATGGATCAATGGCAATTGCTTGCTTTACGAAGGGAAGTTGCTTTTTTTTGAATGAAGAATAAAAATGAATAACTTTCTTTATTTAAAATCATTAATATTTTTATTCATCTCCACAACTGCAGGTGCTTTTCAACTTCCGGTCCAGCCTTTTGTCATAAAAAATTCCCCGTTCGGACCAAGGATAAACAATGGAAAATATGATTTTCACCGGGGTTTGGATGTTAATGCAGTAGCAGGTCAGCCTGTGTATGCCATTGATGATGGAATAGTTAAGATAGCTAATGATCTATACATTGTTATTGAGATAACTTCTGGAGAGTTTAGTGGGAAAGCTTTTAGATACGTCCACGTTACTCCGACTGTTATGATAAATCAATCTGTTTCAGAAGGTGCTCAAATAGCTACTATCCAAGCCCAAGGGGCATTATCTCATTTGGATATTAAACTATATGAAGACGCTTCAAAGTTTGACGATGCTTTTTTTTCAGTTCATCCAGGTCGAGCATTAAGCATGGACCTAGGATCCTTCGGATCACGTGGTATTCCTTCGCTTAGTAGTTTATCAATAAATCCCGTATCAAGGCTTGATAAAGAAGGCGAGTTTATTGAAGCAAGTTATTCAATTAGTCGGAAGAGCTTCTTGGTTGAAAGAGTCAGTCTAACTCTATCTGCTCAAAGATTCCCTGATTTTTTGTTATTAGATCAGACGGATATTTTGAGACAAAGAGTAGGCGATCCTGACCTTTCAAAAATTGGTGTTGTAGATTATTCTCAAAAAATAAATTGTGGGGATTATACAACCCCCGCTCCTCATATTTTAGTAGGGGATTATGATAATTCGGATGATGGCTTTATTAAAAGCAATGGTACAATCAGAATTGAACCGGGTGAGGTAGAAGCTGATCCAGATGGATTCCAACATGTTTTTTTTAAATTTTATTTAAAGGACGACCTTCCGACATTACAAACAGGACTAACTTTTGGAACGTTGGAAATTGTTACGGCAAATAGCCAAACCTTTCGGACTGTTGAACTAATGAATCCATTTGTTGCCATTTGTGAGACCCCACCCTGCGGAGCACCAGGATCTCCACAGCCTACAGCCAGTTTGGTTATGACCGCCACTTCGAACTTCAGTGACATGTCAATCGATTTATCTTGGAATGCTAGTGGCTTTGTTCCGGATGCAGCTACATTTTTAGTAAGAAGAAGAAAATTAGGTGAACCGATAAATAATTTGCGATTAATTGCGACTGTAATTAATAATCTTAATCAAGATTTACAAAATTTTAAAGATTATTTACAAACATCTCCGGGGACTACATATATATACTCAATCTCGGGTTCAAGCATTCCAACGGGAGAAGGGACCGACTCGGAAATTGAAATTGGACCGGTACAAGCGACAATGCCATCCAGCGGAATCGTGAACTCTGATCGTACTTGGATTGGAGATATATTGATTAATGGAAATGTCGTAATTAATTCCGGAGTTACCTTAACCGTAGCGACGAATAGTATTGTTAATTTTGATCCATTGAATAGTCCTTTTTTATACGTAAATGGTACTCTATCTGCAATGTTTTGCAAATTCAAATCAACTATTGGTGGTTCTAATTGGGGTGGAATTCAAATCTCTAATCCAGGTACGCTTTTTTTAATTTTTGTGAAATTCAAAATGCGAATATCGGCATTGCCCCAAACATTTCTTCAAACGTAACGGTGTTGAATTCAGATATATTTAATTGCAATACCGGCATGGTTTCTAGCCGCTCTAATATTACAGCGGCGTTTAATAAAATTCACGAAAATAATATAGGAATTATTATTGTATCAGATGTTGCCGATGTCGTTAAAGATTTCTCAAGAGGAGTGATATATGGAAACAAATTTTATAATATTTTCAACCAAGCTATTGTTGAGCAAACAAATACTGCGGGTGCTGTTGAAAAAATAGAAGCAGCTTTTCAGACGTAAATTTTAAACAATACAATTTTTAATGCAAAGGTAGGCTACGAGTCATTTTTTTCAATGGCTTCTATCACAAACAATGTTATTAAAATACAGACTTAATAAACAGCCGTGGAATATGGATAAATGATGTTACAGATGCCCAGGTTGAATTTTTAAATATTGTAGGAAATGTTTTAAAGGTTAACGATATCAATCCTATAAATTTTACAGATCAAATAGTCTCATTTATTAATCCCGATCCTTTTGACAATGATACAATATTGGAAGTAAAATTTGATGAGAGTATTTTAAAACAAGGGGTAAGGCAGAATAAATCTGAACCGACTGCATTGATCTTTAATCCACCTCCAGATTTAACTACCGGAACATTCAGCATAAATCCGGCTGGGCCAGCAGCAAAATATGGCTTATATCTAAATAATGTATTACAGGATGGGACCGCTCTATTTAATGCAGGGGCTTATGCTGGTATCGAAACAACCGTACCTCCGCCAGCGCCTAAAGTTAGTAATTTTGGTTCAAGTATTACAGTCCGCTGGTTTCATAATGAATTTTTGAATGCGGAAGGATATAACGTTTATCGATCATTGGTTTCAGGAAGCCTCTATAGTCTTATCGGTTCTGTTTTCGCTCCAACGGATAGTTTTGTTGATCAATCTGCCAACACTCCAATGGCTTATTATTATGTTATTACTTCAGTGGATGATGATGGTTTGGAAAGTGAATTTTCAAAGGAAATCATTGTAAAAATTCCTATTCCCAAAACCGTCACCTTCGGTGAGACGGGCAGTGACACTTACAATGATTTAACCTTTGACACGCATCTACGGCTGATTCAACCCACCCGTAACTATGGGGTAGTGGACAACATCCGTGTGAAGAACCTGACAAACGATGAATGGCGCGGGTTACTGAAGTTTGATTTCCGTCCTGGGTTGTTAAAGGAAGGTGTGCGGGACACCTCAGAGATTACGAGCGCCCTGATTACCCTTAAACTTTCCCAGAGTGAGGACACTCAAACCGGAATTTGTATATTTACCGGGTGAATAAGGACTGGGCAGGAGGTCTGCACAACAACAGCGATGCGACGGCCGGGGAAGCCAGTTGGGACAAAGCAAAAACAAATCTGGTCAGTTGGATCACAGCCGGAGCCAACAATGTTCCTTTGGACAGAGACGGATTAGCGGATGATACGGTGGTGGTGGGGAATACAGCCGGGAGCACGATTACGATAGATGTGACAAGGTCAGTCAAGCAAATATTTGCTTCTAAGACTAACCATGGCTGGTTACTGGTGATAGACATAAATGCGCAGATGAGATGTTTCTGGTCAAAAAATGCGGATACCTCAACGGTTTGAATTTTTAATTTTAAAATAACTTTTTTGGTTTATCAGCGTCTTTAACTCTTTGAAAATAATATTATTAATCACAAAAGTGCAGTCTTTAATTTTTTTCTTGAAAATTTCTATTGACTTTTTCTATTTACCGGCTGTTAATTTCCAGCATTCTAGAAGAGAAAGGGGAAGAAGCAGAAAAATTAATCGCTTAATCATAATTAATTTAATTTTTAAAAGTTATAAAAAATGTAAAATATTTTTAAAAAAACATCTTGACTTTTAGCCATCTTTGTGCTAAATTAGTTTATAATATCTCTCATGCCTCATGCCTCATGCCTCATGCCTCATGCTGGGCTTGGGGGCGGGAAGAAAAGGGAAGCGGAATGATAAAAAAATTCATTTTGAAACATACGGGTTAAGAGCGGGGAAGAGAGCGTTGTTAAATAGCATTTAATTTACGGCAGATCGGCAGAGATAAAATGTGCTTAACGACGTGTCCATGTTCCCGGGGGCGGGGTCATATTAATGGCATATCTTTGCCCATCCGAATGAAGGGATGCAGACGGGGGGAGGGGAGATACGGATAAAAGAACTATCTTTGTGTCAGGTATCCTTCTTTTAAAAAGCCTTTTCCTGACTTGGTCTGAAACATTATACAATACAGAACAGTTTTAACATACATAAACATGTTAAATAGGAGCAGATATGGCACGCTTAAAAACAATCCAGTCTTTTGAAATTTCAATGGGGCCTGGCATTACTTCTGCAAATCAGACAATCGCTTCAGTTGTTATGAATAAAACAATTGTTTTTTACTCTTATAGGCATGACAATTCAGGTTATTCCCTGCGATGGGTGCAGTCCGTATCCGCCTGACTTCTACCACTAATATAACGATAGATCGTCAAGATGGGAATGGAATTATTGATTTAAGAGTTTTTACGGTAGAGTTTGATACCGGTGTAGATGTCCAGCATGGAACCGTTACCTTAACTAGCGGTACTTCCATCGACCAATCTATTACAAGTATTGACACTTCTAAATCTTTTATCATCATGAGTCACAAATTAAGTACTGCGGAATCTGACTGGAATGGTTCTTCACTACCGAGCGCGCGTTTTCTTTCAGGAGTTAGCCTACGGTTTGAAGTCGGTGAATCAGCTACTCAGAGCTTGCATATCGCGTATCAGGTGGTACAAATAACAGAACTGGGTTCTGTCCAATCAGGCACAACAATCATTACTTCTTCTCAGACTTCGAATTCCGCTACGATCACTTCCATCGATACTGCTAAATCCTTTATGGTGTGTTCGTATCATTTTAATAATAATGGGGTAAAACTGTTTCAAAATCAAGGAACGGTTCAGGGAAAATTTGATAGTTCTACATCGATCAGTTTTAGCAGGGGAGTAGCACAAGGAACCATTATGATTTTTTGGTTCGTGATCCAAATGAACGATGGGACTAAAACGCAACAGGTGGTTAGTAACTTTAGCGATCAGCAATTTGACAAAAATGTCGGAATTAATTCAGTCGCTACCAACCGTTCATGTGTTTTTAGTCCGGTCAAAGGTTTTAGTGCGAAAAATCTATCCACAGACACCGATGACAACTGGGGTCGCGGTTTTACTACCTTTGAATTTGTGAATAGTACCACTGTCAAGTGTAAACGGGGATCTGGATTTAGTAAAAATGGACAGAGTGATTTTACCTTGCATGCCATTGAATGGTCATTGCTAAATATTTTAACAGTTGACGGTTTGGTAATTGAAAAAGAAGGGTCAATAATTTTCAAAAGGAATGATGGACTGGTTCAATCAAAAATAATTCCCAATGCTACAAATGATGGGTTAGATATTTTTCCCGATGAAAACGATAATCCAAATATTAAAGGAACAATTAGAGAACAGACTATCGCCTTAGCACCAGGGTTGGCGTTAGAATCTCCCAATTCCTCACTTCTAATAAAGAGCCAGGGAATTTTAGATTTGGATGGCGGTGATCAGTTGATTTTAAGAAACAAAACCGGCACTATTCCTATGGATTTATTATCAAATGGAGGGTTGAGAATTATACCAGATTTGTTTAATGAGAGTGGCTTAAATTTGTTGATTTCGAGAGAAGCAGCAGGAAAATTCAAATTTTTGAGCTCGGTTTCAAATGAAACCAGATTTGAAAGTACTCAAAAACTTTCCTTGCAAAGTGCCACCGTGCTGTCAATCAGTAGTGGTTCAAGCGATATAATCCTATTCCCAGGCAATTCTGATTTTCCAATTAATGTAGTGACTGATTTTCTAGCAAAGGCAAACTCCCAGGGGAAAGTAGGAATTAATAAGGTAATTAGCCGAGGTGTTCTGGTGCCTATTATTGATCAAAACACGGGGATTCTTTTTTCTCCAGATGGATTTTTACATCTCAGGCAACCTATCTTTTTTGATTTGACAAAGTTTCAAGACGATGATAAAAACGATAGTGAAACGGAGCAGTTAAATAATTCTGGCCAAAATGGTATGGACATTCTGGTTATCGATACCGATCAGCGGTCTGCGGCCGGATCTATTTCCTTCAGGAGCACTAATGAACAAAGAGCTAGAATTCAAGTAAAAAGAGTTACAGGCGATGGAGGGACGATCAGTTTCCAAGTAAGTAGGACCGACAACTCAAACATACCTACAGATGCGTTAATAATTCAACCCATTTTTTCAACTTCACCGTTTCCTGCAACTGTATGCAGAATAACGGATTTTTTGCAACTTGGACAGGTAATGCCGGAACTTCAGACAGGACTTCAACAAAACCAATTTTTTTTGAAAGGGAATTTAGCAGCAGCTCTTCCTGGGAGATGGTCCAGCGGCGGCACCGGAAACAGAATAATTACTTCCGTAGATAATCTGAATCATGGACTGACTATTGGCGATTTTGTTAGGATGCTTAGCGGTGCCAATAAAACATTGGAAACGTTTATGGTTACTTCGATTTCTTCAAGTACCGTTTTTGTTGTAAACAACGATTTATCCAACGCTATCATCAATTCCATCGTTTTTAACGATCCTCAAAATCTAGTCTTAATTGAAGATGGGAGAGCGATAAAAATATTTGTGATTACGAAAAAAGGTAGTGTTGGAATTGGAACCGAAAACCCGAAGGAATTCTTGTCTTTGCAGAGTACGGATGAACCACTTAACTTTCATATAGGTGGTACGCAATGGATTGCCTCAAGTGCTTACTTCGATAGTAGCGTAAATCAATGGAAATATGCAACTGATGGCACGGCCTTTGCCGTTGCTTTTGAAAACGATGATCAGATGAGAATCTTAGCGGCTGTTGCCGACACTGCCGATAGCCCAATTACCTGGAATGACGGAATTACCATCAAGCCAGATGGTAATATCGGTATTGGACAGATAAACCCCACGGCCAAACTGCACGTAGAAAATGGACTCGTCAAATTAGGGCCGCATGGAGGAGTAAACGAAGGCGGCCAAATCAATTTTTTGGGAGAGGGGAGTAACCCATACTTTCTTATAGACAATTTTGCCGGCGATATGCGGATCGCGACATTTACCGGTGGTGTAGAAGTAGAACGGTTTAGGTTGAAAAATGATGGTAAGGTTGTCATAGGAGATGTCGTATTAAACGACGATGTGAAAGACAATAATACGTTTATCTGGCTGGGATGGTAAAAAGTTTAGAATTTGGTACCGCGGGAATTTTTCAAAAATAGGAGGTAGATGATGGGTATTGTAGGAATTTCGAGAATATTTAGTATAACCAATACCGGTACCGCAACATTTTCAGATCCTACTAAGACAACTTTTGTGAAAATGATCGCAATCGATCATAATGTGGGTGTCCCCATCCCACAGGACGTTGATGTTACGATTGCAGTTACTAAAGCGATAGGCGGTGGAACTGCCTCGATCAGAGAAACGAGAGTCTCGAGTGGATCTCCCAATCAGGTTTTTTTTGACCCTATTGTATTAGAACCAAACGATATCTTGCGATTCACAGTAAGTTATGTCTCTGCCGGAAATTCTACCACAACTTTTTTTCTGAGTGGTGGCCAAGGGTAGGAGATCGAAAATCATGAAATAGTTGAAGTATAGAGATGAAAAGAGCGTAACTGTTTATATTACAGCATGTTACGCTAAAGCAAAGAATCAAGCAGGAAAATAGATTTTTAACAAGAAGGTAAACCAATAACTTATGTTTTTCGTCAAATAAACGAAATTATTTCTCCACAATCAATTGGTGATGGACAATAAAGATCGTTTTTGAGACAATGATCATAAAAAAATCAATCGTTTTTTTGTTTTGTGTACCAATATTTTCCTTCGGTCAATATACTATTTCTGGTTATATCCAGGAATATTATACCAACATTCCAGCCGCTAATATCCAGGTTAAATTAAACCGAACCATACCGGATACTTTCCAATATACTACAGCTTCAGATATTAAAGGACAATATCAGTTTAACGCTGTCGTTGTCGGTGTATATACGGTTGAGTTTTATCGGGACAATAACAAGTTGTACGGTTTTAGCGACTTTATCCCGACCAGGGATTCTATTTTAGATACGGTTATTGTCTACCCCCCGAACACCTACAGTGGAGGCGTTTCTGGTGTTTGGACCAAGGATAGAAACCCGTATTATATCAATGGAATTTTTGCTTCCAATTTGACCATTAAAGGCGGTGTCCAGCTTATTTCTTTCAAGACAACCAACAGCGGGGGCTTTTGTGTTGCTGTTGTAGGAAAATTAAGGATCGAAGGAACACAAGATGATTCGGTCATTATTCCCAAGGATCAATATTTTGCCTGGGATTTGGACCATGATGTCTATTTTGAATATGTCCGTTTTGATTCGGGTTTATTCAATGAGACCTTTAATGCGGGGAAAAATTTTGTTATTAAGAATTGTACAGTCATTAACTCCTCTTTAGAAGTAGGGATGGGGCCGATTAATAATATCATTCTCGATTCAGTTGTTATTTTAAACAACCGGTTTTTTCAAGGGAGTATTGGAGTAAATGGGTCTGTGAATTATCTCTTAGCTAAGAACAATTTATCGTTTAATGGGGGGTTGGGATTTCATAACTCCAGTGCTGGAGAGGGCGTAGTGTTACATAATTTTCTGAGTGGGATGAGTATCAATAACACACAAAATTATGTGTTTGTTAACAATGTTATCGGCCGCACATATTTTACTGGAACTAAGACCTTTACTTTTGAATACAATAACCTTGTCAAGGACGTGCACGACGCTCCGGCAGGGATAGGAACTTTGGTTATGACCAATTCCAACGGAGACAGTTGCGATTTTTATTATAATATTTCAGAAGATCCACTGCTGGCTGATTCGAGCCTTGGGACGTTACTAGACAATTCTCCCTGTAAGGGCGCGGGGAAGAACGGTGTTGATATCGGCTTGTTGTTAACGGAAGATCCGAATTCGATTATTAGTCATAGTGAGATTGATATAGAAAACAATTTGAAAACTGAACCAAGACCCCGTGGGATATGCGGTCGAGGGGCGGTTTCTGCATCGTTGGGTGTTATGTTTTGGACTTGCTTAGTAGGACAGAAAAAAAGAAAGAAATAATCCTTGTTGATTATTCAACATTTTTAGGACAGGATCGTAAATCATACCCGGATATTGAATGTCTCAAGCGTCTGGACAACACGGACTGTTTACAATACGGAGAGTAGTCCGAATCTTTTTACAGTGTAGGGCTGTGGAGACGTTTGGAGGAGGAGCAAAGAGAAAGAAACAGGAAGAGAGGCTGTTATTTAATTTGCCGTTAACTTTTGCTTTAGATCAGAACCGTCCGAATCCGTTTAATCCGGTGACGGAAATACACTATGCGATACCGTTGGAAGGGGTTAGAGACAAAGGAACGGGATGTTGTTCTAAGAAAGCCGCTGTTTGTCAATTTAGAGGTTTACAATTTAATGGGACAAAGGGTCAGACAATTAGTCTACGGGTCGAAGGTTCCCGGATATTATCAGGTTGTTTGGGATGGGAGAAATGAATTGGGTGAAGTTCTCGGGACGGGGGTGTATGTGTACAAGATTGAAGCGCGGTCAATAACCGGA
>Ga0247727_10015002_pt1 | contig 12783 bp, 8 predicted proteins | sample WisWelCaveWW1625_FD_202498 | JGI IMG/M metagenome (GOLD analysis project Ga0247727, IMG submission 202498) | Biofilm microbial communities from Wishing Well Cave, Virginia, United States - WW16-25 | ecosystem: Environmental > Aquatic > Deep subsurface > Groundwater > Cave microbial mat | place...
ACACGGTCGCCCGCGACGGTCGGGGTCGCCCGCGGGCCTTCGCCAGCGATGGTCGCCGAGTAGCGCGCTTTGTCTGCATGCGTCCACAACACCCGGCCGGTGCCGGCGTCGTAGCACACCACGCACTCATCGTCGCCCCATTGTTCCTGCGTGAACGCGCGTCCGCCGACGACGCTGAATCCGGACCACGCCGCGCCGACCTTCCGCCGCCACAAGACTGCCGGCGGACGCGCCTTCCAATCCGTCGCGAGCCTCGGGCCAGCCAGCACGCCCGTGCGGTCGGGGCCAAGAAACTGCGGGTAGTCCTGTCCCGCACCCACGGCGACCGGCGCGGGTTGCGCCCGCTCCGGCGGGGCTTCCGTCACCTCGACCGGCGCGCGTTTCACCCAGCGTGGTTCGAGGATCGGCACCAGATCGCCGCTCACACCGCGGATGCGGAAGGCCGCCATCATCAGCACGAGAAGCGCGAGCACCGCAACGTTGGCGAGGATTCGCACGCGCGCCGGTGCTCGCGAAAGGAACGTCCACCAGATCCAAAGCAGCGCCGACGCAACGAAAAGCACCTTCACCGTCTCGATGTTGCGCTGCTGGAAGGGCACGTGCTCCTGACCGCGCACCAGCCACGTGGCGGCAACTGTGCCCGCCACGATGACCAGGGCCGGCCACCAACGGATCGGGGGCCGGGGATTCTCCGTTGGACTCGTCATTCGCTGTGCACAGGTTAGCCAACCGGCCGGTCCGCCGGAAGCGCGATGTCATGGGGTCCGCGTGCGATTGGACGACTCGAGCAGACTGGGCGGATTGAGCGCGGCGCCGCGGCGGAAGGAGCCGTCGGCATTGCGGTGCAGGTCGTCGTCGGTCCACAGCTTCCGGTCGGGGCCGGCGGAGCGGAGTTCGTAACGCCGGCCGCCGAGCGCGTGGAAAAACAGCGGCGTGCCCCAGCGGTCCACCAACTGGCCGTTCGTGTTCAGCGCGGCGTGCGGGTCGGGGAGGAAGCGTTCGCGCGCGGGATTGTGGCCGCGCAGGGCGGCGGCCCAGTCCTCGTTTGCGCTCAACGGACGATCGGCGGCGGACTTCACCAGGAGTTGGAAATTTTCCATCAGGCGCGAGACCAGCGTGAGATCGTTCTCGGGCGGCAGGGAGGGCTTGGCGTATTCGCGCAGGATGTTCTCGCCAATTAGCGGCGCGGCTTTTCCCGGCGCGGTGACCGGGGGAGCGGAGGGCGTCAGGGTGACCGTCACGCCGGGGGCCGGCGCCGTGTGAGGTGACGATTCGGTGGTCGTGGCGGTGGGAGAAGTTGGGGGGTGAGGGCGGGTGAACCACCAGAGGGCCGCGGTGGCGAGAAGCAGCAGGCCGGCGAGCGCGAGTCGCTTCACGGCTACACCACGAAGCCCAGCGGGCCGGTGGGCGAGTTCACGTTCCAGAAATTCGCGATGTTCGGCAGCACGTAGCCCATGTCGCCGGGCGCGACGCCGAACCAGCGGAGCAGTTCGGCGAAATACATGTCCGCCGACGTGCTCGGCAGCAGCCGTCCGCCGCGGCCCACGTCGTCGGGGCCGTCGAGCGTGAGGTCGGGATACGGATTGGGGATCGCGCCGAAAAGTTTCCCGCCATCCACCGGGCCGCCGAAGACCATCGCGTTGCCGCCCCAGGCGTGGTCGGTGCCGCGGCCGTTCGAGCGCAGCGTGCGGCCGAAGTCGGACGACGTGAAACTGATCACGTCATTCGCCAGGCCGAGCGTGTTGAGAGCGCGCTGATACGCGCCCACGGCGGCGTCAATGGTGGCGAGCATCCCGGCCTGCGTGTTGAGCAGCTCGCCGTGATGATCCCAGCCGCCCCAGTTGACGAAGAAAGTCTGCCGCCGCAGGCCGAGCTGCTCGCGAATCTTGATCGTCTTCACCACGGCCTTGAGGATGGTGGCGAGGTAGTTGGTCGGCGGGAAATACGCGTTCACGGTCGGGCCAAGATCGGCGTTGGCGGAGTCGAACTGCGTTTGGAAAAGCAACTGCGCGTCGTCGCTTTGTTTGGTGAGCTGCGAGAAACTTTGCACCAGCAGGTTCGAGTAATTCTGTTCGAGCGTGCTGCGCAGCGCGGCGTTCTTGATCTGGAGCGGATTGTTGGTGACGCCGCCCGTGGTGCCCTCGAACGAAAGCGCGCCCGACGGCGTGACGACGAACTGCTGCGACTGATTGCCCACCTGGAAGACATTGTTCCCCCCGAACGAAATGCTCATCGAGGTCGTGGCGGTGTTGTAATAGCTGTGCAGGATGTCCGCCGCGCGCCCGGCCCAGCCGCTGAGCTGCGACTGCCCCTGCGGCACGGCCGTCTGCCATTGCTCGATCTGGTCGCTGTGCGAGAAGAGCGCCTTGGGCACGGGCAGCGCGAGGTTGTTGCCATTCTCCCAGTCCACGAACTGCGCCTTGGTGATCGGCTGCACGAGCGTGCCGATGTTGGGGACGAACGCGAGGCGCTTGTTGGGGGAAAAGTTGCCGGTGCCGTTCGCCATCGCCTGCAAGTTCGCGCACGAAGGGTGCAGGCCGTAATCCGCCGCCGCCCCGGTGAGCTGCCGCAGCGTGTTGCGGTCGAGCGCGAGGCCGCCGTCGCTGCCGAACAGGCCGCGCGTGACGGAGTAGGTGTTGTAACGCGACTGCTCCCACGGCACGAGCAGGTTGAACGAGTCAATGCCGCCGCTGAGGAACAGGCACACGAGCGCCTTGCGGTCGGTTCCCGGCGCGCCGGCGGCGGCGAGGGAGTTGGCGAGCTTGAGGTTCAGCAGCGTGTTGAGCAGCGCGGCCGAGCCGACGGCGGCGCAGTTGGCCTGGCGGAGAAAGGAGCGGCGGGAGATGGGTTTCATGGCGTGGGGGGAATGAAGGCGGAACATTCAACATTCAACATTGAACGCCCAACATCGAAGTGAGCGCGCGCGACAGCTCCCTTCGGCGTTCGAGGTTGAATGTTGAACGTTGAATGTTCCCCTTGGTTCATCGTTGCACCGCTCCCTCCGGGCACGTCGCGGCGAGATACACGGCCAGGCGCGTGCGTAGCAGGCGGTCGTAGGCCGGCACGCCCTGCACGGCGTTGAGGATCGCGTCGCGCGTGCCGACCGACATCAGGCCGCCGCAAAAAAGCAGGTTCGCCTGATCCACCAGCGCCGCGGCATCGCCGGCCACCGTCACGAGGCCCGCGTAGTCGGGCGGGAACTGGTAGGCGCCCCACTGGCGCAGGCCCGCCTCGGTCATTTCCCACAGCTTGTTCGGGAACGAGATGCTCGAATAGCTGTCGGTGATCTGAAACGCGGGACCGACCAGCCCGTTGGTCGTGAGCAGGCCGGGCGGCTGATAACTCGGGCGGAAAAAGTTGAACACGCTCGGCGAATACGTCGGCTCCTGCAACGCTGCCGAATAAAAGTCGCCCCAAGTCCACCACAGCAGGTTCGTGTGGCGCTCCAGCCCGCCGATGCGCGCGAGCGACATCGCGCGCTGCACCGGCTCCTTGAGCCGGCCGAACTGCGCCGCGCCCTGCGACCACCGCGCGTCGCGCGCCTCCTCGTCGAGCAGGATGGCCTTCACGACCGCCGCGAGGTCGCCGCGTTTGCCCGCGCCGTTGTTGGCGAACGTCGCCGCGACGCGCGCTACGTAGTTGCTCGACGGATTGCTCGTGATGAGAAACTGGATGAGCTGCCGCCCGATGAACGGCCCCGTGTTCGGGTGCTCGAACAGATTCTGCAACGCATCGTCCACGTCGCGCAGCGCGTTCTCGACCGTCGCCGCGCGCGCGGGAATCACGAAGCCCTTGAGCAGCGTCTTCTCGCCAAAGTCGTGTTTCTCGGCCCACATCCGCATCGGCACCGAGCTGTCGTCGTCGGTCCAGCCGCCCTCGCCCCAGTTTTGTCCGCCGAACCACAGGCCCGTGAACACGCGCGCGAACTCGGTGATCTGCGCGTTGCCGTAGGTCGGGATGTGCTGGCCGAGGCCGTTGGTCTGGCGCGCGCCGTCGGGGTTCAACTCCCACAGGCCGATGCTGAAAAGTTGCTGCACCTCGCGCGCGTAATTCTCGTCGGGATACTGGTTGATCTCCGGCCGCGCCTTCTGGTTGCCGATGTGGCTGAGGTAACGGCCCATCACCGGATGCAGCGTGACTTCGCGCAGCACGTCGCGGTAATTGCCAAACGCGTTCCGCACGAAGAGGTCGTAGAAATCCATCACCGCGAGCGGCTTGTTCTCAATGTTCGGATCGCGACGCGAGGCGACGCAAATCTGGCTCAGCGCAAACGCGACGCGCTGCCGCAACTGGTCCGGCCCCGCGATGGCCGCGCGCGCGAAGGGCGTGGTCGCGTTGTTGCCGTTGATGAACTGGTCCATCTCGTTGAACGAATACGTGAGGTCGGTGCGCGGCCCGTTGAAGTCGGCGTAAATCTGCTCGATGTAACGCCGGTGCAGCGTCGCGGGCTGGTTGGTGAGCTGGTCGTCAATCCACGCGGCAAAGCCCATCTGCTGCACGCGGTCGAGTTCGGCGGGCGTCGGGCCAAAGGTTGATTGCTGGAGAAACCGCGCCGCCTGCGCGCGCGTCACCGCGCTCGTGCTGCCGGGCGGCCCGCCCTTCATCATCTGCACGAACGCCGCGTAGTCGCCCGACACCATGCCGTTCGTCACGCCGTTGCTCGCGAGCTTCGGCATTGCGGCGTGGAGGCTGTTCGAGCGGAGCCAGTCGCTGCCGATCACGCTCTCGGCCCAGTCGGGCACGCCATCGCCGTCAGTGTCCGTGTCGTCGGTCGCCACGCGGTAGAAATCCTTGGGCGCGCTCAGGAAGCGGTTGGTGAGCCGCACGCTCAACTGCCCGCCGTCCGCGAGCGGCACGGACGCGTTCGCCACCCAGCTCGTGAGGTTGGGGCTGGTGAAAAGCGACTGCGACTTGAGCAACTGCTGCGTCCACGCCACGAGCGCGTCGTTGGTCTGGCGCGCGAGGCTCACGGCGATGAACGAGCTGCGGTCAAACGGATCGGTGCCCCAGCGCGCCTCGGTCGCGTTCGAGAAGCCGTCGCCGTCCGCGTCGCCGTTGGGCGGGAGGCCGAAGGCGCGGTAGCGGATTTCCCACGCGTCGGGCAGGCCGTTGCCGTCGAGATCGTCGCCGCTCGGCCACGTGACGCCGGTGAACTCCGGCTTGCCCGTGGCGCTGTTGGGGTTCGAGGAGTTGCTGCGCTCCACTCCGTCGGGCACGCCGTCGCCGTCGGTGTCGGGATTGTTCGGGTTCGTGCCGGCGAGAAATTCGTCGCGGTTGACGAGGCCGTCATTGTCGGGATTGCCGGTGGCGTCGGCGGCGGAGAATTTGTTCAGGCCGTTCGCGTCCTCCCACACGTCGGGCATTCCGTCCTTATCGCTGTCCTTGAACGCCGCGAAGTTCGTCAGGTTCGCCAGCGGATTGGTCGAGAAAAACATCCGCACGCCCTGATGGACGATCATGCTCGCGACGTTCGTGTTGCCGTCGTAGTCCGTCCACGTGGCGCTGCCGTCGTGGACGGTCGGCGCGGCGGCACAGTTGGTGTAGGAGCGCGTGACGACGACGGTGTTGCTCGTCTGGTTGCGGATCTCAAACGTGACCGTCCACGAGTTGCTCGACACCGTGCGCCTCGCGAAGAGGTGGAAGCGGAGCCGGTCCGAGATGTCCGCCGGGCCGTAGCCGCTGAAGCCGAGCGCGGACTTCAAATCCGCCGGCGGATCGCCGTAGTCGCTCTCCCAAATACCCCAGGCTGCCTGGCCCGCTTCGCTGAACCCGCCGCCCAGCTCGGAGTGGAACAGATGGGTGAGCGCGCCGTTGTAATGCCGCAACTCCATGCCGAACGTGCGCCAGTCGTAGCTCGCGGAATTCTTCACGGCGAAACTCACGAGCTGATCCTCATCCCAGATGTTCGGCGCGAGCGCGCCCGCGCCGTGGTCCCAGACCAGTTGCACATTCTCCAACTTCCATTCCCAACTGTTCGAGGCCGCGCGGTAGAAGGGCACCCAGCCGGCAAAGTTCGTGACGGACGATTCGTTGAAGGCCGGGTTGCGCCCGAGCCAAAGCTCATCGCGATCATTCACGCCATCGCCGTCGGTGTCGGCAAGGAGCGGGTTGGTGGGAAACGGCGCGTTTAGCTCGTCGTAGTCGGAGATGCCGTCGCCGTCCGTGTCGGCGTGGAGCGGGTTGGTGAGCGCGGCGACCTCGGCGCCATCGCTCAGGCCATCGCCATCCGTATCCGCCTTGCGCGGGTCAGTGCCGCGCTGGAACTCCTGCAAGTTGGACAGACCATCGCCATCGCCATCCACCGCGGCGAGCGCGGGCGAGCCGGGCTGGAGCGCGTGCTTCATTTCCCACCAGTCGGGAAGGCCCGAGCCATCGAAGTCGAGCGTCGCGTCCACGATCTGCACGGCGTGAATGCCGACCGACCAGCCGTCGAGATTGGTCAACGTGAGCGTCGCGTTGCTGCCCGTGACGTTCGTGTAGCGGATGAAATTGCCCCACTGGAAATTCGTCGTGCCCGCGACGATCTCCACGAAGTTCGAGCGCGGCGACGTGGTGTCGGTGCGGAAGAAACGATCGGTGGCGCCGCTGTTGTTCAGGCGCAGCCGGCCCTTCTGCCCGTCGTAGGAGCCGCCGACGTGGACGTAGAGGTCGTAGCTGGCGAACGGAATGTTGCTGAACGTGAGCGTGGCGTTGTTGGTGTAGGCGCGGATGAAACCATCCATCAGCCGCGCGTCGGTCGAGCCGTGGTTGCGACTTGAATCGTTGTCCTCGGCGATCCAGTTGAGTGTGAGGTTGGAGACGATCACGCCGTCGCTGCGGACAATCTGGCCGGCGAGCGGCGTGGCGATGTCCACCTTGCCGCCGGCGGGGCGGTTCCACGTGCGGAGCGCGATGGTGTCGTTCCAGCGCGTCTGCGGGATGACGCCGGTGATCTCGTTCGTGCCGAGCACGCCAGACGGGTCGGACTGCGAGACGAAGTGGATGCCGATGCCGCCCTTGAACACCGTGGGCACGCTCGCCCCGCTGTTGGGATTCGAGCCGAGCCGGCGTTCGAGCGCATCGGACACGCCGTCGCTGTCGGTGTCAACGAGCAGCGGATTGGACGTGGGCGAGCCGTTGACCTCCTGGCCGTCAGTGAGGCCGTCGCCGTCGGTGTCGGCCACGAGGGGGTTGGTGCCGAGCGCGAACTCGACGCCGTCGCTCAAGCCATCGCCATCGGTGTCGGCCTTGCTCGGATCGGTGGAGTTCACGCCGCCATTGTATTCCTGCAATGCCGTGCGCCCATCGCCATCCGCGTCGCTCGCGGCATCGCCGGTGTTCGAGTCGCTCAGGCGATTATCCTCCTCCCACCAGCGCGCCAGGCCGTCGGAGTCGGCATCGGCGAGCGCGTTGGTGAAGGCTTCGAGTTTCACAAAGTCGAACTGCACCCAGTAGTAGATGTTCGCGGCGAACGGCCCGGTGCGGACGATCTCGATGGTGTTCGCGCCGGCGAGCGCGGCGACATTCGTCGCGTTGAAATCCAGCGTGAGGCGTGTGTCACGGTCCACGGTGCGCGTCGCGAGGAGGAAGTTCGTGCCGCCGCCCTTGAAGCGCACCTCGATCGTGTGCGGGCCGAAGCCCTCCCCGTTGGTATTGAACGGCTCACCGAGCCACACGCCGCCCCACACGAGATCGAAGCTCAACCGCAGCCGCGACTGCGCCCCGGCTTGCGCGGCGCTCAGAAAAAAATGGATGCGATTCGTGCGGTCGCCGTCCGTGAGCGCGCGCTCGAAGGCGGAATCCGGCTCGTTGTTCGGCACCGTGAGCGTGCTCAGCAGACCGTTGAAGCCGGCGGGATACGTGCCGGCGAGATAGAAATCATCATCCGCCGTGGGATTGTTCGTGCCGGCGTAAAGCGGATCGCCCGGCAGCCGCGTGACCTGGCCGGGGCGGAGGTCGTTGACGAAGTTTTCCTGTGAGAACTCGCCCGTGGCGTTGTAGCCCGACGCATAGGGATCGCCATCAATGCCGATCTGCCAGACGGTCACGAGACCAGCCTGCGCGCCCGCGACAACGAGCAACAGGATGGCGAGCACTCGCAGTCGCATGGATCGAACGGCGGACGGAATCATAGCTTGCGGACATTTAGCAACTCGAAGGCCACCGGTCGCACGCCGGACATCGCAGCACGGTGCCCTCGGAATTGCAGAACTGAACGCGCGCAGACTCTACCAATTGCTTTCATCGTGGAAATGCGAAAGTGAGCAGCGGCAAGGCGCGTCGGGTGTCGCGCCGGCCCGGCATGGATTAGCCCTCGCAGGCACGCGCGGGCCGGGCTATGGAAACGGCCGGATGCCCGAACAGCCCGAACCGCCACCCCAACCGCTGCCCATCAACGGCGTGCTGGACCTGCACACATTCCGGCCGGAGGACATCGGCGGGCTGGTCCGGGATTATCTGGCCGCATGCCGCGAGCGGGGAATCTTGGAGGTCCGCATCATCCACGGCAAAGGCATCGGCAACCTCCGCCGCAGCGTCCACGCGCTGCTGCCGCGGCTGGCCGACGTGGCATCCTTCGCCGATGCGAGCACCCTGTATGGCGGGCTGGGCGCGACAATCGTCAGGCTGCGGCCGAAGCAGCAACCGTCCTGACAGCGCGTGGAATTCCGCTCGCCACCACGGCGTGTGAAGTTCTATTGTCCGAATCAACTCCATGAGCCTTTTCGGCCTCGACCCGCAGAGTCTTGCCGCGCGCCATGCCGCCGGCGCGCACGTCCCCACGCCCGCCGAGTCCCTGCTGCGCGGCGCGGCCGGCTTCACCCTCGTCAGCCTCGGCGGTTTCGCGCCGTGGATTTTTGCGGGCGGATGGTTCCACCGGCACGGCGGCGACGCGGCGCTTTACCCGACGTGCGCCGCGGCATTCGTCGCGTTGAGCGGATTGTTGCTGCACCGCTTGATCCTTGGCACCGGGACGCTCGGCCGCTGCTACAAGGTGTTCGCGCTCGCGTTCCTTGCCTACGCGGTCGTGTGGTGCGCGGCGTGGTTCGGCGTCCGCGGGCGGGCGGGAGAGTGGGCTGGGTCTGCGCTCGGGTCAGCCGCATTTGCGGGTGTGCTGGCGATGGCCTTCGGATCGCCGCGCGCATTCATTGCCGCCGCCGTTGCGCTTTTCCTCCTGCACTCAGCCGGTTACTTCGCGGGTGGCTGGGCCTATGCCACGCTCGGCGCACGCACCGAGTTGTTTGGCGCGGCACTCGACAGGGCGACCCGCGCGATGCTCGCCCGAACGGCGTGGGGGCTGTTCTACGGTCTTGGCTTCGGCGCGGGCATCGGGCTGGCTTTCCACTCCTGCCAGGCACCCGCGCGGGAACTGATCCGCCTGCGCGACGCGGCAGCCACGTCGCCCAATCCATGAAATCCGCATTGCCGCTCGTCGCCACGCTGCTCGCGCTCGCGCTCCCGTCCGCCGCCGCCACGCCCGACTTGATTCTCCATCACGGCAAGATCGTGACCGTGGACGGCGCATTCTCCATCCGCGAAGCCATCGCAACGCAGGGCGGCCGGATCGTCGCCGTGGGCTCCAACGCCGACGTGCTCAAGCTCAAAGGCCCGGAGAGCCAACTCGTCGATCTCGGGGGCAAAACCGTGGTGCCCGGATTGATTGATTCGCATACACATCCCACCGGAGCGAGCAACACCGAGTTCGACCACGAGATTCCGGCGATGGAAACGATTGCCGACGTGCTCGCCTACATCCGTGGCCGGGTGGCAAGAGTGAAACCCGGCGATTGGATCAACCTTGACCAGGTCTTCATCACGCGGCTCAGGGAGTCCCGCTACCCTACGCTTGCGGAACTGGATGCCGCCGCGCCACAAAACCCCGTGCTCTACCGCACCGGGCCGGACGCCATGTGCAATTCGCTCGCGCTGAAGCTGAGTGGCATTGATCGCAATTTCAAGATCACCGACGGCTCAGGTGGCTTCGTGGAACTGGACCCGAAAACCGGCGAGCCGACCGGCGTGCTCCGCAATGCGACCCGCTTCGTGAAGTCGAAGAGCTCAACGAAGTCGCCCAATGACGAACAGCGCCTCGCGCGCCTGAAGGAGCTTTTTCGTGACTACAACGCCATCGGCATTACTGCCATCTGCGACCGCAACTGCAGCGCCGGTGCGCTCGAACAATACCGGAAGCTTCGCGACGCCAAGGAACTGACCGTGCGCGTCAGCGCCAGCTACGGCGTGAGCTACCTCGCGGCGACCACCAAGATTCAGGAACAGATTAGTGACGTGGCCAAGAATCCACTGTTCACCGCGCGCGATCCGTGGTTGCGCATCATCGGCATCAAGATGTTCCTCGACGGCGGGATGCTCACCGGCAGCGCCTACATGCGCGAGCCGTGGGGAGTCAGCGCGATGTATGGCATCAGCGATCCGGCGTATCGCGGCGTGCTGTTCATCCCGAAGGAAAAACTCCTCCCGATCGTCCGCACCGCGGTCGAGAATGGGCTTCAATTCACCGCACACTCCGTCGGCGACGGGGCGGTGACGGCGCTCGTGGATGTTTATGAGGAGATCAACCGCACCCTGCCCGTCGCGCCAACGCGGCCGAACATCACGCATTGCAACTTCATGACGCCCGAAGCCATCGCGAAGATGGCGAAACTTGGCGTCGGCTGCGACATCCAGCCCGCGTGGCTCTACCTCGATTCGCGCACGCTCCACAAACAATTCGGCGAGGCGCGCACGCGCTGGTTTCAGCCGCTCAAGAGCCTGTTCGCCGTCGGCGTCACCACGGGTGGCGGTTCCGACCACATGCAGAAGATCGGCCCCAATCGCAGTGTGAATCCCTACAATCCCTTCCTCGGCATCGCCACCGCCGTGACGCGCCGCGCGAAATGGTTCGAGGGCCGCATGCATCCCGAGGAGGCGATCACGCGCGAGCAGGCCCTGCGCTTCTACACCCTCAACAACGCCCGCCTGCTTTTCCTCGAAAACGAAGTCGGCTCGCTCGAACCCGGCAAACGCGCCGACCTCGTCATCCTCGACCGCGACCTCCTCACCTGCCCGGAGGACGAGATCGCCGGCATCAGACCGGTGGCGACGTATGTGGAAGGCAAACAGGTGTTCGGGCGAAGGTGAAAGCATATCCGCTGTCCCTCTGACCATTGATGGAACCATCGGAGCCAATTCTATCCGTCGCTTTCTTCCCCACGCTCGCTGGCAACGAGCCGGTGCGCGAGTGGTTGAAATCGTTGCCGCGCGCAGAACGCCGGATCATTGGCGAAGACATCAAGACCGTGCAATTCGGCTGACCGCTCGGGATGCCACTCGTCCGAAAACTCGACCCGGGCCTGTGGGAAGTTCGCTCGCGCCTGCCTGATCGGATTGCCCGCGTCATCTTCACCTCCGGTAAAGGCCGGATGGTTCTGCTTCACGGTTTCATCAAGAAATCGCAAAAGACCCCGCGGGAAGAATTGGAACTGGCGAAGACACGCCTCCGTCTGCTAGGATGAACGCATGAAGAGCGAGCACATGGGTTCCGGGTTCGACGCCTTCCTCAAGCAGGACGGGCTGCTGGCGGAATGCGAAGCCGGCGCGCTCAAGCGCGTGGTGGCATGGCAGCTTGAACGCGAGATGAAGCGCCGCCGCATCTCGCGCACCAAACTGGCCAGCCGCATGAAGACCAGCCCGGCCAAGCTCGACAAACTGTTCGCGCCCGACCAGTCCTCCGTCACCCTCCAGCTTCTGGAACAAGTCGCCCTGGCGCTGGGCCGCAAGCTCAAGATTGAACTGGCGTAAACCACGGCACCAAGAGCTTGGCGGATGTGCTCGACCGCGATCTGCTCACCTGCCCGGAGGACGAAATCGCCACCATCAAACCGGTGGCGACGTATGTGGGGGGAAGACAGTATTCACGTACAAGTGAAGCAACCCATCATAAAGAACTGCAGGTTGTCGGACGAAGGCTTCAAACGCCCGTGGCCGCCGCTCATCAAGATGGATGAAGCGGTGAAGGCGAAGGTGGAAAAACTTTTCAATCCGGAGCAGCCGACGTGAGGAGGCTCAAACTGAAAGGGCTGAAAGCCTGAAAGGAAATAGCCCAGGGCCAACGCAGCAAATTCAATTTTTCTCCAGCACGGCTCGAAGGGTCAGTTCAGAGCCTTCGGAAACTTTGATTTCCTTTTTGTAGTCCTTGAATCCCGCTTTCTTGACCTCAATCACGTGTGCGCCCTCAGCGAGTTTCAGCTTCGCAGGTGTGTTGCCGACAAAAGCCCCATCAGAGAATATATCTAGCAACTGGTCATCTGCTGCGATGGTCACGAAACCGAACTTGCTGCTGCTCTGGGTCGCCGTACGACTGCCAGCACTCGGTTGGCCTCCCTCACCCACGAACCTGCCGTCTTGCCAAACCCCTCGCTCAATCCGCCCGTCGGTACGGATCGCACTGACTTCTCCAGACGGCTTGTCCATAACGAACTTCGCGTCATACTTTTCGCCACTGGCTGTGCGCATTTGGCCGTTTCCGTGGCGATTGTCCTCCCACCATCTTCCGATTTACTCGCTACCATCGGAGTACTTCATTGTTCCCGTGCCGTGCCGCCTGCCACCTTCAAACTCGCCGATGTAGCTTTGTCCGTCTGCCCAAGTCAATCGCCCCCGTCCCTCAAAAACTTCGTATGCAAACTCGCCCTCGTACGTTCTCCCGTCTGGGTAAGATGCTGTGCCGCTTGCGAATTTGTCGTCTCGCCATTGTCCATCCAGCCGCGTTCCATCCGTTGATGTTTGCGTTCCTCGCCCGTCCCTTTT
>Ga0247727_10015003_pt1 | contig 12782 bp, 13 predicted proteins | sample WisWelCaveWW1625_FD_202498 | JGI IMG/M metagenome (GOLD analysis project Ga0247727, IMG submission 202498) | Biofilm microbial communities from Wishing Well Cave, Virginia, United States - WW16-25 | ecosystem: Environmental > Aquatic > Deep subsurface > Groundwater > Cave microbial mat | place...
CTTTGTCTGCTGGCAGTTCTAGGGTCATCTGCGTAGAACCTACCAGATCAACATAAAGTACGATCATGTTTAGTCTTGATGAAACGTGTTCTCGCAAAAACTTGTCAGATTCGTCTAGGGAATAATCATACTGATGACCTTTCTTAAGTGCACTCCAGACCCTCGTTTGGACTTCTTTAATCAAGGTCTCTGTATCTAGAACCTTAGATCGCTTGGCTCCTAGCATCATGTCAACTATGTCAGTTGCAATCGGTTCAGGCGTGTCAGGTGGTGGGTTTTCACTCATAGTATTATCCACTTAGGCAAACCTATATTCATTCTAGGGGGAAATTTACCCCACAAACAGGGCATTGCCCACGGTCACCTTTGTATTTCTTGTCAAAATATTGGGTTATTTCCACTTTACAATTCCAACAAATTATCTTCTTAATTTTAACTTTCGGCATACCATGTATTCTCTTCACAAATTAATTATTAAAGTACACATCAAATTTATGTAGCAAAACAAAGAAAGAATCGTGCAAATCCCTTCAAAGTCATCAGATCCGTTTATTAAATCTATGACTGAAAAAAGTGAGAAGGTGCGATCCATTTTTCAAGAAAAGATCGCCAGTATTACAAAAAGTATTCCAGTTAAGCTTATGCTTGGAGATAGTACAGTTGTTGAACAGAATACCTTTGATCCAAAAAATGTAGAGACGTTTTATCAGAATGTTCTAAAAAAGATCCCTGACTGGAAAACTCAGGGGATATCTGTTTCAAATGATAAAGATTTACGGCGAATTTTTATCAAGTTTGAAATATCGGAAGGAAATTATCTTCTTTCTTGTCATATGTCATTACAATATCATGCGTTATTATACTACAAAGTAGATCACCGTGTTGTAGAAATTCAAAAAGAGCTTGCAGACATACTTGAAAAAACCAACACTCTCCAATCTGAGATTGCGCCAAAAGTTGACCTAGCAATCCAAGAAAAACTAAAAGAAATTGGATATGAAAACGTGGATAACCAAAAGCTTTTTGAAATCTTTTTTCAAAACGAGCCATTTACTAAGGGAATTATCGAAAAAGTGCATTCTAGTTCAGATAAAAACTTTGAACAATATACAAAAAAACAGTCAGAGTTGTTCAAAGAGCTTGATAACATGTTATTTGTGGTATATCATACAACATCAGTCATGATTGATGAAATGCGGCTGATTGCTGGAGAAGAAGGATGTTTGTGTAATTTTGATTTGGAGCACATGAAAAATCAAACAAAAGAAGGTAATTTTGATCCAATAAGAATTCCAGCAAAAGTAAAAGATGGTTTGCTAAACAGAATGGACCAAACCATTAATGCATTGCAAAATTAAAATTGTTTGTCAAGGGGCCTAACGGAAACTGAGGCGAGGATGTCATTACAGAAGGGGAGTTGACATCTAATGACCCCTTGACCCTTAGATCTGTTAGATCGCCTGTGTGGTATTTTAGGTTTTTCTAAAATGATGAAAAACATCGTAACAAAATAACCAGTTTGTACATTTTTTCTGGTCATTTACAGTTTAGTGCTAAAAATATAGATTATTAATCGAATTTAGGATTTGGCAAGAAATCAAATATATTGTAAAGGTCCTGAACAATTTTGTTGAATCTATCTTTTGATGACATAGTTGCATCACAATCAATTCAAGGAAACGTAATACGCAAAACGCCTATGGAGCTTTCTGCGACATTTAGCCAGATGACTGACTCAAAGATTTATCTAAAATCAGAGTGTCTACAAAAGACTGGTTCGTTTAAAGTTAGGGGGGCATATGCAAAGATCCATTCTTTATCAAAAGAAGAAAAGAAAAAAGGTGTTATTGCAGCTTCTGCAGGAAACCATGCACAAGGTGTTGCGTTTGCATCCGCACTTGAAAACATCCCATGTACAATTGTAATGCCAATAAATGCATCTCCTGCTAAGGTTGCTGCAACAAAAGCATATGGCGCAAATGTAGTGCTTGATGGAACAATCTATGATGAGTCATGGTCAAAAGCATTGGAGATAGCTGACAAAACTGGTGGACAAATAATCCACGCATTTGATGATCAAAAAGTAATAGCTGCGCAAGGAGTAATCGGATTAGAAATCATGCAGGATTTGCCTGACGTAGATGAGATTTATCTGCCAGTTGGTGGAGGAGGACTAGCTGCTGGGGTATTACGAGCTGTAAAGACCAAAAAGCCAAACGTAAAGATAATAGGTGTACAATCAAGTGCTTTTCCTGCAATGAAAAATTCTCTTGACTCTGGCACACTTCAATCTGTTGAAGGTAGACAAACAATTGCAGACGGCATATCGGTCAAAAAACCAGGCGAATTCACATTTAAGATAATAAACGAATTGATAGATGATATTGTTCTAGTAGATGACTCACAAATAGTCAAAGCGATGTTTCTTCTTATGGAAAGAACAAAGATGGTTGTTGAACCAGCAGGGGCAGTAAGCTTGGCATACTTGCTTGACAAAAAGCCAGCAAAGGGAAAGAAAGTTGTCACGATACTTTCAGGAGGAAATGTGGACATGTATCTACTTGGACAGATAGTCGCAAAAGGTCTGACAGAGATGGGAAGGATGGTAAAGATCTTTGTGTTGTTAACAGACAAGCCTGGAGCACTTAAGGAGGTAGTAGATCAGATATCATCACTAAGCGTTAACATTGTTGAAGTTGTACATGACAGGTTAAGCTCAAGTATTCCAGCAGGAACCGCTGGAGTAACTTTAAGCCTAGAAACAGAAGACCAAAAACATGCTGAAAAACTGATAAGTTATTTGAAGGAAAGAAATATTCAGTTTAAGATAATGACCTAGCTGTTGTAAACGTACCTGCGTTCTCCCCTACTTTCTGGTGCATTTTCAACATCTACAAGCACGAATTCTTTTTTGCTTTCCAGAAAGTTTTCTTTTGGCCCACGTTTATTTTCGTGAATCTCTTCATATTCTTCAAGCGAGAGCTTTACTCTATTTCCAATTTCGGATTCTAGATTCATATCTCTTACAATTTCTTTGTACGCTGGTTTAATTACGCCACTAAATACCATCGCACTACTTCCACTTCCATAAGAACCAAATCCAAACCTTTTTCCTTCAAGATCAGTTCCCTTTTGGAACTCAAACTCTAGAGTACTCCTAAATCCAAGATAAAGCGATGCCGTGTAAAGGTTTCCAATCATTTGAGAGGCAATAAGTGAGCTTGCTAGCTTTGAGTCATATGCTTCTTGAAATTCATCAGTCTTTGTAAATTTCTTCGTAAACTCATGATCCTTTGTCATAAATTCAGAATCTGCTAGAACTGATTCGATTGTTCCGCGTGGATCTTTTGAGACAGGTTCTTCCATTCCTATCTTTTCAATTATTTTTTTCCAACGTGGGAGTTTACGCCATTCATGTCTTAGAAGATAGGCCATGGCTTTTTTTCCCATATTGCTGTATGGCAAATGCATGTTAAGAAAGTCAATATAGTCCAAAATTGTCTCACCAGCTTTTAGTTTTATTAAACCGCTGGAAAGTGCTTTTTCTTTATACAGCATTAAAGCCTTCTTTACTTGAAGTAGATAAAGCAGATTAGAATACTGACCATGTACGATTGGTGTTTCTTTTCCAAAGGGTCTATAGAAATCATATTCATTTTTGATTGAAGTAGCCGTAACTTTTGGATCAAACTCTAAAAGACGGGGTTTGTCATTAACAAGCATTGCGACAGCACCAGCACCTTGGGTGTACTCCCCACTTGAACCAAGATCATACTTTGCTATATCGGAAACAACCACGATGGCAGATTTACCTTCTGCTTCGCCGGCCCTTATCCAGTTAGAATTGTCATACAATGCATAAGAGCCACTCACACAAGCAAATTTACATTCTATCCCGCCACAGTGTCCAAAAGAATCATCTCCGTAAACCTGTTCTAGCATTCCTATTACGTAAGAATTCATTGCCTTTGATTCATCAAGTGACGATTCAGTGGCTACATATAGACGCCCCACCTCATTTGGAGCTAGGTCGTTTTTTTGCATTATTTTTAGACAAGCATTTGCAGCCATGCATGCAGGGTCCTGATTTGTATCTACCATGGCCATTTGTGAGATTCCGAGCCCACGTTGGAGCTTGTCGGGGTCCATTCCCCTTGCTTTTGCGAAATCTCGCGCATCTAAGAATAGCCTTGGAATGTAGATGGCAATATCGTCTATTCCTACGGTCAACAGCTACCACCTTCTAGATTACAAATATAAGCATTTTGGGGTAAATTTGATGCCAACAAATCATAGCTTTTATTCACTTTGTGGGATCGCTATAGTCAATTATTTTGCTTTTTCAAGTTGTGAGTTAAAAATTTCTTCAAAAACCTCATATGGCTGCGCACCGCTTATCTTAGTTATAGAATTATCAGGACCTATAATGAAGAAGCCGGGGGTTCCAGTCAAACCTAGGGTTTTGGCATCAGAATAGCTTGCTTTTATAACAGATACATACCGGGCATCAGACATGCAAGACTTGAAACCTTCCTCATCTAATCCTAGCTGTTTTGCAAATACACTAATATTTGAAGAAGAAGCCCATCCGTTGTTTTCACCTGTCCAGTTGTTGTACAAAGTGTCATGAAATTCCCAAAACTTTCCTACTTCCTGTGCACAATGTGCAGCATGTGCCGCATTTATAGAGTCTTGACCTATAATTGTAAAATCTTTGAAGATCATCTTTACTTTTCCAGTTTCAACATAATTTTTTACAATGTCAGGTTCTGCAGTGTGGAAAAACCGATTGCAATAAAAGCACTGATAATCCCCAAATTCTACCAAAGTGATAGGAGCATCATCTGAACCAAGAACTGGAGATGCGTTTGCTGTAAAAAGAGACGTTGCATATGCATCACTTTGGCTTTTTTCTGGCGCTTCTTGAATTTGTTGAGATATGTCATTGAGATCTTGTGTTTTGGTAGGCTGTTTAAAATCAATGAAATCAGTTCCAAAGATAACGGTGGCACTAAAAATGGAAACTGTTGCAATTGCAGCACCAATTACAAGTGAAGGGCCATGAGTATTCAATGGCATCACCAAGTTTTAGTGATATTTAGTTCTTATCATGAGTATCTAAATAAGAGGTATAATAACCAAAAAAATTATGAAAAGGGTTTTTGTTAACGGCTATGGATCAATAGGCAGTAGAATATCTCAATTTATCGCAGGAGATTCAGATATTGAAGTAGTAGGTGTTGGCAAGTATTCGCCCGATGAGAAAGTCAACGATGTTATTTCAAGGGGATTTAGAGTCTATGTTCCTAAAAATAAGACGGAGCAATTTAAAAATTTCAAGATATCTGGCACCATAGACGATGCTTTACAAAAATGTGATTTAGTAATAGATGCGGCTCCAGGCGGCCAAGGTTACACCAATAAAAAAAATTTCTATGAACCAAAAAACCTAAGTGCAATTTTCCAAGGGGGAGAAACCATAATTGGCAACAAGTCAGTTGCGGATCTTATCTTTAACTCTAGAGTCAACTACAAGGATGCGTTTGATAAAAAATATGTCATGCAAGGAAGCTGCAACGTAACTGGCATGGGAAGAATTTTACAACCACTTAAAGAAAAATATGGTGCTAGAATAAAGCGATTCGACGCAACCTTACTTCGTCGCTGGGCAGACTTGGAAGATTCTAAAATAGAAGTAAAAGATTCCATAGAGTGGACTAGAAAACCACATCACAGTGATGATGTTAAAAGCTATATGGGAAAAGATACTCCGTTATACATACAAGTATTCAAGGTGCCAACAAGACAAATGCATGTTCATTTGATGGATGTTAGATTTATTGATACGGCACCAAAACCATCAGAAATTTTAGAGCTTTTTAAAAATGAATATGGCGTTGCTATTTTGTATACAGCTAAAGGAACAAAGGATATTCGTGACTTTGCAGAATCTACAAAATTCAGTTTCAAGGATACAAACATGATTCACATACATGCGGATTTATTAGAGGTCCATGATGATGTAGTAAAAATTACCTATTCTGATGATCAAACAGGAATAGTAGTGCCCGAAAATCATCTTTTAATGCAAGCTATGCTTTTTAAACGAAACCATGATGATGCGTTCAAACACACTGAAGAACTATTTCATATGGAAGAGAAAAAAAAACTACTAGAGGCACACTTTGCACCACGGTAACTGCACATGATTTAAAACTAGGTAATGTGAATTTCTTGATTGATAAGATTCTACATTGAGTTATGCAGATAAACGCGGTAAAGCCTATGATGCTGCCGCGCTTCTTAGCAAGGGACAACATGCGGCTAGGCAATCAGTAATAACACTTGCAGCCATAGGAATAGCTGAACTTTTAGTATCAACGTTTACTGGCAGTATCACTCTGACTGCTGATGGCATAGATTCTTTGGCTGATGCCATGATTTCATTTATTGTATGGTTTGGAATCTTGATGGCGAAAAAACCAAGAAGTACCTTGTTTCATTTTGGCTATCGAAAAGTTGAGGTTTTAGCAGCGTTTATTGCAGCAATAATAATTACTATTCTAGGCGCATTTATCGCATACCATGCATTTGAAGCACTGTACGAACCTAGAACCATATTATACCCTGAAATAACTATGATGATACTGGTCGCTGCAGGAAGTATTTCTTTGCATAGAGCTTTTAAAATCAGAAAAGTAGCTTTAGAATCTAATCTAATATCGCTAAAGCTTGATGCAAAGAATTCAATTAAAGATGGGACTTCATCGTTTATTGGATTTACCAGTGTACTTGTTGCTACCTATCTAGGCTTTACATTTATGGATGCAATCGGCGGTATGATTATAGCTGGATACATTTTCTTTATGGCATATGCAGCAATTAAAGAATCAGCATTAGTACTTGTAGATGCAATTCAGAATCCACAGATGGCAGAAAACATAAAAAACATTATTGACAATAAATTCAAAATAAAAACTGGCGGTATTTTTCTAAGACCAGCTGGTCATGAGTTTAATGCAGAAATACACATAATTCTTCCCAATGAGACAAGGCTTGATGTAACAAGTAAACTTGTTAAGGAGATATCTGATACAATTAAACATGATCTTCAATTAGATCATGTAGTTATAGTACCAGAGCCAGAACAGCCCGTAAATTAGTTAATTATGTTTTAGGCGGATTTGCAAACTTATTCTGAGGGTTTTTGTGATAATCAACTGGAATGCTAGAATCTTTTTGCCTTCCAGTGAGAATTCCTATTACAACATCATCTTTTTTTATTATTCCCTCTACAATCAATTTTTTTATACCTGCTGGGACTGCACCTGATGCCATCTCACAATCAAACCCATTTAGACCAACCAGTGCCATTCCATCCATCATTTCTTGATCAGAGACTTGAGTGACAACACCGTTTGTAAATTCTAGTGATCTTAATCCTTTTAGAATATTCGCCGGTTTTGCAATTTGAATCGCTGTAGCCTTGGTTTTTGGCCTGATTCCATTTCTGTCCATATATGAATAGTACTTTTTTATGAGATCTGTATCTGGTTTGCCTTTGTTCCAGCGTAACTTAGTTTCCTCAAATTTTCCATTGTAAAGAGTATACAAAGTATTTGCACCTTCAGAGTTTACTACTGCTAAACGCGGAATTTTCTTGATCCACCCCCATTCGTATAATTCCATCAAGCTCTTGCCACAGCTCGAGGTATTACCAAGTGCACCGCCTGGATAAACAATCCAATCTGGTGTATTCCAATCCAGTTGTTCTAATGCTCTAAAAATGATGGTCTTCTGTCCCTCAATTCTAAATGGGTTTATTGAGTTGACAGTATATCCACCAACTTCACTCGCTTTTTTCAAAGAAGTAGCAAGCGCGTCATCAAAATTTCCTTTTATTTCTATTACTTGGGCTCCAAACTGAAAAGCCTGACTTAGTTTACCAGGTGCAATTTCTCCAGCAGGAATATAAACATCACATTCTATGTTCTCGTTTGCAGCATACATTGCTGCTGATGCTGAGGTATTTCCTGTAGACGCACAAATTATTTTTTTTATATTAACAAGCTTTGCATGTGTAACAGCCGTAGACATACCATTATCCTTAAACGAACCACTGGGGTTGTATCCTTCGGGTTGAAGCCACAGGTTTTCATGCTCTAATCCAACAAAATCCGCTACCTTTGACATATGATATGGCTTTGATAATCTACCTTCTGCACCATCCAACGACACAAGATATTTTGAGCACTGTTCAACGCTTTCAGTATCTATTTGACAGAAATTTAGCAGTTCCCTGAACCTCCATACCCCACTTTCGTTAAAGATATTGCCCGCAGGATTTCTTCTGTTATAAAACAGGTCTTTGAGAGAAGGAGATGGTACTACTTTGTATTTTACATCAAGAAGATGGCCACGATCACACTCTATTCTAATTTCAGAAATGGGGTATTCTAAACCACATGTTGGATCTATACATTTTTGAAAAGCTGTATACTGCATCACTTGGATGATGCAGTTAATACTTATTTAAATCTAAATTTGAATTTAGATTTAACTAAAATGCTTTTCATAATACAATAAATCAGATGTTTGTTCTAATCTAGAACACCCGATCTGATATATTTATTCATACTGTACCATGTTTCATGTCAAACGTAACCGAAGAAAACAATTTGTTAGGAATGGATTTTAGTAAAAAAATAAACACTGATAATATTAACACTCAGACTCATAGTGATATTTCAAAGGCATTTGAAAAAATTGAAACGATAAATGAAGAACATGTAGCTAAGATGGTTGATGAATTATCCTACATAACAGAAGAAACCATTCATAAAATTGAAAGGATGAATGAAGAAAGAGAAGATAAGATAGCCAAGTCAATATCCAATATGGCTGAAACAGCAATAAAGAAAATCCAGCAAATGAATGAAGAAAGAGAAGTTAACAGAGCTTCTACGATGTGGGAAGAAAAATTAGTAGAAGAATGGAAAAAACTCTACTAGATGTGTAGATCCTGATATCGTAAATACAAAAAACTAGTTAGAAAATAGTTACTTTTTTGAGCCAGAACGCATATGGAAATTAATACAACATTTACATTCTTTTGCAATACAGTCGCTTTCAGAAACATGGCCACAAATACCACACTCACAATGAGGCTGCATGTATATTAATATCATTTTAAGAGATATAATTTATGGGCAAGTATTTTTCTGATTTCTAACTCAATAATTGTTACTTTTTTGATTTTTTTGTTTTAGAACTCTTAGTGGAAGATTTATGGGTTTTCTTACTGTCTTCTGCAGATTTACTTTTTGCTTCATCTGTTTCTTTTGCTTTCTCCTCAACAACTTTCATTATGGCTTGTATAACCCCATCCAAATCACTATCTGATACCATCGGTTCTACAGCGGTAGCAAGTTGAGTAATTGTGTTTGATATAGCAGAGCTTACTTCCTCAAAACTTTCAGGATCTTCATATGCTGCATTATAGAGCGCCTTTAGCCGTCCTGTATCCATCATTAATTGATCAGTCAGGAGTAATCGAAATTTTTTCCCGTTTACCATGATCTCTTGACTTATCATGTTTGCACTTTCAAACCTACTTTCATAAAGGTTTCTCTATACAAACTACTAATAATAGATCATTTCTGATTAAATTGAATTGGCAAGAAAGATTGCAAATGATGCACAAAAATACTTTGTAACAGGTGTTAGCATGATAACTTCGACTGGTCCACTAGGACATAACGTGATGGCAGCTGAATGGACCATGCAGATTTCATATGCCCCGCTGCTTATAGCGGTCTTTATTCATCAAAGTGCGGCCACATTCAAAAACATCAAAAAAACAAAAGAGTTTGGTGTGAATGTTGCAACGGACGAACAAACATCACTTGTTAACATCGCTGGAGGATATTCTAGGACTGAAATTGATAAGCTAAAAGTTAGAAATCATTTCAAGCTTTTGAAATCTAGATACATAAAAGCTTCAATGATTTCAGGTTGCATTATAAATGCAGAATGCAGGTTAATTGCAATAAAAAAATTAGGTGATCATACCATGATGGTAGGCAAAGTTATTTCTATCAAATATAATAAAACAAAAAAACCATTAGTATATCACATAGGCAAATATCACAGAATTGGTTCTGTTATAGAACCATTTAGACAAGTTATCAAAGTGAACAAAATGACATTTGAATGGTTTTTTGCTCAGGCAAAAGGTAAATTTGTGTTAAAGTGTGTTGGTGCATTAATCAAATCTGACAAGAAAATTCTGATATCTGGTTATACAAAAAATAGCAGTTCATATTCTACTATTCCATATATTGTTCCAAAAAGGGGTACTGATCATACAAAAGAGTTACAAGCGCATTTAAAAAGAATAAAACTTAAAGTTACTTTAACGCATGTCCCAATCATAAAAAGAATCATTTTACAAAACAAAAAAAAGATTCAAAGAATTAACTTTGTTTTATTTGAAGGCAAACTAAAATCTCAGTTGTCAAATCAAAATGAGTGGAAATCTGTAAGTTCAGATCCCTTACTTCGTGAAATTGCTACTTAGATCACTATGTAATCTAATGCAATAGCATCACTAATCAAAAGACAATGCCTTGAGCTTAAGACGTATCCATTTTTTATATCTGAAGTTTGAACCCATCTGTTTGTTGAACTATAATGTCTTTTTTCTTTCATCTCTTTTTCAATCTCCTTTAGATCAAATTCTGCTTCCTCAACTTGTTGAGTTTTGAGGTGTTTGATGGTAACAAGAATTTTTTTGACTTTAACTCTAACTCCGAATTTCCAGTTATGATCCGAAATGTCATCTTCAACCTCAAGTAATTTTATCTTAATTTCTTTTGTTCCAGACACATCATGACTTAGAAGACTTCGTTCATCAACAAAATTTTCAAAACTCATAATAATAAATCATGTATAGTCATTAAATAAGGATTCGATATTTTATAACATTTGATGTTTTGACTTGAAAGGCATTTCATAGCTTTCCAGCTCAAGTTTTTGTCTATTGCCATTAACTAATGCATATACACGTCCTTCGTAGGTGCATACACAATCAGATATCTCGCTTGATTCATCCCATGCCTTGTAAAACTCTCGCAGTTGTCTTGGTTCGTATTTGCCATTGCCTATTCTCTTTTTTGAAAGAAATTTGAAGGCAAGTATCATCTTTCTTGTCTTGTATAACTCAAACGTGTTTATCCACTTTAGGCAACGAATTATCTGATCCGAAGGAACATGAAGTGTTGTTCCAGTACCAGATTTTGCTTCAATTGTAAAAATGGTATTTGCATTTGTGCTTACCACCAGAATGTCAGGTAATGCTACACTGGGAGATCCGAGTCTAAATGCCTTCCAACCATCTAACGCATTAAATCGTTTTACCAGCGTATCTTCCCAATTGTAACCACGTTGCCTTCGAGTTCGAGCAATTCTCTTGTTAGTATTAATAGAAAATTGATCATTTTGATTTTTTGTTTTAGATTTTATCAATTTTGGTATATTGTTTACAGGCTTGACTATTACTACATTTTTGCGCTGAACATTACTTTTAATAGGCATACCATATCTCAATTCTCATCATATAGAATTCTAGGTAATTGTATTAACACCAACTAAAACCAAAATGTAACAATCTAGTGAATTCTAGGATATATCTTATAAAGAACTATTTCAACTGAAAAACAAACCTTTCTGTCTTATCATAATCACATTTTGCAAGTATCAACTCTTGTCCGATTGAAATCTCTTCAGATTTTGTTTCCAGCGATCCCATAACTCTAATTGTACCTTCAAACTCTGCTATACAAAATACGGTGTCGTCTTTTTTTGAAAATTCTACAAGTGTTGCTATCGTAGATACTTGTCTCCATCGTACTTTGGTAAAACAATTGCTACAAAAATCGCTTGGGGGCCATACGAGCTTATTGCATTTTATACACTCACTACAGACAAATTTGCCATTTTTTAACTCATTTTCAAACATGGTCATGATTGCAATATTAACACAGTAGATGATGTTGCCGCAGCTGACATGTTTTGAACAAGTCCTACTTTTGCGCCCTCAATCTGCCTTTTTTCAGCCTTTCCCTGAAGCTGTTGACAAATCTCTGTAATCTGTGCTATTCCAGTGGCACCAAGAGGATGCCCTGAGCCTATAAGACCTCCTCTAGGATTTATTTTCCTGTCTTGTGTCTCATAACAAATTCTTGCATAACGACTTGCCTCTCCTTTTTTAGCAAATCCAAGATCTTCTAATTCTATTATTTCACATATTGTAAACGCATCGTGTATTTCTGCAACATCAACATCGCTTGCTTGCATCTTAGACATTTTGTATGCGTCTGTTGCTGCATGTGTCGTTGATTGCATAGTAGTAAGATCAGTATTTTTTGTAAACCCTGCTGAGATAGTTTTTTGACCTATGCCAGTAATCCAAACAGGACAATCAGTATATTTTTTTGCTGTCTCTTCTGAAGCAAGCAATATTGCAGCAGAGCCACTGCATGGTAAAGAACAATCCAAAAGCCTAATCTCTTCTGTTAAATTTTTTGATTGCATTATTTCATCAACAGAATACTCTTTTTCAAAATATGCATATGGGTTTGCAGTTGCATTCTTGTGATTTTTTGCAGAAACAATGGCAAGATCTTCTTTTGTGGTTCCGTATTTTCTCATATGTGCTTTTGTGAACATGGATGACCAGTATATGGGATGTTTGTATTGACCACGCGATCTATCCCATTCTA
>Ga0247727_10015004_pt1 | contig 12781 bp, 11 predicted proteins | sample WisWelCaveWW1625_FD_202498 | JGI IMG/M metagenome (GOLD analysis project Ga0247727, IMG submission 202498) | Biofilm microbial communities from Wishing Well Cave, Virginia, United States - WW16-25 | ecosystem: Environmental > Aquatic > Deep subsurface > Groundwater > Cave microbial mat | place...
CGTCGCGCGGACTTGACCTCGGGTCCGGTCAGCACGAGCCCGGCCTCGATCCGCCGCAGGAGAAGATACTCGTGCCCGGCAGCGCGGTTCGTCGCCAGGACCGAATCGGCCTCGTCCTTCGCGCGTCCCACGGCCAATCACTCGGCTCCTCGGAAGCGGCGAGTATAGCAGCGCGTCAGCGCGACTCGCGGGCCACCGCTCCGAGCTCGACGAGCGCACGAAAAAGCGCCGCACGGCCGATCCCGAGCTCCCGTGCCGCACGGCGTAGCGCGAGGCGACGGTCGTCATCGCACGCCGCGAGCGCATCGTTCCAGGCCTCACAGAGGCGCCGCGCGTCCGGTTCGGCGATCCCCCCCGTCCCCTCCGGTGCGCCGGCGAGGGCGAGCGTGATCTCGCCGCGTGGTTGACCCGCGAGCGCGAGGGCGATCTCGGACGCCGTCCCCCGGAGTACGGTCTCGTGCACCTTCGTCAGCTCGCGCGCCAGCACTATGGCTCGCGGGCCGAAGACCTCGTCGAGATCGCGAAGCGTGGCGCGGATCCGGTGCGGAGCCTCGAACACCACGATCGTTCGCCGCTCTCGGGCGAGATCGCGCAGCCGCTTCCGGCGCTCCGCCGCGCGTGCCGGCAGGAACCCGTCGAACACGAACCGATCGGCGGAAAACCCGCAGATCGACAGGACCGCGGTCACCGCGGACGGGCCCGGGATCGGCACGACGCTTGCACCCGCGTCGAGCGCGGAGCGCACCACCGCAGCGCCGGGGTCCGACACCACGGGTGTGCCGCCGTCGGTCACGAGCGCCAGGCACTCGCCGTTCCCGAGCCATCCCACGATCTCCGGCAGCCGCGCGCGCTCGTTGAACTTGTGGCACGAGACGAGCGGTTTGTCGATCCCGTTCCGCGCGAGGAGTTTCCGTGTTCGGCGTGTGTCCTCGCACACGATTCGACTTGCCTCGAGCAGAGCGGTCCGGGCGCGGTTCGACAGGTCTTCGAGGTTACCGAGCGGAGTCGCCACGACCAGGAGCCGGCCGGCGGTGGGGTCCGTCAAGGGGCGCCGTCGCGGGGGTAGCGAAAATCGCGACCCAGCGTCCGGCTGGACACCTTGGCGACGATCGGCGGGACGCGTTTGAACTGCATGGAGGCGACGCGCTGTCGCACGCCGTCGACGAGGTCCGGGGCGAAGCCCGCGGCGAGGGCCGCGTCGCGGCTCGCCCGGGCGTCGACGAGGAGCCACAGAAGGCGGTCGACCTCGTCGTAGCGTACGCCGAGGTCTTCCTCGTCGGTCTGGCCCGGCCAGAGATCGGCGGAAGGAGCTTTGTGCCGGATCGCCTCCGGGACCCCGAGGTGCTCGGCGAGCTGTCGCACCTGGGTCTTGTACAGATCTCCCAGCGGATTGATCGCCGAGGCGAGATCCCCGTGCAGGGTTCCGTAGCCCAAGAGGAGCTCGCTCTTGTTGCTCGTGCCGAGGACGAGTGCGTCGAGCGCAGCCGATCGATCGAACAGGCACAACATCCGCGCGCGTGCCATCGCGTTGCCCAGTCGGACCCGGCCGACTTCCCCCGACACCTGGACGAACCCGTCGACGATCGGTGTGATGTCGACGGTCTCGAGCGGGGTGCCGAGGAGACGTGCGACATCGGCAGCGTCGGTGAGCGCCGCCGCGGCACTCGTGCGGTGGGGGAGACGCAGGCAGACGACCTGATCCGGACCGAGCGCGCGGGCCGCGAGCGTGGCGGCGACCGCCGAATCGATGCCTCCGGAGAGGCCGACGACCGCGCGAGCGCGGCCTGCCCGGAGCACCTCGGTCCGCACGAACCGCGCGAGGATCTCGGCCGTACAGGCCGCGTCAATCCTCAGGTCGATACGCGACGATGATCTCGACACCGCGCTCATCGCTCCGCTTCCGGCTCGTCGGGAAGATCGAACCGGATCCGGCGCAAACGCGCGACCTCGCGATGTACGAGCTCGATCCTCGCGTCGCGCAGGAGCGGCGACGCGGTGCGGGCCGTCCGCAGGAGGTCGGCCGGGAGTTCGACGCACTCGAGCGCCTCGTCGAGCAGCGGAAGCTCGGCGACGATCACTCCGGTGGGATCCACGACCGTAGAGCCGCCGTCGAACGACAGGCCGTCCTCGCAGCCCACCCGATTCACGCACACCAGGTACACCGTGTGGAATCGCGCGGTCACCTTGAGAAGATCTCGCCATACGCTCGCGCTCGTCGGTCCGTGGTCGGGATGTGCTCCCCGGCTCGGTGCGTTCGCTGCCACGACGACGAGGTCGGCTCCCTGCTGCGCCAGGAGCCAGGTCGTCGGCGAGTGCCACAGGTCCTCGCAGAGCAGGAGACCCGTCGAGCCGTGCGCCGTGGGGAACGCCCGCAGCGTCTCCCCGACGGAGAACTCTCGCCCTTCCTGAAACAGGCCATACGTCGGCAAGTGCAGCTTTCGATGGACGTGCGCCACGGTGCCGCCCGCGAGGTATGCGGCGGCGTTGTAGAACTTGTGACCCGGGTCCTCCTCGACGAAGCCGGCCACGATGTCGATTCCCCGCGACGCGGCGGTGAGCCGGCCCAGAACCTCACCGTCCACCGGAATCGCCACTTCCGGCACCAGGTCCTGCAGGTCGTAGCCCGTGAGCGACAGCTCGGGAAAAACGGCGAGATCGGCTCCGGCCGCGCGCGCGCGCTCGATCCACTCGAGATGCCGAGCCAGGTTGGCTCGCACGTCGCCGAGCTTCGGGGCGATCTGCGCCAGGGCGACGGTCCGAGTGTGCATGGCGTCGTGCCCGGGTGGGAGGCGCGGGCTCAAGAACACTACCACACGCCGGCCGACCACGCCGAAACGGCGCGGTATCGCTCGTCTTGCGTTAAGTGCGCCATGGTGGATTGATTAGTGGGGATTCCGACACGATCCTGAGCGCGTCAGCCACAGCAGGTTCTTGCGTCGGTTCCTCGGGGCGAGGAGGCAGAATCGCTAGAAACCCTCCAGATTCAGGAGATTCAGCGAGATATGCCACCGGTTCGTTGCTGGCCGACTCGGCCACGGATCCGCTGGCAAGGATCTTTCATCTAGCGAGACCGCCGAGATCCTCCAGCGCCGCGCACCCCGGTCGGGGGCCGGAGATGCGCGACCCCGGATCGGGGGCGGAGAGCGCGCCGAGGGAATCGAGAGGCGGAGAGGCGAAAGCCGATGGCTCGCAAGTCCATGTTCGCTGAATTGATCGAGATGGCTGAGGCGGCCGAGGAGTACGGGCCGGGAGGAGCGCCAGACCTCGAGCCGGCGCCGGTCGAGATGCGCGCGCGGCAGCCCGAGCGGAGCACCGGGCTCGACAAGCCGACGGCGGCGATTCTCCCGCTGTACTTGCGCGAGATGGGCGCGACGCCGCTCATCGACGAACATCAGGAGGTCAACCTCGCGCGCGAGCTCCAGGAGGCCCGCGAGGGCCTCGCCCGCATCGCGCTGCGCCTTCCGGCGACGTGCAAGGCGTACTGCCTCGAGGGCGACACCGACGGTCCGAAGCGTGGCCGGGAGTGGCCGCTCGACGACCTCGAGGAGTTCTACCTGCGCTTCCTGCGCTATGGTCGTGAGAATCGGCGGGATGCGCGTGTCGCGGCGCTCCTGGGCACGGCCAGGGAGTGCAAGCGGCACGTGAACCACGCGCGCGATGCCCTGATCCTGGCCAACCTGCGTCTGGTCGTGCACATCGCGAAGAAGTACCTGAATCACGGGATTGCGTTCATGGACCTGATCCAGGAAGGCAACATCGGCCTCATGAAAGCGGTCGAGAAGTTCGAGTACGAGCGGGGCAACAAATTCTCGACCTATGCCTACTGGTGGATCAAGCAGGCGATCGAGCGGGCGATCGCCGACAAGGCGCGCGTCATCCGGATCCCGGTGCACGTGAACGAGAAGATCAAAAAGATCGCTCGCGTGTCGAAGGAGCTCGCCGAGACGCTCGGCCGTAAGCCGACCCCACAGGAGATCGCGCGCAAGCTGCGCATGCCGGTGGCCAAGGTAGAGGAAATCCTCGGCGTCGTGCCGGAGCCGCAGGCGCTCGAGGACGTTTCGTCGGACGACGACAGTCCGGGGCTGCTCCGCTTCATCGCCGATCCGAACGCACCGTCACCGCTCGAGCGTACCGTGGATCGCGAGTTGCGCGAGAAGGTCGAGGGAACGCTCAAGGTCCTGAACGAGCGCGAGGAGGAGATCATCCGTCTGCGCTTCGGGATCGGTCGGGAGATGCCGTACACGCTCGAGGAGATCGGTCGCGTCATGGGCCTGTCGCGCGAACGGGTTCGGCAGATCGAGGCCACCGCCCTGAAGAAGATCCAAGGGGCGGAGGAGAGCCGCTCGCTGCGGGAATTCCTTGGCTGAGTGGAGAGGGCCGCGGTCCACGGGAGGACCGCGGCCCGTTCGTTGGGCCTGCGGGCCACTCACCGCGTCGAACGAATCCGGCCTGGGCCAAGTCCTTCGACCGACGTAAGATAGGCCTGGACGGGGCGCCACCCCATGATTCGGTCCTGGAGCATGACGATCTTCGAGTTGCGCCGAGCCTACCACGACTCTCTGTCGAACATGCGCGGCTGGCTCGGCGATCAGACCCTATCGGGTCGCTTGACGGTGCTCGACCGCCTGTCGATCCTGGACGCCTGGCACCAGGAGATGATCGAGTTCTTCGAGCGCAACGGGCACTGCTTCGCCTGTAGCCGGCGCCTCGAGCGGTGCCGGTGCCGCCAGGAGCCACAGTAACCCCGCCCGCTCGGCGTGCTTGACAGTCCACGACCCTCGCGACAGACTCCCAGCCCACTGTGCCGACGCTGCGAGCGTTCCTTGCGTGTCTCCTGGCGCAGGCGTGCGTGCTTGTCCCAGTGGTGTCGGCTGAGGCGGACGTTGCCGAGCGCGGCGAGCCCGGCCCTCCCGAGTTGTCGCGAGACGAGTTGCTGAAGGACCTCGACATCCGCGTCTGGGGTCCGTGGCGCCAGACCGCCGAGCGTGATTACGTCTTCGACGGTCCGGTCTCGATCGCGTGGCGGGGCTCGCGGATCCAGGCCGACCGGCTGTCGCTGTCCCAGGGCCGTTTCATCGAGGCCGACGGGAACGTGCTTCTCGTCTGGGAGGGGAATCGGATCTCGGGGCGGCGGCTGACCTACGATCTGGAGTCCGAGACCGGTACGATCGAGGACGCGGAGGGACAGGTTCGGGACGATTTCCTGTTCCGCGCGGTCCGCGCGGAGAAAGATGGCCGAGACACGGTGCGCGTCCACGAGGCTCGCGTGACGACCTGCACGCAGCCCATCCCGTACTGGTCGTTCGCCGTTTCAAGCGCGACGATCCGCGTCGATCAGTACGCTCACATGTGGAACGTGCGGCTGCAAGCCGGACGCATGCCGATCATCTACCTGCCGTACCTGCTGTGGCCGGTGAAGAACGATCGCGCGACCGGGTTGCTCCTGCCAGAGTTTCACAGCTCTGAAAAGCTGGGCTATTCGATCGAGCAGCAGCTGTTCGTCCCGATCGGACGCAGCGCGGACGTGACGCTGCTCGGGACGTACTACACCCGCGCCGGGTTCGGCGGCGGCGGCGAGTTCCGTTTTCTGCCCGGCCAATCGGGGACGGGTCGCCTGGCCGGCTTCTACATCGACGACCAGGTGGCCGGTCGGGGGCGGTATTCGGCGACATACCAGCAGACCCGTGAGTTTCGCAACGGATTCCGCATGGTTGCCGATCTGAACCACGTCAGCGATTTCGACTACTACAGCGACTTCGAACGGGACCTGCAGCTCGTGTCGTTGCCGTCGATCGTGGCGCGCCTCGAGCTGTCGCGCAACGGCAAATGGGTCAGCATGAACGCCCGAGAGCTGCGTCGCACGCAGCTCTTCAGCGACGGCACGGAACTGCTCCAGCAATCGCTTCCCGAGATCGAGTGGCGTGGGCGCAGCCGGAAGCTCGGCCGAACGCCCCTGTACCTGTCCTTCGAGTCTTCGATCGCGTCGATTCGCCAGAGCGGTTTCCAGCAAGGCGCCCCGATCGAAGCGAGCTACCTGCGCGGAGACGTGTTTCCCGAGGTTTCCTTGCCCTGGACGCCCGTGCCGTGGCTCGACGTGACGCCCCGCGCGGCGTACCGACTGACGTACTACACGCAGAGCCAGATCACCGGCGCCGCCGCAGGGGGCTCGCCGACGCGGACCGTCCTCGACGAGGACCTGCGGCGCGATCTGTGGAACGGCGCCGTGGACATCGTCGGGCCCAAGGTCTACAGGATCTTCGGTGGTACGGACGAGCGCCGGTTCAAGCACTCCTTCGAGCCACGGATCTCGTACGGGTACGCCTCGGTGTTCGACGAGCGCGATCGCGTGCTGATTTTCGACGAGGTCGACGGGTTCACCGGGGCCGGAAACCTGCTCACCTACGGCCTGACGACGCGGCTGTTCGGCAAACGACCGCGCGCGCTGCCCGAGCCTCCGTCGGAGGACTCGATCGTCGAGGCGGGAGTCGAGCCGCTCGATCTGTCGCGCGCGGAGCCGCTGGATCCACCCGCGAAAGACGCCCCGGCGGCTCCGCTCGAGTCGCTCGAGATCGCATCGCTCGAGATTCTGCAATCCCGCTCGTTCGACGAGGATCTGAGCCGCGCCGATCTCGATGGCGACGGCATCGTCGAGGCCAAGAGCCCGTTCTCGCCGATCCAGGTCGTCGGACGTTTCAACCCGGACGCCAAGACCACGCTCGACGCGCGCACGACCTACGACTTCCTGCACGACGCGTTCCGGGATCTGACCCTATCGGGTGGAATTCGCCGACGTCTGGCGATCGCTCGCCTGTCGCTCGTCTACCGGAACGGTCTCGGGGTGACGCAAACCGGCACGGATGCCCTCGGGATGCCGATCTTCGTGCAGAACGGCGATACGACCCAGGTGCGCTTCACGACCGGGTTTTCAGCGTACCAGCGCAAGCTCTCGGTCCTCGTCGACGGCGTCTTCGACTCCGATCCGTCGGCCGGAGCCTCCCATCTGCCCGAGCGACGCTGGCGCGTCCAGTACAGGACGCAGTGCTGCGCGTTCCTGCTCGAGCGGCTGAGCCGCGATTACGCGTCCGGCGTGGACCGGGACGACTACTACTTTCGAGTCGACCTCAGCGGGATCGGCAAAATCTTCGACGTCAAGTACTGATGGCATCCCTTCCACCAAGCGCGCCACATGCGGGGGAACCGCGGGTCCTGGTGCTGGGCGGCTGCGGTCTGCTCGGCACGGCCGTCGTGGCCGCCCTGCGCGAGCGCGGGCGACCGGTCGACGCTCCGCCGCGCCGGGAGGTCGACTTCATGGATGCGGGGCTCGTCGAACGCTGGGTCTGCGAGCGGGTCCCCGCGGTCGTGATCAACGCCGCGGGGTTCACCGACGTTCGTGCTGCGGAGCGCCCCGAGAACCGCACGGCGGTGTTCGCCGCGAATCGGGATGCGCCGGGTCGGCTCGCCGCGGACTGCGCCCGTCGGGGGATCCCGCTGATCCACGTCTCGACCGACTTCATATTCGACGGGGCACTCCGGCGACCGTACCGCGAGGACGATCCGGCCGCGCCGATCCAACTCTATGGCCAGTCGAAGAGGGAGGGTGAGTGCCGGGTGCTCGAGGCCCATCCCGGTGCGACGGTCGTCCGGACCTCGACCCTGTACGGGCCCGGGCGCCGGGAGCGGCCGCACTACGTGGACGCGATCCTGCGCCAGGCAGGCGAGCGGGATCGGCTCGTCGTGGTGGCGACGCCGATCGCCTCCCCGACGCTCTCGGTCGACCTGGCATGCGGGATCCTCGAGCTTCTCGCAGCCGGAGCCTCGGGAGTCGTGCACCTGGTGAACTCCGGGGGCTGCAGCCGGCTCGAGCTAGCGCGAGAGGTGGTCCGCGCGGTGGGCCGGGAAGGCTCGGTGATCGTGGAGGAAGGGCCCGAGGATCCGGCGCCGCCTCGGCGTCCCGCGTACAGCGTCCTCGACTGTGCGCGGTACGAGGGCCTCACGGGGAGGTCGATGCGTCCGTGGCAAGAGGCCCTCAGGGATTACGTGGGGCGCTGCGCGCGATGAAGCTCCTCGTGACCGGCGTGACGGGATTCTTGGGGGGCCGGATCGCGGAGCGGCTCGTCGCCGACGGTCACGACGTTCGCGCCCTCGTGCGGGAGGCCGTGCGCTCGCCGGGACCACCCGAGGGAGTGGCGGTCGTTCTCGGGGACGTTACCGACCGGGAGGCGGTCCTGCGGGCGGTTCGCGGCTGCGACGCCGTCGTGCACGCGGCCGCGCTCGTACGGATGTGGGTCAGGGACCGTCGGTCGTTCCACCGCGTGAACGTGGAGGGGTTCGAGCACGTGGCGCGTGCGGCGATCGATCGTTCTGCGCGCCTCATCTACGTGTCGTCGTTTCTCGCTCTGGGTCCGAGCGCCGGGGCCATTCTCGATGAGACCGCGATTGCCGATCCCGTCCGCTGTCACAACGACTACCAGCGCACGAAGGTCGAGGCGGACCGTCGCGCCCGGGCGCTTTCCCGCGAGGGACATGACATCGTTCGCCTGTATCCGGGGGTTGTGTTCGGCCCCGGTCGGCTGACCGCGGGCAACCACGTCGTCCGTCTGTTCCTGGACCACGCGCGGGGGGCCCTTCCCGGCCTCCTCGGACGCGGCGATCGAAGCCAGTGCTTCGCGTTCGTCGACGACGTGGTGGACGGCGTGCGATCCGCCCTCGCGCACGCGCGCGCCGGCTCGGGCTACGTGCTCGGTGGCGAGAACCGGACCCCCCTCGAGCTGTTCGCGGCGTTCGCGCGTGCGACTGGCGTGCCCGCGCCCACGCGCCGGATCCCGTTCGTCGCGGCCTCGGTGGTCGGCCGGGCTCAACGCTGGCGCGCCGCCCTGCTCGGCATCGAGCCCGACCTGACCGACGAGGTCGTGCGGATCTATCGAGAGGAATGGGCGTTCTCGTCGGCCCGCGCCGAGCGCGACCTGGGGTATCGGATCACGCCGTTCGACGATGCTATTCGGCGCACGGTGCAGTGGCTGCACTCGATCGGGGCGCTGGCGCCGCGGAAGGCGTGAGCGTGACTCGGGAATCGGTGGAGCTGCGGACCGAGCTCACGCGAAAGGCGGTGCACATCGGAACCGGGGCGTTCGCCCTCGCCCTCCGCTGGCTCGCCCCGATCGAGGCGGCGCTCGCGACGGCCGGAGCGCTCGTGTTCAATCTGCTGCTACTGCATCGCCTCACGGGCCGCGCACTTTTGCGCGAGCACGAGCGACCCTCGGGGTTCTCGCGCGGGGTCGCGCTCTACCCCGTGGCCGTGCTGGCCCTCGTCCTCGTGTTTTCCCGGCGTCTCGAGCTGGCCGCCGCGGTGTGGGGTCTCCTGGCGGTCGGGGACGGGATGGCCGCCGTGGTCGGACGCCTCGCCGGCGGTCCGCGCCTGGCGTGGAATCCCGCGAAGCGTTGGAGCGGCCTCGTCGCCTTCGTGCTGTACGGAACCGCTGCCGCGGCGTTCCTCCTGCGCTGGACGCAGCGCGGCGTCCTCGACGGCGCGAGCGACGGTTCGTCCGCGATCGGCGCGTCGTTCCTTGCCGCGTCCGTCGCCGACGCGTGGCTTCCCGATCCGGCGTTCCTACTCCTCGGCTGCTTCGCCGCCGCGCTCGCCGCCGCGTTCGCCGAGTCCCTCGACGTGCGCGTTGACGACAACCTCTTGGTTCCGCTCGTCGGGGCCGGGGTGCTGTGGGTCGCGACGTGGATCGAGCCGGGAAGGGTCGCGGCGTCCGCCGCCGATTGGTCCCGTGCGCTCGTGCCCGCGATCGTGGTGAACGGCGTGCTCGCCGCGGCGGCGTACTTCGCCGGGGGGGTCGGTCGGTCCGGGGTGCTGGGCGGTCCGGTGCTCGGGACCGCGCTCTATGCGTTCGCAGGCATCGAGGGGTTCGTCCTCTTGCTCACGTTCTTCGTCCTGGGTACGGCCGCGACGCGCGTCGGTTTCGCGCGCAAGCGGCAGCTCGGGATCGCGGAGGAGCGGGGCGGGCGGCGCGGCGCGGCGAACGCGTTCGCCAATACGACGACGGGAGTCGTCTGTGCGTTCCTGGCCGGCGCGACGGGTCGCCCCCTGCTCGCACTCGCCGCGCTCACCGGCGCATTCGCGACCGCGGCCTTCGACACAGTCTCGTCCGAGATCGGGAAGGCGTACGGGAGGCGCACGCTCCTGATCACGTCGTTCCGGCGCGTAGCTCCCGGGACCGAAGGCGCCGTGTCGCTCGAGGGGACGCTCGCCGGTCTCGCTGCTGCGGCGCTCGTGGCCGGCGTCGCCTGGGGTACGGGGCGAATCCCGCTCGTGGCGGTGGGCCTCGTCGTCGTGGGGGCGTTCGTCGGCGCGACCGTCGAATCGTATCTCGGGGCGCTCGCGTCGACCGGGCGACCGCTGGACAACCACCTGATGAACTTCACCAACACCGTGATCGGGGCGGCGACGGCGGCCGTGCTGGTCGCCGCGGTCGGTCTGGGCTGAGCGGGCGCGCTCCGGGCTACACGACGTACGCCACGGCGAACCCGATCTGCGCGGCCATCATCATCAGGTACATGTGCGTCCACGATGGGTGGTTCTCGGAGTCGGCCAGCGCCTGAGGATCGCGCAGGATCAGGCGGACCGTGTACGCGCCCCAGGCCGCGAGCGCGAGGCCGAGTCCGACCAGCACGGAGCGATTTCCGGTCAGGATGGCCGCGCCATCGTTCCACGGCATCGGCAGGAGCGCGCCCACCGGTAGGAGCAGCCAGGGCAGGACGAAAAACGGCGAGATCGCCCGCGCCGCCGTGACGACCCCGTAGCGGATCGGCAGCGTACGGCAGCTGGCCGCGGCGTCGCCCGGCATGTCGGAGAAGTCCTTGGTCGAGGACGCTCCGAGCAAGAACAGGAAAAAGATCGCGCCGATGAACCACGGCTCGACGTGGGCGACCGATGCGACCATCGACCAGCCCGCGACCTTCAGCAGGCATCCGCGCGGAACCGCGATCGTCAGATTCGCCAGGACCGCATCGGCCTTCGTGCGCCCGAACGCGGGCGCGCTGTACACGAATGTGCACAGCATCCCGGCGACGAACAGGAAGAAGCACTCGTGGCGCTCGATGGGCGCGAAGAGCCGGTCCGTCAGGGGACCCGCCGGGTGAGCCACGACGAGCCATGTGGGGAGCACGGCGACCACGTACAGCACCGCCGCGAACCGCAATCCGGCGCGCGAGGAGATCCGTCCGATGACCAGGGGCCGCAGCGGCTTGTTGATCCGGTCGTTCTCGACGTCGTAGTACTGGTTGATCGCGTTCGACGCGGCGTTCAACAGGCCGGCGCACGCCGACCCGAGGAGCACCGTTGCGATGACGGCGAAAGACCAGCTGCGTGGCTCGCCTCGCAGGACGTGCGGATTCGACCCCGAGCCCCACGCCGTGATCGCACCCGATACGACTCCGAGCAGCGGCGGCAGGAGCGTGAACGGCCGCGTGAACTGGACGTACGTCCGGATCCGCTCGAGTGCCGAGGCCCCGGCCATCGATCGGGGCTCAGCCCGCGATGCGACGGCCGACGGCCACGCGTGCGGCCCGGAGGACCCGTCCGGCGAGCCGATAGCCCGGCTTCAGGACCTCCGTTACCGTGCCGTCCGCCGCCGCCTGCTCGACCGCATCGACCCGCACCGCCTCGGCTTCGTTCGGATCGAACGGAATCCCGGCCTCGCCGAACCGATGAACGCCATGCGCTTCGAGCGTGGCGAGGAATTGCTTGCGCGCGAGATCGATCCCGCGCACGAGGCTCGTGGCGGTGGTGTCGCGTGGCGCGTGCTCGAGGGCTAGCTCGAGATTGTCGACCAGGTCGAGCAGCTCGGCGACGAGCTCGCCGAACCGCGCTTCGGTCTTGCGATCGACGTCACGGGCCAGTCGAACACGCACCTCCTCCTGCTCGGCTCGAAAGCGCTTGAACGCGTCGATGTACTCCTGCAGGCGAGCCTCGGCCGCCTCGGCGCGCTCGCGGTACTCGTCGACGATCGACGTCGTGCGTACGTCCCCCGGACGATCGTCCGGCGGATCCGCCTCGCCGGTCCCATCGGCCCAGTGCCGGCGATCTTGCACGCGGAACGACGGGTCGGCATCGGTGGACGCCGCCGGTTCGCTTCCGGCCGGACCGACCGGCGATTCGCCCGGATCGTGCGACATCCCGCTTGCCCCTGTCACCGCCCGGTGAGGCGCCGAATTCGCTCCGGGATCGGCGGATGCGTGCTGAACAGCTTCATCAGGCCGCCCGCCGAGAACGGCATGACGATGAACATGTGGCTCGTCGCCGGCGAGGCGGCGAGCGGCACACGGCGCGAGTACTGTCCGAGCTTTTCGAGCGCCCGAGCCAGGCCGTACGGATTTCCGGCGATCTCCGCGCCTGTCGCATCGGCCGCGTACTCTCGCGAGCGCGAGACCGCCATCTGGACGATCATCGCGGCGATCGGCGCGACGATCGCCATCGCCAACAGGCCGATCAAGCCGCCGCCCCGGGCGTCCCGACCGCCGTGTCCGCCGAAGATCGCGCCCCACTTGGCCATGCTCGCCAGCATCGCGATCGCGCCGGCGATCGTCGCCGCGACGGAAGCGATCAGGATGTCCCGGTTCTTGATGTGCGCCAGCTCGTGGGCCACGACGCCCTCGACCTCTTCGTCGCTCATCAGCTCGAGGAGCCCGTGCGTCACGGCGACCGCGGCATGCGACGGGTTGCGACCCGTCGCGAACGCGTTGGGCGAGGGCTCCGGAAGGATGTACAGCTTGGGCT